>JGI24159J19872_10003790_pt1 | contig 19056 bp, 7 predicted proteins | sample Ectturendosymbi4_FD_19872 | JGI IMG/M metagenome (IMG submission 19872) | reverse complement strand
CTGTTATTAATGGGTCTGTTATGAACGGGTCTGTTATGAACGTGGTCTGTTTTGAATGGTCTGTTTTGAGCGGTCTGTTATGAGCTGGTCTGTTTTGAACGGTCACCCGGTTAAATGTGCCAGGGCTAGGGTGGCCATTCGCAATGTTGTTGCTCCAGCATCCCAGCCGGAGCCAGCAAGCCGCCTCAGGAATTCGACGCCTGATGTCAGCTTTTTGCGAAGTGACTCAAGGTGTCGACGATACGCGAGCGACCTCTCCAAATTTACTCCGAGTTACTTGCGCTTGGAGCAGAAGGGCAGGATTTCGTTGATGTAGTTGACTTTTAGCTCATTTTTAGCGTCCTTGGGGTTAAGGTGGAAGGCTGCTGACACTTTTTCGTGGTGCTGAGCGTTAGCTTCCAGGTCTAGAGGTATTCACAAATGGTTGACGTGTCCTTCCTCAGTGCTCCATTTTTATTGCTGGTGGTAAGTGTGAAGCTACCATTGCCAATCACCTCCATGATCATGCAGACCATGTATTTTTCTTGTAGCAATCGCTGTAGCTTGCAGGTGAGGCCGCGGTTCCATATGCAATGTTGCAGGCTGCTGTGAGATCGACAAACACAGCTCCAGCCTTCTTTATAGCTGTAAAGCTATCCTCGATTTCTTGTGTCAGTAAGGTGAACTGATAGGGGGGAATTCCGGTGTCGAAACCTGCATTTTTTGCTGGAGTATTGAGTCGATTATTTGCTCGACTTGAACGTGGAAGTAGATGAGTCTCACCATGACCTTAAAGAGGACAGACAGAAGAGATGTCGGGCGATAGCTTTTTGAGTCCTTCAATGGTTTATGCAGGAAAATAGAAATTTAATTCCTTAAAGTTTCTTGGTTCCAGGTGGTTGAAGTCTTTAACAAGCTACTTGAAAGCACTCTGCACTGTCCCTGTTTGCTTCCCCAGGTGTGTAGAGACCGCAACGTGATGTTGATAATTCACTGGTCAACAAAAAAATTTTTTTCAAAAGGCACGGAGTGTGTGATCGATTTTAAGGTATACTGAGGTCGCTTAACCCGAATATGCACTTAGTTTTTTCAAAATGGCTCTATTTTTTGAGATCTACCAAAATCATTTTTTTTCGCATTAGCGCTTATTGATAAATTGCGTATCACTGAACAGGCAGCTGTACATTGCAAAATGGCACTGAAATTTCATACCAATATAAACAAAACACAAGCTGTCCTCGATAGTCCAAGTTAATATAGCTGTCCTCGAAACATAAGCTGTCCTCGATAGTCCATGTCAATTTGTTGAAAGGAACGTTTATAGGATTTCCGCTCGTAATTTTGCTGGTTGGAGTCCCGCATAAGGCTCCAACAGTAGTCAGACATCATATGACGGTCCCATCGACCCTGGTACCTTGTTTCCATAATCTTAATGGCCTGGTGAAATCTTTCACCTTGTTCTTCGCTTACTTCACCAAGGTTATCTGGAAATCGACCCAGGTGGCTGAAGAAGCAATGAGGCTTTATGCTGATTCTTGCCCTAAGAGTTTATAAGTTCGTTAGCATCTGCTTTACTATGTCTTGGTAACAGTCTGCCCCCTGTTTTTCCCAAGAACTCTTTTACCACAGAAACATATGAACACCAGGTTGCGGATTCAAATACTGTCATGTGAGAAACAAACATGGGATCTTTCATCAACTTTCAGATTTGTGGTCCATCAAAAATTACTCCTTAACTTTCTCATAATTCCAGCAGGAAATCTGTTGCGGGTGTATCGGAAGCAATCGCCATTCTTATCTAGCGCCTTTACGGAATTGTTTCATCAGGCGCAATTTGATATGCAAAGGTGGGAGGAGGATTATATCACGATCAACCAACGGTTCATTTGTCACATTGTTCTCCCCCACCACGAGTTCTTCGCGTATGGTCCAATCCTTTCTTTACCAGTGTTGATCATCAGCTCTGCTATCCCACAGAAAAAGAAAGCATAGATACTTCACATAACCACCTTGCTGTCCCAATAAAAAGTTTACCATTTTCAAATCGGCACATATCAACCAATTATGCTTGTTGCAACACAGCTTCTGCAACACCATCTCTACAGTCGAGTAGCTCTCTTTTAAAGTTACTGAATGGCCGATAGGGACATCAGCATAGGTATTTGCATTGTGCAACATAGGGGAAAGTGGGGCACAGTAAGCCTAGTGGCACAGTCGTCTTTTTTGGTTTATTCAAAAAGTTGAAAACGTTGAACTTTGAAATTTCCATGGTGATTTAGTCTCGTACCAGCCGTAGTACTAAAGTGAAAATTTCGTTGATAGGCAGCCGTTGTTGCGAGTTACAGAGAAAGATGTGTTTTTGCTACCCAAAAGTAGTTTATAAAATCGCATTTAGATTCGACTTTTGTCAACGTTAATCAACATCTTCTGTTCAGAGTTTTTGTGTCGTTGTAGTCAAGGCGGTGCAACATTATTTGATAATGCCAGATTTTAAATTCTGTTTACGTTGAGTTGGTACTTCTTCATTGTATTTTTTAGGTATGCATGGGGCACATCTGACAAAAAAATGGGGCACAATCGACACATTCCCACTAGGTCAGTCTAAACAAGGTAAAGCCTGAGGGGTTATATTGGAATGCAGTACAGAATAATTCTAATCTATGAGCATTTTTAGGTTTATTATGTGCTTAGAGGTACATTACATTTGTATGGTAAAGCATGAATTTCAGTATATTGCATTGGTTTCATGGAATATTTGATAATCATCAAATTTGTTTTGCTATGCAGTGATAGTGGGTAATTAGAATGTGAAAAAAAGTGGAGAGGCAGTCAGAAAGTGCCTACTTTACATGGGGTATCACATGAACATTGTGCGATGCAAGCAACCCAACTTTTTTTGACCGGTCAGGTGTACCCCATAAAAGTAGAAAAAGTACCCTTTTCAAATTGATTTAAATTGACTCGACAGAAAAAGTACTCTTTTTAAATTGATTGTAAATTTTTTTCTGAAGGGCGTTATTTTCATGTCTTGGCATGATATTGTGTATATAGAGTTGCTTTATTGTGTGACAAGTTTTGAGATTGTTTGGACTTGAAACAAAATAGCAATGGTTGAAAATGCAAAAAAGTGTCGGCTGTACCCCACCTTCCCCTATTTGTACTTTTCTCTGAAAAATTTCGCGCTCAATATCTCAAAAACTAGAGCCAATTTTGCAAAAACTGAGTGCATATTCGGGTTCAGCGACCTCAATATAACCTAAAATCCATCTCACACTCCGTGCCAAAATTTTTTTGTTGATCAGTGAATCGATGGGGACACTTCCCAGAATTTTTCGAACGAACTCCTCTGCCTGAAGACAAGCGCGGTCTTGATCAATCGCGCAACGACTGAAGCGCGATGGTTTTGACCAATTTTGCCCATTTCTTGGTGTGGTAACTGGTACAGTAGTTTTAAACAACAAACAGATTAGCCAATACGCTAGGTGATTAGGTAATTAATTAAGTGCAAAGTCTCCATAAGCGTTTCTCCTCTCAATATTTTCACTGAAATTTGTTAGAATGTTGTAAAACTGGAGAGTTGAAGGGTAATTGACCCTTGAAGTGTCCAAAGAGGGTAAAAACAACCCAAGATATAGTGTTATGCACCGTTTTATCCGCCACCAAAAATAAGTTCATTTTTTCAATTGCATTCGCAAAGGTACGGTCATAATTGACATTTTCTAAACAGAAACTTTATTTCCAAATTTTTTAGTTTCCGCTCCACGCTTTTTTTTATAAAAACCTCAATTTTTCTGGCAACGTGAAAACCAGGTTTACTCGAAACACGTCGCATTGACGTCACGAGTACGCGCAACATACCTGAAAACATGAGTTTCGGTTTTCCTAATCCGACGATATCTTCACTGATGCTCTAGCGCAGGCCTGCCCAAACTTATGCAGTATTGCGGGTCACTTTCACATGAGGAAATTTATTGCGGGCCACAAACGTTTTTGTGACGTAACAATAAGCTATTGTTACCTAACAAATCCTTTGATTTTGATAAGTTTTATGCGATAGCACGAGATGATAATGAGTCCTATAGTTGCACGTAGTGTTGCCAGCTTGTATGGATGTAAACCAAATCTAGGAAATTGTCATGTTTTTGAAGCGTTTTTTACACAAATATTTGGGTGGTAAGTCCACAACAGAAACAACAGATATAATTTTGGTGTGCTTTGATGGGAAATATACTTGAGCCTATCAAAAATATTAAAATTTAGAAGTCTGCTTGCGAACTTATTACATCGTAGGCCACTTAAAACAACCTCGCGGGCTGCGAGTTGGGCAGCCTTGCTCGAACGCAATCTGGTCGCGAGTTATGGCCGATCATAAATTCTAAAGCTACAATCGTGGCTTCTGCGGGCGTTAACCCATTAATGACCACTTTCAAAAGTACAAATAATATCCCTCTGTTTTTTTAGTATCCGTCTTATATATGCTCTAACATAAGGAAAAGAAGAAAACATTTTCTGAAAAAAATTTTGAAAGGCATGCTTGCATGAACGCCAACTAACATACAAATCAAACGTGAGATGATACATTGAAGTGGAAACGAGCCATGACCATGCAAAGGTCGTGTTCCAAAAATGGAACAGTGGCCATTGATGGATTAAAGGGTTTAATTCAGGGGCGAAAAAGTTTCTGTAAGTTTTGGTTGCGCGCAAAATATTTTAGCAGCGCACACATTTAAGCTTTGCCATAATACTGCACTTAAAAATATTAACTGGGCACTGCTACGTTGCTGAAAATCTTGTCTGCGCACTCCAAATTTTTGGTCGCGCGGCGGGAGTGTGCGAGCGCATTTTTGCACCCATCATCCTGTCACCCTCGTGTGTGCTTGGTTATCGTTTCAAACTGAAGGCGCTCCCTTGGTTGCGTTGAGACTAACATTTTACGTTAGTAACACAAGAGTATAGCTTATATGAAACTGTAATATAAGCATTTACGTTGTATGAAACTGCAAGGTGAAAAATCTAATGCTGAAGAATTCAACCATCTGACGTTAACAAGACTTACCCCAGTGGCGACACTGGTTGCAGTTGTCCGGGAGATAGATTTCCGGGATGGCAATTGTCGTGCGTGGCAGTTGTCCTAGATGGCAGTTGTTCTAGGAAATGGCAGTTGTCCAGGTGACAGATGTCCTTGGCGGCAATTTTCCTAGGCGCCGTTGTCCGGGTAGCAGTTGTCCAGGTGGCTGTAGTTGTTGAGTCAGCGAGAACAAAATGTTCTTAAGAAAGGCGATCTTAGCCCTGATGCCGAAAGTGAGGGCAGTTATTTGAAGCAAACAAAGGAAAACGCTAGCGAAGACACTGTTGCAACCCGCGGCAATGCTGTGAAGTCGACTGAGCGGGAGTATTGAATTGCGCGAGAAAAGGTGGGAATGCAACGTAGCTTCATCAGCGGAACAGCACCAGCACATCGTGCCAGATGTCTCTGCCTGTAGCGTTGCTTCAATATGGGTGGATGCTATTTTTGAACAATCCACTCTCTGTAGTAGCAACGACGATTCACATTCATTCAAACGGAAATAATCTCGAATGCCAATTTGGTAAACTTTGTGACTTGGTTGAAGTCACCACAAGTAGTACCTATGTTTCTTTGCTAACAAAAGGTCCGTCGAATTGCTTGATAATGCTTTATTAACGAAGATCGTTTATTATTTGCCAAAGGCTTGCCTTTGTGTCGAAAGAAAGCTTAATGAATCAAGAAGATCAAGCAAATACTGTTCACATGACTCATTCCCGTGCGAACGTTCTTCTATCAATGACTGTTGCTACGACAATGGAGCGTAAAAACAAATAGTTGATGACAAACAATGACCTGCGTTTTTCGTGTGCTAACGTGCACCTAACTTCCTTGAAAACCTGCATTTCTCGTTGTCATGCAGAATGAGTAGTTAGTGACTCTGGTGTGATAACAACTATGGCCAAAATAGTATGAAAATTTTAAAAAGCGATGGAGAAACATCTCACTTGAAGATGTAGCACCTTATAGCACTTTGTTAATATGTTATCATGTGTTGTAGATTAGGGAATTATCAATCATTCCATTGAAAACAGCTCATTAAGAATTGAAGTATAGTAGATTCAGAATTGTTTAAAGTTCTAATTTTTAATTTGTATTGTCAACGCTGCTGTTGACTTTTTGGACGACAAGGAACCTTTTTAAGAATTCATTTTATTAAAACCGCATTTTACGACTTGCAGGGCAGACATGAAACGTCTTTTGAATTAATTGCATGAAGAAACGTGGCAATGAAATATTGTTGCCCCCATCCTCGTAAGAATCGGTTTCGAACAAATCAAGCAGTTAGATCTCAAATCCTATTGTACGTTTTGAATGTCTTGAAATAGCATCAATTTCACAACTGATTTTTATAGAATGACTGTAACAGAAAATATGCAACAGTGGTGTGAAAATTTACAGACTAGCAAACACAGTAGGGAATGTACTTATTACAAATGGACAAGGCGGTTTTGTTTTAGAAATACCACCGCATTTTTTTGATAAATGTCAGGAAGTGAAAATCAACGCAAAAATTGCCTGAATAATTTTACCGAGCGTTTACACACACAATATACGCTGAAACCCTTCAAAGCACTTAAATGCATTTTGTATTCAGTGAGCTTTCCACACTTTGTGGAGTGTTTCAGAGACGTTTTAATTGATAACTACCAACTTCTTGCGAGAGTCGTGGCTTATCCCTCATCAAGAATGCACTTAATCAAGATAGCTTTTTTTGTGGTGTTGAGTGGATGCCACATCCAGGGTATGTTCCGTTGTTTTTTTTATTTCATTTTCGAAGTAAACAGTGATCAAGTTTCTTTCCCTGCTGTTTTTAGATATATACTATTTTGCATATTAGTAGGTTTGTAAAATTCTACTTGAAATCAGGGGTTGTATTAAANGTCCAGTAATAATGAATCCANGTACATAAGCGGGGTAAAGTGACCTGGTATCATACCATTAATTGCTTTACCATAATAAACCCATAACGTTGTTACATAACCTCCCTGTTAAGAATAAGACTCGCATCTTGTTTTTTCCGACATATATCACTCCCTGCAATGGTTCAAACAACTTTATTCGTATTTTACTATTGTTTCACAATCAAGGCGTCACTGAAGCTGAGGTTCTGTATTTGTAGCAGGGAGTTATATCACGAAATACGTTAAACATTTCTGTCAATGTGTCGTTAGTATTTGTTAAAGCGGCAAGGTCAATTTGATTATTTCGGCGAGGATGAAGGTGATTTCAAAGTCACGCAGTTTTCAGTAATTTGCACGTGTGCCCGCCAAGCCGCACAGATTTGCTGAGACGTTATGATCATCTCCTAAAAAACAACTCGATATGTTGTCCTGTTTGATTTTGCTAACTGCTGCTGCGGTGGCCTTGCAGGTGAAATAGTTTGCTATACTGGAAATCGAACAACTGCTCATGGAGTTGTGAACACAAACGGGTACATGGGAACCGTTTGCAATTCAACGGACTGTACTTATGCTGTATACACCTACCAACAAAATGGTAGCCTTGGTAAGGCAGATTGCTAGTTGATCTTCAGTTGCTTGAAACGTAGCTGAAAGTATGTTTCAAAACATCTTTTAGAGAGTATTTTAAAGAATCTAAAAAAAATTGCCAAATAGCTTTGACAAACTCTGTATTCTAACACAAGCATTCACAATAGGGTTTATTTACATTAAAAAAGAAGAATGCACATACGAATTGTGAAATCTAATCTTAGAAACGCGTCATATGTTTTGGGAGGTGCATTCGATTGATCTCGTTTACTTGAAAGTAAACCTGACAATAGGAATAGCGATTAATGATTTTCAACCGCTGTTTTTTTATGCTGGGTTACTAGCATGATGTTTAACAGTATCTAAACAATTTTATTAGTATTGCCATTTTTTATGACCTAAAATGATTGATAATATAATTTTATTTTTTAGAAAATATGACTTTATATAACCAAACAAAAAGATTTCTTTTTTCAATACATTTCCTGTTCTTTCCCGATGCTACATGCTGGAACAAAAAAGCGCTTCTAGTGCTTAACAATGCAACAGCACACTAGGCAATAGAGTTCGTCATTAGGTGTACCTGTAAATTCTTTCAAAATCTTTTCTACTCGCTTCGATCTCTGTAGCACTGGACAATTTTAACATTGGCATTGCGACTTCTGTTTCTAACTTCGCAAAATGACAATTGACACACTCCGTGGTTAAAAGAGAACTGAAGTAGATCCAGAAGTGGAATGAAATCTATCTTGCAAGACAATACTATGTGATGTCAAACACTAGATCATCGACGAGCTCGCAAAATAACGGTAGATTTGCTAATATGTTCCCTAATTGGCGCAATTTTGTTGTAAAATGTGGGGAGGACAGACTGGTGTGAAACCAGTTTAGTCATCGGATGGATGCACAAGTGAAGTGTTGTAAATATAGATTCCTAATCTTGTTTCTAGAGGTGCTTTGAAAGCAACAATATTCGTGCTTTGCTTAATGTACTTAAACTTGTTACTGGTGACACGATACTGTTGTTCAGCCTGCTTGCATTAATAAGTACATGGTGCAAACACTCAATACAAAATTTAAGTTGTTGCACGTTTGCATGTCAGCAACGTTTTCACGATTTCGGTGCATTTCAAATGCATTAATGCATTCAAATTGACAAGAAAGCAATCTAAAAACACAGGTAATCTTCCTGTGGTTCTTTCACCGTCAGCAGAAAAAACTTTCTGTCCTTTCCTTTACAGTTACTGAAGAAAGTGCGGGTTGCTCCGACGAGGCTGGTCCGGGAATCAATTGTACTTCGTTGGTTTCAAATTCGCTTTTAAATATTGATTCATGCAACTCAACTGAGTGCAACACGTTTGCTTGCAACGGATTCATCCTACCAGCAGGATGCAGCGCTACTCCTCCAGCAGGAGGTAAGAGTTAGTTTTTACTGTATAAGGAAACACGGTTTCACCCTGAATATGTGAGGTGCGTTAGAGAAGAGTAGAGAAGTATTCTAGGCTGCCTATGAAATATTTAAGCTGAATTAGATCGTAATTGTTTGTTGTTTGCTGCCATTATAGTCATTAGCTTCATGTATTTTGAACAGCTTTAGGTATTGACACGTTATTTCGTACGTAATTTTGGACCAAACTAGTTGGTGTCTTGTTCATAAACACACACGATATGAATTCTTCACGATAGTTCTGTGACATTCATATTATCACCAAAAAGTTTTTCGATTCCCCTTCTTTCTTCAAAAACCTTGTGGTTTGAAAAAGTAAACATCGCAAAGTTCAGATCTATTATATGCTATTTTGCAGATATTCAGATATTACCGAACTGTACCTTAAAAACCTCTTTGAGTGAAGCTACTTCTTGCATAACCCCGCTTCTTGAAGGATATCCTTACAGCAGTCAGAATACATGCCAGTAAGTTCAAACGAAAGTAGACCTTCTTCATTGTACACGTACGCTATAGTTGCGATGATAGGCGAGTGGAGAAACTGTGCGTTGTTGCATGCTATGACTTTTGTGGATGATATAGCAGGTTGTTAGGTAAATGACAACGCAAGCAAAAAAAGGAAAAAAGGTTTAGGCTTGGTAGTATCAGCTTCAAAAATGTTTTCATATTTGTCAAGCAAATTTGGTGAAATCAAAACTTAATTGTTTGGGAATCCTGTCCATACACTGAAACTGTCTTGTTACATCAAGAATCATAAATGTTACGCACTGTTTTTAACAGATGATTTTGACTGCGAACCAACATTTATTCGAACTTATGAAGGAAGTAAGACATTAAATACAAAGAGTGATACAGTGGTTCGTTTCAGTGAGTCTTGCGCAATGCTGCACAAAATTTGAAAAGACGTTTTTCCATTAATGCAGCGATTTCAGTCAACACAGAGTCCAAAAAGGAAGCTGTATCAATCACATTTATTTCTAAAAATTGCAAAACTAAAATCAGCTGTTGTCCAGCATGGATAGGGAGAAAAACTAACATGCTATTGATGTTTTGTTTCTTTTCTGGACTTCGCAGTGCATCGTTGCTCCTGCACCGTAAAAATGTTTTTAAATTGTCAGGAAATTAGTAATTTGTGTTTTCTTCAATGCAAAGACTACGGGATTGTTTTGAGGAAAGGTCTCACCACCGATGCGTGTAATCAAAAGATATATCGTTAAAAGTTCTCTGTTTGATTTTTCAAATTTTCCCTGATTCACCTCTTGTGTTGACCTGTTGCAGCTAACGCCCACCGCCGATGTTTGGTTGTACCTTTCATATCATGAACTATTTTTATCAAAATCTTATTTTTTGCCAACGTCGTAAACTATATCAACGTAAGTGCTGTAAGTTTGGCTATAGTCGAATGAAGTCATTTACAGTATATTCCCCAATTCCTTACACGATGAGTGACCGATATTTTTGGTAATGATAAAGGCATTGGCATTTAGCGAAGTGCTAAGGATAAACGACATACACTTCGCTGAAACTGAAAATTTTTGAAACACTGCTTCTCAACCAAAACGAAATTGTGTTTTTGAAAGCGATCAGCTTGAGATTTATTATGTAGATCAGACATTTTTGGTTTGTTCATGGTTGGCGATTGCGATTCTGACTGTGAAGACTTCTCAAATACATTTATTACAATTAAATAAAGAATTTCCTGTGTTGAAAAATTGTTCAGTTGTTGAAAAATAGTGAAACAGATGAAATTCACCAAAGGTGCCAAAATCGTAACAATGAGGATTGTTATAATTTCTAGACAATACTGTTTCAGTTTTAGGCGACTAGAGCGTCAATTCAGAACGTTTTGTGAGAGCAAGTTCCTGATATAATCGTGCTTACAGTTGTTGTGTGTTTAAATATGCCGCGAGTCACCAAAATGCCTGACGGAAAACAATGAAGTGTTGTGAAGTAAAGTTAATCAATGTTTCTCTTCTTCATACTTCAATAAATAGGATAATTCCATGACATCATAAAAGGATTACTTCAAAAGTGAATCGATAAAGTCTGTACCTTAGCATAAACGACATCACCAAATACTTAACGTAATTGTTTGCGTGAGCGGTTGGAATATATCACTGAAATGATTTTTTAGAGTAATTTATCACTGTAGTGTGATTTTGAACAGCTATGCTTTTAGTCACTGGTCAAAAATTTTGAAACCGCGATTAAATCTGAAAGCAATTTCGTACTTATGCTGAGCATAACTTAAATGCTTTTCAAATTTCATTTACGTTTATTTTTGCTCTTCCTATTGAAGGTCACGTCTTGAGAACGCATTGAAATGTGGAGTCAATATTTTGTCCACTTGTTTAAGTGGTCCTTGTCCAACTATACTGGACGTGATTCCTGTTCCCCTGAGATCTATCTACGCTGTGGGTAACTATAACAACATAAGGAGTTCTTTCTCTTTCTAAATGAAACTCAGTTTAAAGCAATTTATGCTTCTGATGTTGCGATTTTCTTTCAGAATTCGACTTTGCCGTTTTCTGCTTATAAAACGTGATTTTTTGTTGCTATTGTCACTGTACATGATTATATATATGCACTGTTGACATATCCACAAAGGCAATGGACTTGCATCAAACTGCAAAATGATTCGGAAATCGATTTCACGTTACAGTGCGCATCCGCAAACGTGGAAATCTTATTCAGTCCTTTCTGCATGACTACTCATTTTAGTCCTGAAATCGTATTCATTCTGATTGAATATGATTTCAGGACTGAGGATGACTTACGAGAAATCGATTTCGTATTAAAAAAATTGCTGATTGACTCAAACCCGTCTTTGTGGAAACTAACAGTAGTTGAATACAAATATGTGCAACGTTGAATCCCCGCAGAGTAGAGAAAGCAGAACAAAATCTGTAGATCCCCTAAACAAGTTGGAGGAAAAGAGAAACTTTCATGCAGACATTACAAAGTTTAGAGACAACCAAAAATTTTGAGCGAAAATTTACTGATTTTTTTAATTTGCTCTGCATTCGAAAAGCAAATGTAAAAGTTAGAAAACAAAATGACAACTAATTCCAATCCAGGTTTGAAAATTGTTGGGAACAGTGTTGTATGATTGTCGGGTTATGAAACAAACCAAACGTTTTTCCAATTTACAGATTTTCATGTTTATCGAACACAGTGGTGTCAGAACTGGGTGTGAAGGGGTCGGAAGTTCATTACAAAAATTTTGAATTGTCACATATTTGGACAAAATCTCAAAAATTGGGCAAATATTCTTCGGTATATTTAACATTATCAGTGAAATCAGACTTTGTTATTGAGTATATACATAAACGTTCATTGTGTCACCGAAAACACATTGAGTATATAAAAAATCAACAAAGTGTTTCTAGCAACTTCGTGTTTTTGTTTGTGAGAGATGAAGAGTAACTGACTGTTTTGAATGTTTGGGCAAAGGAAGGCATATTATTTATGTCTTTTATTAATAGTACACTGAAAGAGTCGAGCATACTGCAGGGCATCTACTTTAGTGCAATGCAGGCCATGCCAGACACGTACAGAAAAACTTTTGTTTTAAAATACTGTTTGGACGAACATATTTTGCCATGCCGTTTGCTGCACGACTCATATGCAATACAAGCAACTGAATGGACACTATTGTGAGACTTACGCCACAGTCCTTGTTTGAATAATACGATATATACCACATATGTTGCATATATATATTCATCAAAGGAAGCAGCTTAAGGTCTATACCTAAGCTAGGTGTGAGATTCCTTGATGACAGCAACAATTGGAATGTGAATGGCACGCCAAACCTCAGAACTGTGTGTAAGATGCTCAAGAGTATTGAGTAAGCTAACTTCTGACAATGTTTTTGCACAGCCTTAGCGTACTTTTTCTCAGTTTGGGTATTCAAGAACCGAATTTTGAACACCAAATTTTCTAATTTCAGATCTGTGGGAAGTTTATAAAGGAAAATGTAATGTACCAACAGCTACAGAAAATTTGTAGAGAAAGTTTGCCGCAAAAGTTTTTCAGGCAACAATTGGGAAATTTTGGACAAATATCTTGTGCACCCCAACAAAGTGCTGTCTTGAACTAAACTGTTGTTAAGCGATTCGACTTGATGATAATATGCTGAAACTATGGCAAGAATAACATGCTTTTGAAAATACACAGCTTTCTCATTTCTTATTTCAGGAAATCGTTGATTCTAGTCAATACTTCACTTCTGTTTCCTCCATTTTTGCTGCCCTGAACGTTTCCAGCAACACAAGTGAGGCTATTTTAGGAGCAATTTGCCTCCAGCCTGGCAATGACTTCTTGGGACAGATCGAAAACCTGACACATTTGATTAGTCAATTAAATTTGACCAACCCTGTATGCAATGATTCAGCACTGAAAAACCTCATCAACCAAGGAATCCAAGCTGCCCAACANGTTATCAATGCTAGAGACCATGCAGCCTTCTGCAGGTTTGTATTCTTTGAGAATATGTTTATTAGTTCCATATATGTGATGGTGAGCTGGNTCAAACCACACATCTAATTGCTTTCGTGACGTTTGGTTGTGGTTTATTNAACAATTGTTAAAAATTGACGATTTCTAAAGAAAAAAATTAAGCTCCACTGCTGTTGAAATCACGGAAGTTGAAGTCAGGACGGTATTCGACACATTGCATTCGAAAAGCTCCAACGAGTGATCAGAAGATAGACACAGGAAGAGCGCGCAACGCCATGTTTCCTTTTCTTTTGACAGACTAAACAAAAAATTCAAGGAATATTTTTTGTAACAAGATTTCTGAAATGCATTCTGAAGAATTTTATTGATCAAGTGCCAATCTTTCTCTTTAATCAAATGCGTTTCAGCGCAAATTCCAGCGAGATTCTCAGACTACCCGAAAGATTGGCTTAGTTTCATTATTGTTGTTTTTGGGTAAAAAATAACACCTCAACTTTCACTTTGCATATGCAATGACATGCGACTTGGTTCAAGGATATTATTAAATTTTTCTCTTTTCAGTGTCGCAAAAAACGATATGCACAGGAGATTCTTTGCGATAACGTGTCCATGCTATTTCCATGTTTTGTCAACAAATGCAAAAACAAAGTTCTGTATTGCCATGTCTTTCCTTTGTTCCGCAAGATGCCTTTGGCCAAGAAATGCGTGCACTGATTACCTGACCGTGCAGTATTACCAGTTTATTGACGCCAGTTTTCCGTGTGGCAACGTTTCATTTTGTGTTGTGGCTTTGTCAGGTGTGCTGATGCTAGCTGTCATGAATCTTTGTTATTGTTTCAGAGAGTTGTATTTTTCAGTTGATTGAACCTTTCTGTAAGGTCATGTTTGATTAGTGTATGTATCAAAACACAAAGCAGTTACCGAAAATACATGGATTGCCTGCAACGTCTNGGTAGAGNTTCTTACTCTACTAACAATGACAACTGAACAATCTAGGAAAGAAAATCGAACGTTCCCTTGGAAACGTAACTAGCAAATGCTCTGTACTTGTGTGCATGACCCTTTAGCTTAGAATAAGCGGTGAGAGCTTGAATTGATTATTCAGGTTTGAAATCATCATACAGTCAAACTTAGATTCCTTGCAGTTTATCAACAGAGCCTTTCATTACGGCTTTCGGTAACTGGTGTGGAGCAACCGATCTAGATTCAAGTATCCAAAATACAGTTGGGAGGAAGAAACCTGCATCAAAAAAAGCAAGAAATAGCTATTCAAAATTACGGAAGAATCACATAAGCGTGCTCTTATACTTCATAATCACAATAAAGTTTCTTCAGCTCAGGTAATGTTTGCAAAATTATTTTTCTATTTAGCGCTTTGGTCAGCTTCAACGCCGAAATCGGAAAGGTTTGGAGAAACAGCTGCAATAAGACCGCTGTTCTATCACTCCTGCTACCTTTGATTCCACCTCCGTACGCGAGTCTTTTCCATGACATTGAACAAGCTTTAGAGATTGTGGAGGAATTCATTCTGTCTCCTATCATACCAGGCTGCAACGGTAAGAAATGCTTCGATTTTAGCATGTAAAAGTAATATTCCATGAAAAAACAATCCGCTTCGAAGAAATCGACTTTCCCTTTGGGTTCTATTGCATTGAAATATTTCTTGCATAAACGTTTGAATAAGGGTTTGATAACAGCTTGTACCTATTGCCATGAGAATCAATTTCAGATGTTCTGCATATGTTTAGCTGTCTCAAATCATCAGCCGCATCTTTCAATAGCAATAAACGTAAAGACATTTAGTGCTTATGCATCACTCGCAAAGCACTCCATAGCAACAGTTATTTATTTCACTGGAGATGATGGCCAAAAAATCTGCATGCTGTGTCTATCAAAATCGATCAGTTTCTGTTTCCAGTGTTGTCATAGCGGTGGTTGTGGGCCAGAAAGAAGCAATATTTCATGCATCACTGACCGCTCACGGAAGTTGATAGGTCAACAGTTATCATCTGTTTTCTTGTTATGGCAATTGCTGCAAGTTTGTTAATTCAGTACATACCGTGGAAATACTCTTCTGCGCAAATGTGCACACAGCAAGGTTTTATAGGACCCCTGTTCAAATACATTTTTGGCACAATGCCCTGGTTCGGCGCCATCCTATTTCACGTATGCATACCAGGTGTTGAATGACAACGTGCCAGGACCGATCTTTGTGGGATGCCATTCATGAGGCGACGTAACCTGCTGCGTGTTCTGTAACCGGTGGTAACGGTGAAGCTGCGTTTGCCAACCAGCTCCATGATCACACAGAACATGTGCCTGTCAGGTAGCAATTGCAGTAGCTTGCAGGTAAGGCCGTGATGCCAAAACGTGTAGTAGGTGGCTGTGATAAAAGCAAACACGGCTTTAAACTACTTCTTAACCGAAATTCATCCTCGATGCGGTGTGTCAGTGAAGTTACCTGATGTACCTTCGCCAGCCCGTGTCGAAAGACTACTGGTTTCTTTGGGATTAATGGGACGATTGTTGATTCAACATGAGCGTAGATAAGTCTCCCGATGATCTTCAAGGGATTACACAGCGATCATTTAGGGCGAAAACCCTTAGTTTCCCATAATTGATTTTCCTTTTGGGAATCACAACTAATGGTGTTCTAGTCCAGGTCAGGTATCATTTGTGTTGGTGCATGGAGGAAGCGAGGAAGTTGCATAACCAAGATTTGATAGCTGATCCACGTGGAGTGTAAACTCCAGGAAAATAGAATCTAATCACGGAGATTTTTTCCATACAAGTGGAGGAGGACGGAAGCTAGATCCTCTGGCTTAAAGAGGGCACGGATGCATCTCTCCCTCAGTTGTTGAAACAATCGACAGGACGGACGCCTCCTTGTTGATGAGCCTGATGGACTCGGTGAATCGTCTTGTGTGCTTCGTTTTGCGCGAGTTGTGACGCTATGGAGTTTGATGAGATGGGGCACAGGCGAGAGGAGTGTCCAGACCTGCAATTAAGTTGCTGCTCCACGCCCTGTGGCTGGATTGTTAGACAGCTTCTTCCCATCGCTCCTGACTCTTCTGATCGAGTCGCGAAAGTGGGGACGAAACGGCTCTGTCGGAGTCAGTTTCCGATGGGGCTCAGATGAAGGAGCGATAAATGGTCTCGCACTCTTAGTCCCATTATGGCATATAGTTTTTACGACGTTCACCTGGAATACATTGCTTAGCCGCAAATAGCTGGCTCTCACATACTGTAATTCTTCGTAGGCCTTCTCGATGTTTGTTTATTCCGGAGGTGGCAATCTCTCGACGGATTCTCCTGTAAGAAGGTTTCCAATTAACCTTGCCCTTGCAAAAGTTCCTACGCTTCCCCGGATGGTTGTAGGCAGGAGCTTTGAGTTTCGGTGGCGTAATGAGAGAAAGTCGGTGTTGTGACTGCGGGAACATTCCTAAAACACCATGTCAGGCAGCCGGTTGTCCTGACCGACACTCGTGACGACCAGGTCCGGATTGGTGCCCAGGTTCCATCAGTGAGAAAAGAAACTGGCTAATCCGTTGGTTGTTCAGCAGCGCAAGGTTTTTGGCTGTTGCCCAGGAGTCCAGGCTCTCACCTTCAGGAGATGTGGTGTATCCCCAGTGGACATGCTGGCATTTCAAGTTGCCGGCAAAACATTCTGGGCTTTGGGAATATGGAGATTGCCGTAGGTGTGAGTAGCGAGAGTGGAGGTTTGTAAACGTTACTGATCTTACATTCTACGAAATATTCGCAAAAACACTCCGTCTCTGATTGCTCTGGAGAATGATCGACCAGCGTCCTTTCCAACCGCTCGTAGACAAACATGGGAAAGCCATGTTCCCTGTCAGGACTGACCCAAGTAGTGACACGTTGGGAATCACTAGATGGTCTACAGTTGTGAAATGGGTTTCCTAAACAACGATGGCGAGTACCTTGTTCCTATAGGCTAGCTGTATTGTGACCCTGATCTTGCTTGCGGTGAACCCCTCGGTGTTCAGCTGTAGCATGCTGGGTCTTGGGTTATCCCCGGCAACAGGGATGCTGCCGCGCCTTGAAAGTGCGTTTTCCTACCCAGCCTGCGCTGAACACATTCAGCATGGGTAACTGTGGTTGTTCTCGTAGCGACAGGTTTGGTGAGCATTTGAAGAAATCCCGCATCAGGGAGGGCCACTTGAAGCCACCTGTCATGCAGTACCAAGCCGATTTAACGTAGCCACTAATCAGCGTTTACTGTAGGGTATGCCCGATTATTTGCAGGAGGCAATGCACGTTTGTTTACAGGACCCCATGCACGCAACAAACTCGTCTAATGCACAACAATAAGGTGAATAAGTTGCGAATAGAAACATGTGGTCCGCCAGATCTTACTTTCGGCCTTTACCTTTCATCAGAACACTTGCTGTGTCCAAAAAGCAAAGTCAGGGATATATATATACATGTATCTATAACAGACAAACATATTGCTAACAGTTAATACAAAGAGCGGCAAATCTACAACGTGTGATGCAAGAGGAGGGACGTAAAAACAATTCAAATGTTCGTGACGAACAGTTCGTCACCGGCCCGACACCTAGCTGTGTTCAGAATCGGTTTTATGGTGAAGGGTCCATATGTGTGGGTTGATATTGTCAAAAAGGTCTACGTGCTTCATTGCGTTATGAACCTTAAATCACGTACCCTAAGTTCGTGGAGGAAAGTGGCGATGCTCCCCGAGGTGAGAAATCCAACCAATCCACGATATTTGTGGAAGGCCTGTGGACACAAGTTTAAAACGACATTGGTATTGGAGCTTGTAATCGGTTGACATGGTAGTGCTAACCTGAATCATCACGAGCTGAAAATGTCAGGGTTCCTCCTGCAACAGCGAACCATGAATCAGTTNTACGATTTGNTCCACTACAGAACTTTCCCTAATCAAAACCTGTCTGGTGCAGACCAGAGTTGGATCAATTACATCATTTCAGTTCAATTGCAATTATAATTACAATTACGCTTTCAAATCTGTCAATTATACTACAATTACAATTACTGTATTCTGTGCTAAAAATATCAAATTACAATCATAACTACAATGACTTTCCTATTTGTAATTGATCACAAGGTGAAATTACAAATTCTTTTAAGAACATGAAAATACAGAGCACACCGCTAATTCGAGCAGTTTCGGCTGAACATAAAAACGACACTATTTCTTTCTTCTTACAAATTCTTCGCTTGTTAGAGCAGGCACACCGCTTATTATAGCAGTTAAACGTGCAGCAGCACCATGGTTTGCACGCAGTTACCGTGGGACAAATCCATAAAATGCAGAAAGTTGACCAAGCAACCAAAAATGAAGTAAAACAATAAAAAATCAGTAAGTTTTCTTTGTACAATACTGTTTACAGTGCTCACAACGAGAATGAAATAGAGTACTCTGGTAATTGATATGTATAGGCCTATTGGTGAACCCCTAGGGTGAATGACACCCTTTATTGCAAAAAGTTCTCCACGGATAAAAAGCAACCGTTTATTAGAGCAGGTTTTGCTATTCCCGAGGGTGCTCTGTTCAGCGGTTTCCACTGTAGGCTAATACATGCAGACATGTTGGAATGATTCCACAA
>JGI24159J19872_10003788_pt1 | contig 19062 bp, 14 predicted proteins | sample Ectturendosymbi4_FD_19872 | JGI IMG/M metagenome (IMG submission 19872) | reverse complement strand
GCAATAATAGAGTGATCATGGCATGTGAACTCTATTGTTGCTTGCTGCCACAGTGCGAAGCTTTGCGCACATGCCGCTCGGGATTTCCGATCGCAACAATAGATAGCGCGTTGTGTAGATAGGGGTCGTGGAGGGCTCATCAAATTTTAAATTTCTTAAACATGCTAGCAAAATATAATGACGTCATATTTCAGTGCTTGTGACGTCACAGTTGCAATTCAAATCACAAAAATTTTCTAGTTTTTTGACGTGCACTTGTGCCCCCCACTTTGAAGATAATTCCGCCACCCATGCGCAGGCTACCTGTATAGCAAATGTTTCGCACTTGGATGAAAACATTGCTGCATTGTGGTTATAAATATCTTTTGAATTTGTTTGTCATCCTTGTCGTGACATACAAGAAATAAGGCTAAATGTATAAGCTATCTTTAATTCCTACTCTAGTCATTAAGTTTTGAGTTATAGGACAATACATAGCTAGGTCAATGCTTCTCTAAAGTTTTGATGGAAATCCTGTTTACTAACGGTTGAAGAGAGTCTTTTGCAAAACTGCCCATCCTGAAATTAAATCTCCACGATAGTGCTACTGTTTGTCTTCGGCAAAAACTTCGCAGACGTTTGCCTGAAAATGTAACTTTCTCACATTATACACTTGCATCTTTAAATTTTATGCTGTCTGTTTCTGAATACGTGACAACCAACGTTACAGTAAGGCAGGCACGTCGCCAACGTTTTTGCACGAAACAAATCACGGCTGTAGTGTGGTCTCTCACGTGTTCATCCGTTAAACTTTACTGTTTCAAGACAGTGACGTTTCTTACAGTAAACTACACTGGATAAATGTCGGACAGAGGCAGTTAACAATCTTTTGCGGCAGTCCCGTTGCCACGGGGGGGCTTTCGTGGGCTTATTCTCCCCCAAACAAAGCTCCAAGCCCCCCCAAATTGAAACGTGAAACACTATAAATAAGTGGAGTTATGATTAATTTCATAATGTCAAGCCCCCTCAAACAACCGCAAAACCCCTCCGCAAAACTGCAAAGCCCTCCTATTGAAAACTTTCTGGCGGCTGTTCTGTTTTGCGGTCTCTAGAAACTTGTAAAATGCTTAAAATAATTAAAAATTTATAAAAATATACGAATCAGTGACACCACACCAAATTCTGTTTCAACACCAACATTGCTGTGTGTAACATTTTACATGAAAAACTCTTCACACAAAACGTGACAAACGTCACATTCAGTTTTGAAACCTCTCCAAATACAAACCTCAAGAGAAAAATGTAGGGGGACACGACAGAGTATGTCCCCCCGTCTGAAAAACTGGTGGGGACACGTCCCTCGTGACCCCACAAAATTGCACCCATGTGAGTGGGTTCCGCATTTCATCATAATTATGTTTTGTAGTAGAGTATCTTCAAATGTCAACCTGCGTCATCCTTTTGTTGTTCATATGCTTTATTTCCTTCATACATTAAAACTTTTAATGCCTTTCTAAACGTTTCAAAGCTAGTTCTTGATTGTGAAATGCAGTCCGTGCGATATAAGAACAAACTTTTTGGGGTGCAGGAGTAAAAACGTTTGGAACCCCCTAACGCAAACCAAATGTTGAAACGCAATCTCTACATCCTGTATAGTGTCACGATCTACTGTACTTCCAGCTCCAATGAGAGATGAGGCGAAGTCGCGTCAACGAAAAACTGGCCACAGCTACTCTGCAAGTGCAGCATTCAAAATTGCTAGATGCCAAAGAAAAAGCTTGACACGAGGTTGCCGAGCGTGCGGATAAAATTCGACCCGACGCTGAGAAAACACAAGAGCAAGCTCGACGCGACGCTGAAAAGGTTCAACTCGACGCTGAGAGACCCTTGATTCTGAAGAAGATGCACGACGTGTGGAGATGGAGCACGCTTATCGTGCAAAGGTGCAAGAACCTAAATTAGCAGAAGCGGAAATTGGGAAGTGGAGTCCATCCGGTTTTGCCACAAGACCTCGAAGCCGATATATAGAGAACGTAGGTCTTTGTTTATGAATTCTCTGAGTCACGGCAGAGCGCTGACGTGCGCGAAGTCACGTTCGAAGTAATTCGCGGTATTAATGCAAGCAGTAATCCTTTCCAAATTAAGGTGTTGTAGCACAATTGTCTCAGAGACAGACGAGTTAGCGAGCATTTACCTGAATAGCCTAAACTGCCCAAGCCTTAAATCCTGATTGTGCTGGCGTTAGCAACAGAATATCACCTCAAAAATAATAATACTGTAAATACGTTTAATGGAAACCCTACGAACTTTCGAACGCTTGAACGACAGTTCCAGGCGCACAGTGTTAAAAAGACTCAAAGTGGTGAAATTCGGCTGCTATTTCTATTGCAATACTGCGAACACAATGTAAGTCAGAGAACTTTCACAACTTAAGGAACCGAGTGATGGTTATCGCTTAGATTGGAATACACTGTTTGATGAGTTGAACCAACCCCACGTGATTGCGCAATGTTGCGAACAACGTTTGGAGATGCCTGGCGTTAAGCCGAGTGACCCGAAGGGACTAATAAAGTTGTCTGTTTCGTACAGATTGTAAGTCGGTCGGGGATTCTCTGGTCGGGCTGGGTTCGGTTCGGGCTTACGTTTGGCATTTTCTGGCCGATTTCGGACCTGCATGAAACGCTTTTTTGCAACGAGCACTTTGTCGCCAGTTACTGTTGAAGCAATCCAGTTTATCAAATCTTCAATTGAAAACGATTACTTGTGATTTATTTAGTCATGTTTGCTTTGCTACGTCACCAATATTCTGAAGTCATGGGGGCAATTTGCTGGGGGACACGGGGGAGGTATACCCCCTACTTTTTCAGACGGGGGGGACATATTATGCTATGTCCCCCCACTTTTTTCTCTTTACTTTTTTGTCTCTTTATTTGGAGGGGTTTCAAAATTAAAAGGGATGTTTGTCACTTTTTATGTGAAGAGCTTTTCATGTTTGATGGTAGGCCACACATAGTCAAGATGATGTTGAAACGAGTTTGGTATGGTATCACTGATTCTGTTAGTTTATTGTAGCTTCGATAAAATAATTTTTAGCGTTTTTCATGTTTCTAGAGACCATGAAAGATGATTAACTGCTTCTTTTCGAGATTTTACTCTGTGTGGTATACTGTTAGAAAAGTTATTTTCTTGAAACAGTGAGAGTATTACAGCTGCACATGTGAGAGACCACAGTACAGCCATGATTTGTTCCGTGCAGAAATGTAAATGGCTTTACTGTAACGTTGGTTGTCACGTATTCAGAAACAGACAGCGTATAATTTAATGATGCTAGTGTATATAATGTTAGAAAGTTAGACTTTCAGGCAAATCTATGCAAAGCTTGTGCCGAAGACAAACAGTAGCACTATTGTGGAAACTTAGTTTTGGGATGGAGTATTTAGCTAAAGACTGTTTTCAACCATCAGTGAACAGGATTTTACTCAAAACGTTGGTGAAGTTGCCTACAGTATTTACCTAGCTGTATGTTGACCTACAGCTCAAAACGTAGGGACTTGAGTTAGAAATAAGGATAAAATATACACTTATCCTCATTTCTTGTGATGTCGCGACAATGGTGACCATCAAATCCAAAATAAATTTATTCCGTGACTGCTACACTTTGCGACTCTATGCCTGTGCTGAATACATTGGTTCGTAAGTCATCTGATTTACCTAAATTTAACCAAACCCATAATGCAGCAGTGTTTTCATCCAAGTTCGAAACATTTGCTTTACAGATACATCACACCTAGTTTTGTTAGACATTCTTTTCATGTTGAAGGTGAAACTTGGTACTTTTTCGCCAATGCACCGTTGTGCATTTTGATTTAATCTCAAATGTATTTTTGGGTCGTTATGCAAGTAGAACTCTTAGAATGAAAATTTTGACATGGGGAAGAACTATAAGTCTAGCCGGGCTTTTCGTTCGGGACGCACTTAAGTTTGTCTAAATATTTCGGGCTAATTTCGTACCTGCATACAAAACTTTTTTATAACATTAAGAGTAACGACTTTTTTCTTTCGTGACGTAGATTTGTTGTGCTCACCGCAGTAACATCTGTGAGTGAAGCGATTGTGATTTTTCTTCAGCTAATTCTGTTTGCAAACACAGCTGCGTTTGTTTGTTCTCTACTCGGATTAGTCTCACACTGTTTTTGAGAAGGCGACAGCGGTGAAGAAATTAGCACGCGATAACGTTGCGTCAAAAAGATCAATCACTCACGCGATTCTTGGCTTGTTTTAAGAAGCCTACAAGCCGGCTTTTCATATCTATAGAGCTATCCTAGAAAGTTTCTTTTATGCTTATAGCGCGATCGTAGATAGTTTCGTGATAATTTCTTTTTTTCTTGAGAGACATTATATTCCACACTCCGCAGTATCATCGTTGACTAACATGCTACGTTTGTGCCAGATTATGCCAATGCTTTGGTCAAGGTGGTTGCTATATTCGGTGTGATACACCATGCAACTGCACCTGCACACAACGTTTTTTGTTACTCCGCAGTTGTGCATATTTTAACTCCCTCGGTAAATTTGGCTTTCAGGCCTAAATCGGCTTTCAAAAATAAATGTCGGGCTCGGGCCGGGGTCAGGCTTCAAAATGAGGCCCTTTTACAACTCTGTGTGGGTATGTAGGCCGGGGCCAACAAGGGGAGATTGAAAGGATAAATCCTCCACCCACAAAAGTAGCAATTGATTGAAATCATTTTGTGAAGCAGGCTACTCTAATTTCAGGCTAAATATTTTTTCTGCTGGTTAGAGGATATCAATGGAGATTTTAGCAGGGGTGGGGCTGCATGCATGATGCCCAGTAGCATTAAAAAGATTTGTAACTTTTTCAAAAAACGGAAATGTGCAAGAAAAATATTTATCGTCTTTTTAACGTTGAGCGACTTAAACAAGACATCAAATCGCACTGTAACACAAACTTTTCATAAAATGCATGAAAACTGAATTGTTCTTCTGTAAGAGTGATATGCGCGTGCGACCAGTGCGATTCAGCATTTTGTTCACTCCAACTGACAGCTCTGATAAAACCCAATTGATGTGTTCTACTATACTGCTGTGCTTGTATGCATCCAAATACGATATTAATGGAAGCAGGCTGAACTACAGTACCGAGTCAAGCAACAAACTTAAGTATATTAATATTTAATCATCTGCAAGGACAAAACAAAGCGTGATTAGTGTTGCTGTCAAAACACCTCTAGAACTAAGTTGAGAATCTGTAAATATAAAACGTCACTTCTGCATCGACCCGATCACTATATTGGTTTCACACCAAGTTGTCCCCCCCACATTTTACAACTAAGTTGCGCCCATGTCCGCAGTTATTCATATCATGACTCAGACGGTAAAGATGGGTTTCGGGCCTTATCGGGCTGCAAAAACAAAGGTTAGATTTGGGCCTGGTTCCGGCTTGTGATTTCGGCTCGGGCAGGTTCGGGCTTGAAAATTAGGCCAATTTCCAACTCTTGTCTGTACTCATCGACACATGCCGAACCTCACTACAGTATTATATACTTGCGTCGAATATAGACTCCGTGGGAGTGATGCCAAACGTCGCGAAAAAAATAATCACCTTCATTCTCGAAAAGTGTATAAACAGGTCCACCGTAATTGAATGTAAATCTGGTTTGCGAGGATGTGTAACGGAATAGTCCCATATAAGAAGTCGTTTGTGGTAAAAATTATATTTTCTTATTATTTTCTTCGTATTTCTATCTACGTTGGTTAATTTCCACAGGATTAAACCTTCTTGTGGAAATTGTAAAATTCATTGTTTTTTGCTGTTGTCATTAGAATGGAAGATTGAAATTTACTGTGAACATAGAGGGTGTTCATTTTGAGTTTGAATAAAATAATTTAGATCCTTCTTCAAAGTTCAATCGCGATTCATTCATCTCAAGACAGGGTTTCACATATGGAATGACTGAAGTTCAACTCTTTACGCCACCCATGCAACTTTTCTGTGCCTAAAGGACTGCCGCCTACATGAATTATGGAAAGTTTTTCTCCAATCGAGGTTGTGCAGTAAATGGCACAAAGTTTTCAAAAATTGGAGAAAAGATATGCAGATGATTCGGTGCCACTCCACTCTGTATTTAAATCAATAGTCACAAAAGACGTTTTCCCGCATGTTTCGTCATTTGACGAAGCAACATTCCACTTGTTGTCTATTACACATCGTAATTGGCTGACAAAAATGGGTTATGAGCAAATTACGTACGAATCGCACTATGGCTGAAAAACTTACAACTCAAACGCTTAGGAAAGGCGGTTCAAAGAAAAAGAAAGTTTCATACATCCACGTGCCACACGCATTTGTAGAATGTGTTCAACAAATATTCATCCTGAAACCTCATTACTTATTTTCACAATATTTAAAAAATTCCCTTCAAAATATATCCCATAAATTCTAAACGTATGGTCAATTATATAAAGCAAGTTACCCTTTTCTTTTATTTTGAGAATACGGTTGAAAAGATCATACAGTAGGTAGCGACCTTTCGTAGCTAAAGTAGATTTTATCCTTTGAAAATACAATATTTTCAAACTACATTATATCGGAAAACGCACGAAACATTATTTTACCGCAAAGATGCGTTATTTATACAGCAAAAAGCGTTATAGGATGACATAAAAAAATATTCAATAGATTTTAGGGCCCAGTTGCCTTCAAGCAAACGGATAGATGAAAAGGTGAGGACCACATTGCTTGTTTTTGTTGCAAATGCTTTGCTGCTCCGATCCAGTAGTCCTTCAGCGAGAACATCCGCTTTTGAGTGATTGACAGCCGGCTTATTTCATGTGTCTGCTACATGACCGTCGTTCTTATCACCATCTCGCTGTCTGAGTGAGATGCAAAGAAACGATATTCGTTTTCTTCAATTAATTTCCCCTCTTTCCACGTCAGTTTGTTTCCGCTTTCAGGAACGCCGAAACGAAAAAAGATGCGAACCTTTTCTGGGAGGCAGGGATGGTCCAAAATAGGAACGAACAGATCTGGATCCATTTTCTCAGGTTTATTCATTCCTAAATGGAATATAATTACAAAATTATGACGAACGAAGCTGCAGTTGCAATAAAAATTAAGAACCTGCAGACTTTTGGTATCTCATTACTACCGGACCTCTGTAAGAACATTTGCTTGAAGGACGGCAGTGCTGACCGCACTGATCACTTTTGCTCGGTAATGCTTTGAAGGGTTATGAATGTACAATTTTTATGTTGTAAATGGGACATTTAGAGCGTGACATATAGCTATGTGGATTGTGCACTTTGTTTGCGAAAAGATCCGGAATTGAGAGTTGTTTGATCATGGCAGAGAAAGCGTTACGCTTTATTGCTTCACAGCGGCAGTTTATTGAATAGAAATGTGCTAATGCTAAAAACATGCGAAATGAAGTTAACATTCCACACATATAAGTTACTGGAATTATCGCTGTTCTTCTTGTTGGGAATAATGCAATTGAAATCGTTAAGTTTCGGTTATAAATTTGACACAAGGCAATTTGAAGTTGTGGCTATTCCGTGATAATTATTTTGGTCTTCTTTCACCATGTTCTCATGTGATTTTTATCCAAATCCACCAAATTGGCATAAAAGCTTAGTTATATGGAAAAGTTCCTCATAAGCAAAGCACAGATAAATGGTAAAAATATGTATGGGGTGCAGCTCAGGAATGCGAAAAATCTGCAAAGCTTTAACAAACGAGCCTGTGGAAGCATGATCAACGTAAACAGTTTTGATCTGATTCAACTTGCCATATTTTTGAAATTACACATCTGACACATTTTAAATAATTTGTTTTTCACAACTTTACTACACAGCTTGAATATCGGTAATAATTAATTTGTACTTGCCTGTCGCAAACGATACTGCCATCGCCACAAACATGGTCACGAAAAAGGAAAGAACTGAGTAGTACAGCGGCGATACAGCAAACAATGTGTCTTGGATCACTGTCCTATTACATAAAAAAATATGCGAATATCCACATTTGAGGTTTCAGCGAAGTGATCAGCATATGTCAAACCAATTTGAAAAGTTGGAAATAATATAAAATAATCCGTTAGCTTTCTTAAAATGAATTCTGTAAAGATGTGTCAAGTGAGAAGGTACTGGAACTCCATATACTTCATACTACGTCTTTGAAGTTGGGTTGCGGTGTCGGAGCCGGAGTCGGAGTCCTAAGGAGTCGGAGGTTATTGGGTGGAGTCGGATTTTTTTGTCCGACCCCGACTCCGGATGTCCAATTGAATCATTTTTACATCACTCTCCTAAATTGAGAAATCCTGTTGAAATGATAAAATTTCTTTTTAAACTTTTGTTGAAACAGATATTTCTTGCTGTGTACCACGGTTTCTGTTAATTTTAACAGCCAAATTTTATTCCCTTTATGTTAAGCGGAAATTTTGGGAAGGTCGGAATTTTTGGAAAGTCGGAGTCGGAAATTTTGAAAAGTCGGAATCGGGAGTCGGAGTCGGCTATTTCACCTCCGACTCCGCAACCCTGCTTTGAAGCTCACTTCAAAAATGATTGACAAGGGGCAACAAGCCCTGAGATAAAAACTGAAGTTTAGGGGCTAGATATGATTTGCAGTTCAAGCGGTTAGAAATGTGCTAGAAACGTTTTACATAAAAGTTTCTAAAGATTTACTACAAATTAGAAGATGCCGCGGTTAGCTGAAACTAAAACCGCGTGCAATGAGTATTTTTTAAGACTTTCACCTTGCTGATGTTGCACCAACCGTTTCAGTACTTAAAAGGTTTTCTTGAGTAGCGGTTGTTCCTGTAGAGTTCAGTGGTGATGTGTCAATGCACATACCGGTGGATGTTGGTAGAAAACTATATTTTTCTGGCGGTTTTCCGTATACGAGACTACTTACTGCCACCCAACTTTGGAAAACGGTGCCCAGTATTTGGCCAGTAATTGCGCCCTATTGAAAAAAAGCTTTAATTAAAACAGTGAAAACAACAGTGCAGAACAACAGAAAACAGAACATGTTAACAGTGCACTCCAAAAACGTACGTTTGTGGCAGCATAATGACATAGACTTTGTACTAAGTGGAATCCTGCAAAATGTCTGCTTTTCACGTAAGCAAACATAAACATCATCAGGTGATGTTTAAATGTTTTATTTAAATATATTGAAATTGTGAAACCAACACAGCTCCGTGGTCTTACAACTGCGAGTTCATTCATCGCAAACATCACTTTTTGCAAATCTCTCACATAATACACTGTCTTTAATATTGAACGTACAACAACAAAAAGTTGCATCTAGCCCTGCAGACATACAGTGTGATTTCTTAGTTGATAAGATTAAAGTCACAAGCCAGCAAAAGCGGTTTTGAACCTTAAACTTGTCCGTTCAGCTTGTAGGTAAATTACAATTGATGGAAGTTCAACTGAAGTATTGAATTATTTTCACAAAGGTTTTGATGTAACATATACTTATAGTAACTGTTCAGAAACATAAACCCTTTTGTATAACTTGCATTCTTTTTACGATTTTAACCCTTCGAATTTACATAACTTGCATTTTGTGCTTTAACCATGCAACATGAAACTAACTACAACTCGTCTTATCCGTGTCTCGCGTCTCAATCTTTTTTTGATAGTGAAGTGTGCAGACCTTTATCTCTAAACATGAAAACTACTATTGATCCCTGTCACTCCACTAAGCATAATTCTACGACTTGATAATACTATATAACACTAAAAATCCACTGAAATCGCATCAAGATTACAAGTGCCTGCATGACTCGCAGCAGAGGCTTCATATTGCAATCTCATTCATGACTTTATACAAAATCTTCAGAAGCATGAACGTACAGTACTTGCGATTTATGCATGTCCAAAACCTTTCTCAAACAAATCAAGGAAATGCCACAATTTCAGCCGTTTTGAAAATATTGTTAGATCATTTTTCTATATATTATTAGTATTAGTTCATCACTTACAAGAGTTTAGAATTAAAAAAATTTATTTCAATCCAAATTAACCCGCAAACCCTCTAAAATATGACATTTTCAAAGGTTGTTGGATACAACTTAAGAACCACTGCCGTAAACCTTTTGCTTTTCATTGCTTGAAAAATGTTTCTGACAATCTAAAATTCTAAGGAATGGACAAGTTTGTTTTAAGTAGTGTTTTACGATTCTACTTCTCTTCTTATCTGAAAATAATTAAAGAGGAAAATTTAAAATATCACAAACATCGAGTTACTTTACCTTGGCGTTGCACCATGGTACAAATACCCCCAAAGTGAATACGGCCATTATCGGACCTCCGAGACTGCCGAATATTGCAAAACTTAGTTGAATGATTGTTGTGTCAATGTATTGGATGCAAAACGCATATCCCATTGATAGAAGTCCAAACGTAGCCACTAGAAAAGAGTCGTATCAGTGCGTAAAAACTTGCTTTACTGTTTAGCAATTAGAAATAAGATCCTCAGGGGCGCATACTCCCGGTGTGCTAGGTGTGCGGCGCAAACCGGGTGAATCTGAACGCGACGTGACACTTTCCAAATCGTGCGATCTAGGGAAAAATACAAAAAAGCTAGAAAGGTAAGTATGTACTTTCCTGCCCGAAGGTATGCACCTGGTGTACTCGACTGCTCTGGTATTCGAAAAGACACTTGTGCAAACTGCTTTTGCAGTTGTGAGCTGCGCTGTTCCAGAGCTAAGTGAATTTTACTCCCCTTTTTGTTTCCAACTAGCAACCCTGGGTGTGCGACATTTCAGGCGCATACCTGCAGGGCTCGAAAACTCGTACTCGACAAGACATTCGCGCAGACCACAGATTGCAGTTGTGACCTGCGCTGATCCAGGGCTGAGTATATTTTACTCCCTTGTTGTTTCTATCTGGCAAATCAGGGTGTGCGCTATTCCAGGCGCACACCTGCTGGGCTCGATTGCTCGTATTGAAAGAGACATTCGTGCAGACTGTTTTTGCAGTTGTAAACTGCGCTTTTGTAGGGCTGAGTGTGTTTTACTCCTTGGTTTTAACGCGCACTCTGCTATTTTTGCAGTTTTGATTGCTTGGTCGTTGAGTGTATTTTGCACCAGCATTTCAAGCTGGAGCCCTGATAATTTAAAGTCAATATAATGACATATTAAGTTATACAACAACGAATAAGGAGAGTGCGTATATAATGACGTGCCTTGTGTCAAAAAACTTCGCTAAAACGGTGGATTTGAAACGGGAATTTGGCGTCGCATTGTGACGTGACAAACAGCGCACATCCAGTAACAATGACCACCATACGCCACTGAAGGTCATGTATATGGCTACAGCCACCCGCAAATGACTTTGCAATTGGACGATCACGCTGCTTGAGCGCAATTTTTTCCAGATTTAATGGGATGCAAGTAATCTTTTTGCTATCTTCTCTTTAGCGTAAGTTGATTATATTTTCTATTTCTTTTACGAAAATGCCCTTGGCTAAGACCAATCAGTAACGCATAAAGGTCAACTGCATTTGATTGAATAAAACAGCTAGTGACAAAACATCCAAAATTTGTTTAACTTTGTGTTGATTTTATTTTCAAAAGTTATCTTCTAACACTTGTTAATAAGTTTCAAACGGCCTTGGTTGACTAGGTGACCTCCAAGGTCTTTCACCAATCTCACGGTGACAATCATTGTTTGCAATGATCAGCCCTTTCGCTATTGTGTTTTCATTCATTCTAATTTCCACTGACAACTGGCTACGTCTTTGCGTGATGCTTTTTGCATTGTTTCTGCTTATTATCTGAGTCATATGAAACAAAAAATCAATGAATCAACATCAGCCAATGTTGCTCACCAATCAACTTGCTAATCGTAATCTGCAGTGATGGCTTGGTCTTGGGCCATTTCTTCAAAATGAAATCTTCTAAAATCAAAGCTCCCACAGCGTTGATTCCGGATGAAACAGTACTGGAAATGAGAAAGAATAAATTGGCCAACAACCGTTTTACACTTTTGAAACGATGTATATTTTTTCTTATCGAGTCACTGCCTCCTTGCCACCATTCAACCAAAAAGTTGTGTCTTGCGCATTCTTGTCTAAAATCAAATTAGTGGACTAGTTGTTTTTTTATACATTGAGATCATTGTTTGAAATCAGCATTTCTGGATACACATGATACTTCGACCTTTTTGGTGCTAAATTGCATTGCAGCTTTATGGTACGCAGGTGAAAATTGAAAACGTGCGTGATGAGAACCCTGTTCAGTAGAAGAACGTAGCACCAACTTGTCCGTAAAGAGCAAATGGTTGATTTTGCAGCTTCCAGCAGTGACATCCCCATCGACTCAGCAACGGCTCCCATTAACCTTCATGTCACAATAATACAGCTTTGTCTATATCAATTGAATAAAGTTGTTATGCAAAATATTACCAAATTTGCGTGTGTGTTTGAAATATCTCAATTGCTGCTGTTTCATTGTTCGACCAATGCACTCAGTAGTAAGTACTGCGCGACGTAACATCACAATTCCAAAATCGATTTTATGACGTCACAGTAAATGTTTAAGCGCCTCAATAATATTACAGAATTCAGCCAGTTCTTCTGCTATGATTGGTTGAGAGTGATACGTGTTGGAATTTCTGTGATATTGAAAGGCATATACCACATCTAGGAAGCGCAGTCGCATATTTACTCTTTCAGAATACCGCCACAATAAACCAAAAAAATATTTCAAACATTGTAGAAATGTGTCAAAAGTCTGTGTTGTGGTTTTCTGATAAAAATTAATGTTGCGTTTTCATAAAGTCTTTTTTGATTAATCACAATTCACTACAGAAGTGTTGGCTCTCATCTTTTTCATCAAGATATCGGCTTAGATGCCCCTATCATCTGTGCAAGTTAAAAAGCAGTTTTCGTAAAGTGGAGTTCCAAGCCAATATCTTTAAAATTAGAGGGCTTGGAAAGGTGAAACACCACAGTTCTAAATGATTATTTTGGATACCGAAAAACAGTACACATTTTGTTGCTTGCAATAACATGGATTCCTCTATCAAATACTGAAAGTAAAAACATCATTCCCTATTTCAAAAGACATTTCAAACGCGTTCGACAGTGGTGCCTTTTCATAACAGTGTTAGAAGTAATTGCAGGGTTTATCTAGATCGACCTAAAACAAATTAATTGCAGCTATTTGCGCACACAAAAAATTAGGAATGTTTTTCTGCAATTCCTGTTATTACTTCTGAGGCCAACACTGTTGCTAAAAAGAAACAAGCATAATTGATAGCAATTTTTTTGTTTTTTTAAGTGTTTTCTTTGCCTTCAACTCGTTTACTGCCCCTGCCCTACCGCTGCTCCGGCTTCCCTAGCTTTTATCATTTAAAATTGCCGGGCTTTTAGACCAAAGGGTACAACATATTTTGAGGTTCTCTCTATGAATATGAATAAAACTGACTGACAAAACCACTTTTTCTTATGTAAGCTGACACATGATATTCCATGGATAAAGCGTAGAAGAACGCAAAGCTACGTTTCTCAAACGTACAAACATGGCCGTTTGAATTAAAACAGTGCTCGTCAGTTTATTTCGATTCGCTGACCGCAGCGCACTGCGGTTTGGGGACCACAAATCGAAATATTGATTTTGTCAATGTTGTTTTTAAGAATGGAACAGATATTACAAAAAGTAAATTCCTCGCTAATACATATGTGAAGCCCACAACAACCAACGAATGCAGCAAGTAAATGCTCAGAAACAAAAATGATACCTTAATTCTTAATATATTCTTTAGCCTGAGATTTTCGGAACCCTACATGTTTACATAAAGATTGGAGATGCGAAAAGACGACCACTCGCATAGTTTCATGAAACCTTTGCTGTCAATCATAAACGTAACTCCCAGTTTGAAATGAAATTGTAGCATGCATTTTTCGAAAAGAAACAATGACAAATCCAAGTCGCGGCATGCCGTCATGGTTGTTTTTTACTATGAAAGAAAGATGGTTTGAAGCTTTTAATTGTTTTGATTTAAAATGATCAACATGAATCACATTCACATACCAGTTGGTTATGATTGCACCGGTAGCCTAACATAATGCATGGGAGCTAATTTAAGTAAAAGAAAATCCTAAGCTAACATACCTTTATCATTTTAATTTGGCTTTGCTTTACTTTAGTAATACAATACTTGAAGTAAAAACCATTTGAAACAGTCCACAAATGAGTTCAAAATCACATTCATTGCTTGAAGGTTATGCATCTTTAGCTATGAAACTTGCCCTAATTTAAATACAATAAGTTAGATAGTTGTGCTTAATCTCAACCAATTACTTGTATTCTGGTTAAGTAATTTTCCACTGGGAAAGACAAATGGCTAATATATTTTTCATAAAACTGAAAGCATGAGCTGCAACTTATAATGCATAACTTCCTTTCTCGTCTCGTCGCTGTGAGAAAACATTGTTTGTCAACAACTCTACGAAATGCTTTTGCCTTCTAAAGGTAGGCCTACATTTCCTCCTTAGGAAAAATGTACTAGTACCACAGCATTTACCCCCTCAACTTGCTTAGGAAAGTGCATATCAAATGCCGTGGTAATAAATATTGCTGGATCATTGCCCTTACTTGGAAGATACCCACCGCAGTTTTCGTCCCGGAAGTTGCACCAAAGACCAATTAAATTTTCAATCTCCAACAAGTTTCAGAAACATTTTGGAAGTATTGGAAGTATGCCAAAGACGTCTAGGTTTGTTTTGTTGACCTCACTAGAATATGTGGTCAGTCTCCTAGACGAATCATTTAGAGTTATGCAAATGTGTGACTTTGACGCCCACTTGTTTGTTGCTGACTGGTAAATCAATGTATATCTGCTCAGTAGTTTGTTTACTTGACAACAGTATTATTTCAAACCATTTTGCCATGGATGTTGGACTCCGACAAGTAAGTCTGCTGTCAACACTCCCCTTTATATTTTGTATGGAATCGATAGGTAGAGTAAGAATTTTTGTTGGGAACCCCAAGGAGTCCCTGGTAAACCCGTTAGAGACCACTAAATTAGAAAGAAGCAGTTAATACTGCAAGTTTCGGCTTGCTTATACCTTATCTTTTGTTATACTGCATCTTTGTGTACCACAATGTAAATTCAAAAATACCTCAAAGTTCCACTTAGAGCAGCTGAAACAAATAAGCCGGACATTCCGGGCACGTCCCGGAAAACTTTGGCCACTAACAAAGGAATCATCTGGTCTGCTTTTTGGACTATTCCTGCTTTGATTGGGTCGCATCCCTCAAAATAGGCATACATGGTCAATCCTGTCAGTGCCGACAGTGAAATGAAGGTGAATGTCGGTACGTATGACACCACAGCAGCTCTGAAAAATAAATCAAAATCTTTTAATCTAACTCTGTACCTTACTACATATATTAAAATGTAGCAACATGGCAAGATATAGCATCGAAACGTGATCACTTATGACGCCGTTGATCACAAGCGAAAGTCCTCCAGTCAGCGGAGTTTTTCTGAATCGACGGTAACACAACCAAATTGTGCACAAAGAAATTTTTCTGTACTATTTGCAACTTTCTATGGCCATAAAATATATGAAGTATTTGTGGTTTGTACGACTGAAACTCTTACAGCAGTGGGAAGACAAATATTCACAATGCCCAATGAGTGTTTTCTAACAATGAGTGTTTTCGCATTCCGCTTTCTCAGAGAGCACGTCACCGGAAGGGTTTCGTCCAATACGGTGCTCATAGGAGCATGGGTACAAGCATATCCCCAAACGTTTTGATTTTTCAAAAATTTGGGCACACAATGTTTCGACATTTTTTAACAATCATAATGAAATTATAATTTTTTGTTATTGAGTGTATAAATAAAGATTTATTTTGTCAAAAAAACATGTTTAATATGAAGAAAACAAAAAGACGTTCTAGTAATTTCCTGCTTTATTTGTGATAAGTAGTGAATAACTGACACACACACACACACTTCAGGCAAAAATGTGTAATTAGGGCATTCCATTTATGTTCTTTATCAATTGTACACTGCAGGGAATAGAGTATTGCTCTAAGGCACTACTTCATATTAGTAGAGTCCTATATCAACTAGTGTTTGGATGAACACATTTTGCCATACGATTTGTTGCATATATACGCAGTTGAAATGACTCATAGCACATTCATAATATAAATAGTATGTTACATGCCACATATCAGATATTATTTCACACAAGGAAGCAGCTTTAGGCAGAGGCGAATTTTCATTTTCGGGGCCCTAGGCTCAGGCCCGTCGCCAGGATTTAGCAGCAGAGGCCAAAAAACAGATGGAGGAGTCAAAATCCAGAAGGGGGGGGCACATTTTTAAAATACAGTATTGGATGCATACGACTTTATTCTGAATTTCCTCGATATCAGAAATAAAAACAGTCACAATGAAACGAATGCAAACGGCAGCGGGGAAGTTATCTGACTACACTCACATTACATATTTATTGAGTACATCACTGACCTCGTGTAATCTAAAGAATGGATTCAGGCGTTTTTTTTCACACATATGCAACAATAACCGATTCTCAACGCCATAAAAAGAGAATGCCTCATCGTCATTCATTTCAATCTTCGCGCTCATGGCAACGGTGCACAACCTGCGGCCTTCGATAATGAAATTTGCGGCCGTCCACATGTAATTTAAAATATAAGATTTGGCGGCCGTGCTGGCGTATATTGAAGCAAAACAAACGCAAGCCAAGAAAATCAGTCGACACGATGCGTAACAATCAGGATGGTGATGTCACAAAGAGTTATAGAATGTATTTGCAATGTATGTTTGAATGTGTTCTGTGTTGGTTGGCACCAGGGTTGCCAGATTGGCCATTTCATGGCCAATTTTGAAAAATTTCGCCATTTTTTAATTGCGCTGGCCATGAAAAAACGCATTTGGCCATTTTTTGGCCATTTTTTCGATTTGCCACTGTAAAATTAAGTTTTCATTAAGCATTTTGTCTTTTTGTATTTTTTTGACGTCTTCTTCATGTCACTGATTGTTGCACTAAGACTGTGGGACTTCAACCGCTTATTGCTTTAAAGTGTGTAGTAATGACTTAGCCCTTGAAGTCAGTAGATTTTGTACAGATGTTTCAGCCAGTGATAATCTTTTGGTTCCCATTGGTATCTTGTGCACTCATTCTGTATCTGAAGACTGCTGCACTCGGTTGTGTGACTCATAATGTTAGCCTATAGAGGAAGTATTTTGCATTTTTGGTAAGATTTTACTTTTAGAAGTTTCTCATCACCTTTACAGTAACACTCTGCAGTAACTTCTACTTTGTAATATTAAAAGTGTGTAGTAGTTGTTTATCCCTTGCAATCTTGTAGATTTTGCACAAGTGTTTCAGTCGGACCTGTCACGAGTCAGTATTTGTTTTCAAGTGTTCCTGCTTTTTCGTTCATATGTGAACTTGATGATGGTTTTGAGCATGTGGTTTAACTCAATCATCAACTTAATGCAGTTCATGACTTTAATCTTTTGTTCATATATTTGGAGCACAAGATCAAGATAACTGTAGCCTTGTCGTTGAATCGGAAAGTTGATTTCAAATTGTTTAACCAAGAAANAAGTCCGAATTNAAGCATGTATCTACAAGGTGTTTAATATATGGTTTTAAGTTTTATTAAGATAAATAATGACAAGTTGGAACAGGTAATTTTACAGCAGAAATTGCTGTTTAAGGGTAAAAACTTGCTTCTTTGACAAAACCACATTTTTTCGGCAAAAAATATACTGCTTTCCGAACAGTTTGAGACACCTATGAATATGGAAATAACCATAGTTTAAAAATTTGTGATTTTGGCCATAACCTTTTCAAAAAATAGCTATTTTGACCATTTTTTATCAGGATTTTGGCCATAAGCTACGAAAAAAATCTGGCAACCCTGGTTGGCACCACCGTTGCCAACTGGTGTATATATATATATACATCAAATTTGAAAAATTTGGTATATTTTCAAAGAGCTTGGTATATGAATTTTTGATTTGGTATATATTTTGTCGTTTGTTTGTATATTTTTTGCCGGTGGTTTTAGTTGAGATTTTAAACAAATTTATTTGGTTTATTACAAAGCGGGAACAGATGAACCTATAGTGGTGTTGAAGCTATATAAAAAAGTTTAGCAATTTTGCTCAACACGGGTGTGAACATGCATTTTGGGTGAACGGAAAGCGAGATTGGAGGACAGCTGAGAAGTTCTGAAAAAACTGAACTTCCTCTAAGTATGGGCTTTTAGTCAGCCAATGCATCCAAATGTGGGAAAACTGCGTACGAGTGCCAGAAGATTTAGCAAAGAGTGACTGACAGAGATTGCATCGCTTGTAAAGCAGTATTATGCTGGTGCTGTGTATCCCTTCTGTTAATAGTGCAAAAAGAAAATTGCCAGCTATTATAGAGCATAATAATGTCCTGCACCACAAAGGAAATGAGAATGTAGTTGGAGGTGTTGGAAGGTTGAATTTTCCAGTGGTTACTAAATCTGTCAATGCTAAAATTAAGAAAGTAGAAATTGAGCTTGCAGCACCTGTATCAATGATGGCACTGCTCAACAGTAACTGTTGATCATCCTCGTGAAACAAACAAAAGGCATTGAAAAAATAACAATAAATTGTTAATTTTTTGTTACCGATATGAATTTGGTATATTTTTAGACTAGATTTGGTATATTCGTTGCAAGAACAGTTGGCAACACTGGTTGGCACAGGCAGTACCTCGTAAATATAGCTCGAGCTCATTGGTGGCCGTACTTCATTTAAATAAAAGCAATGCGGCCGGCAATAGCAAAAGGTTGTACACCCCTGATCTAATACTTTCTTTTTATCAGAGAAAGAAAAAATCTTTAATTCGAAGGCAATGGTCACCCGCAAAAGATCTGCCGCAGTTGTAAAAAAACTGACAAACTTAGAACACCTTGCTCTGAGTAAGACGAAAAAGCAAACCCAAGTTTCTTCAGGGCTTCGTTAGCCCTGTGCACTTTGTTGTTGCCATGGAAAACACATCGAATCCACCGTGCCAACTGATTCACAAGT
>JGI24159J19872_10003787_pt1 | contig 19062 bp, 9 predicted proteins | sample Ectturendosymbi4_FD_19872 | JGI IMG/M metagenome (IMG submission 19872) | reverse complement strand
ACGGGGCGCCGGCCCCGGGCATCCTAGGCAGGGGGGTATCCAAAGAGTGAAATTACAAAAATTAAAATGCTGTAACAGATTTTTCCTATTGTAAGTCTACTAATGCGTGCTGAATGGATTTAATTTTTTGAAACTTATTTTGTTGTCAACACTAATTTTTACGTATTCAAATGCAGTAATTCTCAGCTTCTTCATTACCAGGCTCTTTTACTCTAGGTGTGCGGCGCAAGTCCAATCAAACTGATAGTGACGTGACTTGTTCTAGATCGTGCGATCAAGGGAAAATCAGAAACAAGTTTTTAAAGATAGTCAGGGTTTAAAAAACATTGTTTTGTGAAAAACATTCAGCCCTTCTGTTTTGTCAATCCATTTTTTTGTTTTTTTTTAAATGAAACATGTTTCTGTTCTTTTTTCAAAAAAACACAAAAACGCCATTCTGAATTGTTTTTATTGCATTATGCAATATCACCATTTGCAGAATCATACAATAATAAATTGTTATAGCTATTATGGCATTCTAATTTGAGGGGAAAGAAATATACCCTATCTTCGTTTTTGCAGTTTTGTTGGTCAGTTCACTCTAAAGTGGCAAAGCTGAGCAAGAATGCCCACAGCAAACAGAGAAAAGCCACCCCCACACAAACTCTGCAGTTTCACGTCAAGTTTATGTACATGCCCTGATAGTTCAGCATCTATATAGTGTATTTTTTCAATATATGGTTGGGTATGGTCCAACATCAGAAACAGCTTGGATGCAGAGAAGGCAGAAAAATTGATTAAAATATACCGATTTTGCAGAGCTGAAGAAGATCACCAGTAGAATTTACTCAAACTGTTCGAATTATTCTTCTCTTTTTTTCCAGTCCTTCAAATTTCGTTGCTGATCATTTTGTTTCATTAAAAAAACTTGCAGTTAACATAGAATATGCTGCTTATTTTACTCTTTCCTTCATAGTGCAGTTTTTAAAGAAAAATTGAAGAGGGGAGTTTTGGTGGGTTTTAATGTTTTTTTTAAGTGGGCTTTTTAAAACGGGTGTTTTTTTGGTTGGCTCCAATTACATCAACACTGAAGATAATTATGAACGTTTAATTGATTTACTGAGTCAAATTTCAAAACTGTCCAATTTCAACGTGCTTGATTTAGCTGATTTTATGATCATCCCTAGTCTCCTGTTTCGTTTTTTTGTGCTAATACAGTCGCACGCCTGTATTTGCAATATGTGCTTCGTCATCAGTTGGCAGTTCAGGCGGATTGATCATAATGGCTCGCACAAACCCTATCTGTTCTTTCTACTTAGTAATTGTACATATAACCAGTGGCGTAGCTAGAGGTTTGGGTCAGGGGGAGCAAAACTTAGCTGAAGGGGGCCACCAGCCAATACTCAGAAAAAAAGTTAAGACGTGATCGTGAACCTGGATGTCGTGGATGTCAATACTGGCTAAACAAACGAAAACACCCCGAAAAACGCAAATAGACAATAACCTACCGAAAACCAAAAGAATACTAAATATCAAAATGTCAGCTAAAGGGAGCCCAGTTTCTACATTTAGCTTGCCAGGGGGGCGGTTCACCCCCTTGCCTCACGTCAGTTACGCCACTGCATATAACAGCCACATAATAAAAAACGAAAATTTTCTTGCGTAGCCTACTTTATGCGCATTCTCAATTCTTGTGCACCGTATTTATTCGAGTATAAGTCGCATTTTTTTGTACTAAAAATTCACCTAAAATGTCGGGTGCAACTTATACAAGAGGTGTGACATGCGCATGTACGCTGCTACTGTGCGCATGTTATCTAGACGGCGCTTCGCACCTTCATGTGTGTGCTCTGTGCATGCATACGCATGCGATGACAATCGCAAGAAAAACGCAAGGGCAAACTAGACGGGATAAACTATTTGATGACAGTGAATGCAGTGACTTCGATGACTTTTAAGATTTTGTTACGTGATTTTTATGAATAAATGTTGTTTAAAAAATTTTGTACCATTTGATCAGGTCAAATACGGAGGTGTGACTTATACACGCATGCGACTTATACTCGAATAAATACGGTAATTGAGAAGTTTCAAACTGTCAACCCTGAGTGTCCGTAATCCCAGCCGCATACCTTCTGATCGCTGCTATTCGATGAGACATTCGCGCAACTTCGTATTTTTGCAGTTGTGAACTACGCTGACGTAGCACTGAGTGTGTTCTACACCCCTGTTTCAACGCGTATTTTTGCATTTATGAACTGCTGTCTTAGGATACCACTGATTATGTTCATTACAGTGACAAATTGTAGCCTACAACAACGAGTAAAGAGAATGCGTGTGGAATAATGCGCACAGGGACGCCGGAAGGTGGAGGCATGGCGGGGGCATTCATCCCTCTGTCCTTTCAAAAGGGGAGCAACGCGGGCGGAGTGGCCTTTCCATCATAGGTTTAGGAGCAGGAAGATTTTTGGGGCTGCGAAGGATTTTTGCCCGATTTTCTCCAAACTTCGCCGAAAAGTTTTTTGTGCAACTTTTGTCCACAAATTTTCTCCCACAAAGATTATTAAGACCTTTTTTGGTGTGACCTCCGAAAAGGTCTTCATGTGTTTTTCTGCAAACCTTGGGCGCCATTTTTTGAAGTCAAGCAATGTTGGGAGCCATTTCTACGCATATTTTCAGGGATGTTGCCCAGATTTTCAGCAAATCACAACTTTTGGGGGGGCGCTTGCACCCTCTTCACCTCCACCTCCAACACCACTGCTTTAATTAATAGTACCATAGGTAATTTCGTAGTTTATCAAGATCCACTTGAAATGTATAGTCATTGCAGCTTTTCGAGCACCCAGAAAATTCAGAATGATTTTCTATAACTTCTGTTATTATTTTTGAGGTCAACATTGCTGATGAACAGAAACAAGCATAATAGGCAACGATTTTTTTGTTATTTTATGAGTTTCCATTGCCCTAAACTGTTTTACTGCTCCCCCTGCCTTACCGCTTCTCCGGCGTCGCTAAATATACATGTTGTGTCAACAAACTTCGCCATAACGTTGGTTGCAAACCTGAATATGACGTCATATTGTGACGTCAGAAACAGCGTATATCCAGTAACAATTACCACCATACGCCACTGCTCAATACTAGAATTCTGTAGAGGGCATCCAATCAAGCAGTCGCCCCGGGCATCACCAGACCTCAGCACGCCACTGGGCACAGGTGCCCTTACATAACAGTATCATAAGCAATTGCATGATTTATCAAGATCGACTTGAAACAAATCGCGCAAACATAAAATGCAGAGCGTTTTCCTGTAATTTCTGTTATTGTTTTTGAGGTCAACATTGTTGCTGAACATGTAAATGTGAAAAGAACGACTATCATGGGTGCGCTTTTACACTGAACTCAAGCAAGCAGTTTAGAACTCGTGGTACGTCAAAACCAAGTGCATTTGCCTCTCCCTGGAAATCGGGACTAAGAATCAAAATTTTTTAGAAAACTTGACGTCAGCAGCTCAATTCCTATTAATTGGTTTATTTCTTGCAATAACGGTTTATTTGCCGCTATGACGCTCACACTGCACAAAAGCCAGGCTCACTGTTTTGGTGCCATGCAATGGTGAGCAGAACAGTCGTCAGAAAGTCTTCAACAGGGGGATTCACGTTTGTACGAGGGGCTTGATATTCTAAAATTTAACAACTCCACTGATTTACAGTGTTTCATATTTCAATTCGGGGGACTTGGAGGTCTGTTTGGGGGGACTAAGCCCACCAAAACCCGTATGGCGATGGGACTGGTGGTGAGCTTCCAGTTCGCTCATGTCCGCTCGTTTGCCTGCAGGGGCAGATTGCCAAACTTGCGAGCGGATTGTTTTACTGTTGGTCTTTATTTTGTAACAATAACATGGAAACAAATCTAATTTTCACTTCAAGTTACGATATTAGGCGTTTTGCCGAACGCAGACATCTTGACAGGTGATGTAGCGAGACAGTGACTGCTGATAGCGGTAAGCAGGGATGCCGGAGAGCGGTGGCATTGCCCACCTGACCTTTCAAAAGAAGGACAACGGGGGCAAAGGTGTCTTTTTCATTACAGCATTATAGGTAATTTTATGGTTTATCAAGATCGAATTGAAACAGATTTTCTATAGTTCCTTTTATTATTTTTGGGGTTAACATTGTTGTTGAACAGTAGCAATCATTGGTAACGATATTTTTATTTTTCATAAGTTTTCAGTGCCATCAACAGTTTTACTGCCCCCCCCCTGCCCTACCGATGTTCCGGCGTCTCTGGCTGCATCACATTTTCCTGAAGCATCTCGTGGATACGCGGAAGTAGGCGTGCGTGCTAGCGTAGTAAGCGCCAATGTGACGTATCAAACTCATACTGTAAACCAGGCCTGCACAACATACGGCCCGCGCAAGCTTTTCTTGCAGCTCGCGAGAGCTTTCTCAATTGTAGAAAATGTAGCAAAAGCTCGACCTCGAATAAGCAATTGTTGTTACAGAATACCTTCCATACTACAACGAAATCTCCACATCAAAATGAAATAGACATTTGCGGCCCTCCGCAAATTTATGTTGATAATTTGGCCCTTCGAGCTTTCTGAGTTGTGCAGGCCTGCTGTAAACTCTTCTGGAAGTTGTACTGCCGACATCAACTTTTTCCGTTCTGTGATTTTATAGTACAATAACTGTAGGCTATGGTCTGCGGCAGCAAGCAAGACAAAGCTAAATAACTTTCAATCAAGGAAAGAATTGTTTAAATTTTCGCTATAATACATGGAACCTTTAGCAATGCAAGTGTGACGCAACCACCCCAGCCCCGCTAACACGACCAATTGAGTGCCCTCCAGTGGGTGATCGTGCTAGCGGAGTTCCACTGTATATATACATTATATCCAAATGACATTTTTGAGGTAGATAAAATTGTCTTTAAAAATTATTTTCAGAAAAATCAACTTTCCATACTAGATTCCCGCCCAAAATAACACTAACCTAACCTTAAAACAAACCAACCCAACATTAACCTTACCTACCACAGTAGCCCAGTTTGATATGACCTAAACTGATATGGTAAAAATAATAATTCTACTCATTGCAATTCAGTATTTGATTTTTCTGTTCACAATCAAGGACACATTAGTAAGACAATTAGTAAGAACAAGAGCATACACTCACTTATCAATAACTGTTGTGAAACTCACTTTCAGTTATTACATATGGCTTTACGTTCAGTCATAAGTCATAACACTACTGAATTGTTTTTATTTTTTTACAGCACTTAGAATGTAAAATGACACTCAACAAAATTTTTACTAAAAGTACATCTTACGATTTACCAAAGTCGTAAATCGAATGAGTCATTGAGTTTAGCGTGAGCAAGCTTAGAGTTACTTGAATGAAATGTAAACAGAACTAAGACGTGGTTGATACGGTTTAATTCTTGTTATCAGTTAACGTTTTCATAACTTGATATCTGCCGACTTTTCTTTTATTATTGCATTTATTCTGTTTTACGTCAATTATCAAGAATTGTACCAAATAACGGCGATTCTCATAAAAGTAGCATGTACCAAAATGTCCAAACTTGCATCTTGGAAGTAAATAGTACCAGAATTGGGACTACCAGTTGACATTGTATAATGTATAAGGTTTGTTTGACATTGTGTATTGTATAAGGTTTGTCCCACACGCAACGCGTTAGACTTCAAACATGTATCGCAGTAACAAAGAACACACAAATACATTAAAGCACACGAGGATATACGTGGCGTAGGCTATATACCAAATCTGGCAGTCCTGCCTTATAACACCATGATTTATTATCCTAAGCTAAAATCGAATTACTTTCACTATTGTTGAGAGACTTGACACCACTTAACAAGTTCAAAACTTCCTTCGGGGCTGTCTGCAGGACCGATGCAGGACCGCAGTATCTCAAATTGATACCGAGTTGTCCCTCATAGTTAATTCTTGTTTCAATTATCAATGTGTTCACACGGTTTCGTAAGATCAGTTGCCAAGGAGTCTACGCGATTTGATGCAAGCAATTTTATGTAACATTTATATTCTTTGCTGAACAGTATTTGCATTGACAAAACTGATTTTGCGGCTGGTTGGTGTTTTTGATTTTCTGCAAATGACTGTTCTATTGAACAAGTTTGCCCAGCCCTGCAATATATAATCTCCAAAACAACGGAAAATCACCATGCAGGACAAACATTTATGTTGGACCCCTACTTTTTCGTTGATCCCGTATTGGCCCCCACTTTTTTAATTCAAGAATCGCCACTGCCAGTTGTAGCTAATCCTTTCTGAAGATTGAAGGTGTATCTAGTTTGTGTATTGTGATGCATTGATAACAACGTACTTTGGAGATCTTTCATAGTGACTTATTGTTTAAACAGAAAGGCTTGCTATGTGCAATGTGTTCTTTCCAAACTTTCAGTCATCGTAACTCTTGCATATCATTTTTGATAATATCTTCATTTCTAGACAAAATAGGGCAAAAAGTTCTTTTAGGACAGATATAAACTTTGTGATTCTGCTTCTTTTGACACCAAGTTAAGTTCTCTAGTGCAATCCATTACCAAGTCACAGCATTTTCATTAAACTTGACCTCCGCGTGATCTTCAGCCTTGTGTTGGTCGACCATTAGAGGGAGCAACTGAAAAATTCAATGGAATTGCGAGTTTTGGACCATTTACCAACTTTTTGGAGAGGCCACTTGTTCAATTTCAAAAAAATTTTATTTCACCTGGTGTAATGGCCATGTGCTTTCTGAACTATTTAACTGAAATGTCATAAAGACAATCGAAAACTGAAACCAAAAACAAAACTAACCAGACAACCCTGTAGAACCTGTCCATCATCAAAACGGAAACTCCCGTGCTGGCTTCGGTCAAAGGTTGCTGGCGCGGCTTACTAGTGAACCTACATGCAGCAACTCATGCCGAAATTGGTCAAAGTTACCTTAGGAGGGATCTTTGTGAAGGAATTTTGTTACACCTCAGGTGACCATGGCTCAATTTGGGCCAATTTTTGTTCCTCATCAAAAGCTACAAAACTGTCGATAGGACTGCCCGAAAGAGCGTCTAAAAATGCAGCTTCTGAAAGAACTAGCTTTCTACGTGAAAGTTAACTACGTTTTAATTTAAGTAGAAGAACCGTTTGCCCAAATTGGGCAGAGGCTACCTGAGTGGGATTAAGTTTGAGCATATTTTGAAGAATGTGATGTGAAAAATGTAAAAATTGTCCAAGCAAAATCACGCTGAGTCCAGCTTTGGCTCTCACACTCAACAAGCAAGCCGTCGACAGGATTTTTCTTTAGGGGTGGCCGAATATCACGCACTGGTGCAATATTTTGTTACTGTAATAAAGAATATAAATAGCCTATATAATGGTTTGAGCACACTTCACTCAGGAGGTAAACGTTCCGAAGTCGTCCATGTTCGATATTCAACAATGAAAGAAAGATCAACACAATTGAAGGTGTGAGCAGGGGCGTAATGAGGGGCACAATTATCCCCGAGCGCAGAATCACTTTGGGGCGCCGAATCACTGCGGGGGGCGCCGGAAAGACCCAACAATGTCGCAAATACTTTTTTCAACACCACATTTGCTTTTGAAAGACCTTAGGTTCGAACATGAGGGCGTTAAACTGGTTTCTTGCCCCTGGCGCCCTTTAACCTCGCTACGCATCTGGGTGTGACACCACGTACGAAATTGCCCAGGACATTTTGTCTTCAGGTTTCTGCTAAGTCGAACAACTGCGATATGGAAACAAATCTTATTTTGTTTGACAGTGAAGATGAGTGGTATCTTACACTCAAGCTTCTGCTTGACTGCTTGTGTGTTGTACTAAAGGTCAGAGAAGAATATTTAGTAACAAATTTACAAATTTCAAGCCCAGTGAGAGCTNAAAAANCGCTTTGAAGTAATNGGTGAAAACATTGTTTTATGCCAACTCAAAGGTTTGCAAAGAGCCCGCTGTTAATGTCAAAAATAACATTTGCTTGCTTGGCACTAGAAGGTTCAAAGAGATCACGGCAATTACAAATCATCGCATCAGTTAATCATCAATTTATTATTGGTATAAATCTAGTTGTGCGACGCATTACATCTAAAACTATGAAGATGTTTGCCATCTAATAAGTCACTCAAATTTACATAACTCGTCAGCAGATTTTTATCAAAACAATTATGACAATTACCTCGCCATCATCATTATTTTATTAGAGCTTATCAGATAAGCTCATGAAGTTAGAAGTTGACATCAGAGTGTGATCTGCTTTTGTCTTCTTGTGATTTGATGACGAGATATTATTGCTTAATATAAAGACATAGCAAGGCAAGTCTGCAAGAAAAACATTCAGAAAATTTGTAAATAACATTTCTATGTGTCAGAATTCCGTGTCTATTGTGGTTTGTGTTTGGATTTGATGAAAAAGGATTATGCTGGCTCGTCAGCCTACTGCTGCGTTGTAAGTATTGTGCGACAACACATGTATTGATCAGAGTGCAAAATTTTTCGATGCTAAGGTGGCTTGAGGTGAAGCAGGACTCTCTGAGTAGGCCCAGTTGCAAGCTTAAACATACACCAAGTCGAGTACAATGATGTCAAAATAGATGCACCTGTAATCCATTCCATATGATTTACATGTATATTCTTACATATCTGTATCATCAGGTGACCCACAAGCTTCTGTGCTTGGACCTTGTTTTTTCTTATATACATACATGATACTACTCAAGCATCTTCATTTAATACTACATTGTTTGCTGATGATATTAATTTGCATATGTCTGTAGCCAATCATAAAAACTTTACCAAGTAAAGTCAAAGATGGACTTCAAAACATTTGCTACTGAATTAGGGCAAACAAACTGTCTATTAATTACAACATAACTAGTTTCATTATACTAAACAAACTTAAACATGATATTGCCACATTTAACATCTCTGTCAACAACTATCAAATTTGTGAAAAAATGACATAAAATACCTGGCATCATACTTCGTATCAAGCTTAGTTGGAAACCACATATTGCTACGTTTACCACACAACTCTCCAAATCATGTGGAATATTATCCAAATTAAAACATTATACCACCCAACCTGTATTAAAAGCTATGTGTAACGCAGGGATGTACAACCTTTTGCTATTGCCGGCCGCATTAGTTTTATTTATATGAAGTACGGCCGCCAATGAGTTCGAGTTGTATTTATGAGATAGCCTACGTTTAATTAAAGAATAGGTTTTATCCAGTATTTATGTTTGAACACATTCAAACATAAATTGCGTATTCATTTTGTAACTCTTTGTGACATCGCCATCGAGATTGTTACGCATCGTGTCGANTTATTTTCTTGCCTTGCGTTTGTTTTGCTTCAATATACGCCAGCACGGCCGCCAAANCTTATATTTTAAATTACATGTGGACGGCCNCAAATTTCATTATCGAAAGCCGCATGCGGCCGCAGGTTGTGCACCGTCGGTGTAACGCATTGATACAATCATATCTAACTTATGCTGTCTTGAACTAGTGGCGTAGCCAGCCCAAAAATTTTGGGGGTGCCAAAAAATTTGAGGGTGTCAAAATGTTTGATTTTAGGCGAGCAAGAGTATGTTATTTGGGACGCCACTTCTCAAAGCACAAAATGACTAGATATGCTAAAAAGTTTGGGGGCATAGCCCGCCTGGACCCTCCTGGCTACGCCTATGTCTTGAACTGTGCCAGGGATTCAAAAACTGTTATTCAACCTCTCGTGAATTTACAAAACAAAGCTGTAAAATTTCTGAAAATAACCAACAAAGCCACTCTGGATGAAATAATATACAAAAGCACGTAGACCCATAGGTGTAGGAGCAGGCAAATTTTTGGGGGTGCGAAGTAATTTTGCCTGGAGTCTCCCAAACTTGCCCGAAAAATACTTGGTCTCCAAAAAACTCTTCATGTCAATTCGGGCGCCATTATTTTCAAATCAAAGCATGTTGAGCGCCATTTTTGCTCAAATTTTCAGGGAGTTTTAGAAGATTCTCAGAGAGTTTGCCCAGATTTTATGGGATTTTGGCCAAATCAAAACTTTTGGGGGGTGCGGTTGCACCCCTGCACCCGCACCTCCTACACCAGTGCGTAGGCCTGCTAACGACCAACAAACTATTTAAAATATCTGCTGGTAAGTTTATGAATTCTTATGAAAACAATCTACTCCCACCACATTTTAGCCATTAGGCTATTTCAAATCTATTCACAGTTCATATTATCACACCAGACTTGTAACTTCAAAAATTTCTTCCTTCCAACGATAAACTCTTCTCAGAGGCAATGCTCTCTTAAATTCATTGGACCCAAGGTATGGTCAGAAACACCTGACCACATAAAGGACCACTGCTTTGTGTACATAGGCATGCTTTCCTCATCCGTAAATTTACCTCACCGTGTTCTATGTTTGTTTGTTTGTTTTTCTAAATGCGCTTATTTGTTTTCCAACTGTTGTTTTTCAACACTTTTCAAAAAGTGATAAACGGGGTTGGTTGATTAGATGACCACCATTGTCCTTCACCAATCCTATGTGACACTCTTTGCTTAAAATTGCTCAGTTATTTTGCCATTGTGTTTTTATTTTTTCTAATGTTCACTGACAATTGGCTTCCTTACTGCGCGATGGCTCTTTGTATTGTTTCTGTTTATTAGCTGAGTCATATGAAACAATCAGTCATCAAGTTTCCATCTGATTTGACTTCGAACAACTGTACAAAAACTACCTACTCTCTTAAGTTAGATGGTGGGAAGAAACAAACGGAACTCGTTAACTCATCTTGCGTTGTTCATTCATTGTGCTTTCATACCATGTGATTTTTTCAATGATGTTTATCTATGTATTTTATGCTTTAACAGGCACTCCAACTTTTCCCTTTCTAATGTGGGTTAGTCTTCTTTATCTGTCTGTTATTTGATATTTCATCCAACTTGTTTTTTGTCTCCTTTATCACTTGCATTCTCAAATAAATGCACATTAATTTCAGTGTTTTGTTCTTTCCACCCCAGTGAAATTAAATATCTCATCATGATAACTGTGTGTAGGCTACTTAAGCATGCACTCATCTGTAAATATCATTTGTGTGCTTGCTTTTATCACCTTGTCTTTTCTTTCACTTGAATAATGATAGTACTGAAAGCTGTATTGCAGGGTTGGTAGACTACTAGATGACCTCATGGTATTTCACCAATCCTTTGTGACGAAGGAACCAGTAAAAGTTGTTGCTTATGTAGAACTTTGCTCCTAAATATGCTATAGCTTCTGCATTATATTCTACGCTACGTAATGCTGTATGATCAACTGACTGTGAACCATTATTTCGTTAAAAAAGCCAATTCACTAACACTAGGCCTACTCATCAATAACTGCCGTACAGACATCTTTTGTGGAAAGAGTAATTCTTTTGAAGAACTTTTTATCCTACTCTGTTTCCAAGTCACAAAAGCATATGCAACGCTTGTTTTGATGTCCATTAAAAAAATATATAATTCAATGTTTTTGCAAACTAAAAATGTTGGTACGTAGCATATACATCACAGTTACTTGCGTTTTCACTTTACTTTCCACCCAACTCCTAAATCGAGTCTGCTTCACTTAATAGACTACAGTAAAATCTAAATTTGACTCCCAAAGCGGTCGATTTAAAATTAAATGTAGATTCGGACTCGAATATTGTTAACTTTATATTGCAGTCATGTAACTTGTGTCGTATTACATTACAACTTATTGAAATGTTTTGGAACCCGCGTGAGACAAATGTGCTATTTTTTACTCTACTTTGCACAACAGGAGTTTTCCGGATAAGGTGTTGCTGGACAAAATGGTTGAGCCGATGATAAAACATCCTACAATGAGAAAAGAAATTATGAAAAGAGCAAACCCAGTTGCTTTGATGAGTCACATGAAAAGTGCAATCCCCCCACAAACTGCTGTAAGATTTTTGCTTGTTTTGTGATTTTCAACTCGTAAAAGTCACAATGTGTCACACTGAGGTTTTCAACGCGAAAGCGACTTCATTCAATTTTCGTTTGTTTTCTTTTCTGGGAGAATAACAAAACTCTCCATTAAGCAGATGCCACATTAGCCCCTTCTCGACCTGTGCTTCTGTGACCATGCTGTATATAATTAGCACATTTTCTTCTGGCACGAAAGTCTTTAGGTTCAAGTTGTACTTTCGCGAAAATTCGGTGACAACCTGAAGTAAAACCTTCATCATTTGATGCCTACGTTGTTTAGAACTTAATCAAAGAGCAGCAAACAAACAAGGGAAGAGCTAGAGCAACAGACACATTGCTAAACGAAGTCTTGCACTACGAATGTTGGGCTGCGTCATTGCTAGACGCTCTTCACTGTGAAGGATTGAATAATATTGCTCAAGCATTATATCCAGGTTGGTTGCTTATCGGCACTCTATCAATGACAAATTAATCTAGCAGCAGTTCTAGTAGCTTGCGCTAAAATTAAATACTTCATTCTTGATTATCTCAACTGTTACGTGCGCTAAGGTTGCGAGTTCGTTTAAGACCCATCAAAACATGCTGAAAAGTCACGGCAGAAAAGAAACTTAAATATGTACGCAAACCATGAAAAAAAAAGGAATGAAATTTAAACACTCCGGTTTAAAACTCCGCACACCAGGGATTGAATCGCAATGAATTGTGTTTGGTCTGCAAATTTGTTTTGGCCTGTTGTGAGGTAACTGGTAGCACACAAGCGTTTAATGAAAAAAAGCGTGGTTTACACCTCAGTTTTCCTCACCAACTACTGCACTCGTTCTGCACTCGTGTACTCGTTTTCATTATACCCAAACGCCAGCTATATATACATAACCTCCGCTTTATAAATTTCTCGTTAATGATAATAAAACTAAAAAGATGATAAGTAAAAATTGTTTGCGTGGATTGTTCACAATCTCGCGTTTTTCAGGTCATATGTTTTGTTTAAATTGTTACCAAGATCAGACAGTAGCGCAGCCAAGAATTTTGTTCGGGAGGGGCCAGTCAATGACGTCGTCTGGAGTCCGAATGTTCCTTCCGTTTATTTTCTAACAGTTGAAAATTGATATAAAGCACCAGTGAAACAATCTGCGCAAGCTTGTTTCGAGGGGGAACATGGCCTCCTCGGCCTCATTCTGACTGCGCCACTGTGATCAGACAAGTTGCGACCACACCTGAGAGCATTTTATTCTTACTGCCCAGTACTATGCCAGGAACTTTTTTGGCCCTGCACTAAGTGACACGCTGGCATTACTGATGACTTTTAAGAGGTAGGATATTTATGCTTCGGTCACTCTCACCACTTCATTGAGATCAGACTGAAGTTGCATGTCTGTTGATAACAGCGTTGTCGTAATTTTGCCCCACACGGATTTTGTTGCTTTTCAGCATTTGTGAAGTCTTGTACAAAATGTAGATAATAATATTTAAATCTTTCAGGTTACATGGCGCCAAAACCTCGACCTGAGAATGGGGGATATCCTGCTTTAACAAGTTTTCCTCCTGTTCAAGGCAGTATGCAGCCGACTGAAGCATCTTGTAATTCAAAAGTATGTCACTACTTGAACTATTCTTCCCATTAAATCATTTAACAATTCGTTGGATAATTCTTGTAACAAAGTAAGTTAAGATCAGTTCATTGTTTATTAAATACATCATCCCTTTTTGTTTGTCATAACATTTCAAATGCTGCAACATGCCTGCATCTGTACAGGTTACAAGCGAATCTATAAAAGTTGTGAAAAGACATAAAACAGAAGAGCAGAAAAGAGCTGTTGCAGAACACCGTTTTCCAGTGGTACAACAAAAACATCAACAGCTAACTGTGAAACACCAAGAATTCTCGTCACAAAAACAAGCCTTGTCCAGTGAATCTAGTCTGACATCACCCAACACCATGCATATCGGTTCCTCTGATCTACCGAAGCAATTTAGCGTGAGTTTCACATGAAATATTTGTTTATTTCTATGCTTATTAATTTATTTTTTCCTTACTTACTTGTCTATTAAGTCCTCAACTTGTTCGACATGTTCTTAAACTTTATCTGATTGTTCCAGTTTTTGCATAGTATATAACCCAAGTGCGACGTAAATCTTACTTTTGTATACAAGGTTTCGGCGTTCGCACCACCAAACGGCCCTCGAAATCGAAACTATCGCTTTGTTGAAGAACGTTCTGATCTTTCTCAGTTCAGTAATAAGAAAAGCATTCTTGAAACTGATCGACCTGTAGCAGTCAGTGATTCTGACTGCCATGATGCGTGGCTAACAATCCCGAAAAACGCAATCGCCGAGCTTTCTGAGTGGGGTGATGTCCCCTCTCGTCAGTCTGATGGTATTTTGTACTCTGTTGGCTTTTCAAACTACAGTTCTGCTGTAAGACCGGAATCCATCTACCCCACAAGTGAACTCTGCTTTTCCGTTTCTTCAGACTGCGAGTAAAACTGTGAAAAAATTCGTTGTTGATTCTGACTTTTGTTATTTTGCTATGACCAATTGCTTGATTCCCTCTTTTGCCACACATCTAGTAATCTATTTACTGACTTTTGCGTCGCCCTTTTCGACAATCACCATATTAAGGGCTCTCGCTAGAATAAGCCAGTCAAGCGTACGATGTCAAGGCAACCTTTTNTACACAATAATCATTTGATTGTGTGTCTCGCTGCCCGCCATGATTTCACTAAGCACCGCTTTGTGGCGTCACTTACATTTTCAGCTTTGGTGAGAGCAGCCTATTTTGCAATTGTCACTTGCCACAGCTCAAGTTTGATTTACAGCAGACTACAGTTAGCGTGCTTTACTCTTACTTTAGTTCTTCATTATTTCCCTCGTAAGCTTTTGCTTGCAATTTTAAAGTCTGAAGATGCGTATATTTACATGAAATTGATTTCTTAACTAGCTCATTGATTCGACTGCGTCGTCTTTGCGGAGAATAATGCTGGAATACAGATATGTGCAAGTCTGAATCGCTAAGTTATGAAAGCAGAGAACAGCCGGTCGATTCCTCGAAATCTTACAGGAAACCTTTTAAGTATGCATCTCTAAGTTTTCCAATCATTTGTGCGCTTGCTTTAAAGTTTGTAGGTTTAAGGCCCGCGAAAGACACGATCATGGCTCTTAAAGTTATCAACGGCCATAACTCGCGAACAGATTGGGCTAGAGCAGGGGTCTCCAAACTACGGCCCGCGAGACCATTTCATCCGGCCCGCGAAGCCATTTTTTTAATGATGAAAAATATAATGTTGAAAAAAAAACTGCGAAATATGTTTGCGAAAAATTTGTTGATATGGTAAAATATAACATATACCGAGACAATCACATTGCGTAAAACGTCCGGCCCTCGACATATTTTTTATTAGCTTATGTGGCCCTCGGACAAAAAAGTTTGGAGACCCCTGGGCCAGAGGATCAGTGAAGACATCCGCGGATCTGTAAGACAGCAGCGCATCTTTTGAGGTAGGTCGCACGGCCCGGGCGGTGGCCATCACCTGGCTGTCAGCTAAAATTCCAAGGCATTTAAGCCCTAAGGAGTAAGATCGCTCCTGCTACATTTTCTCGAATACACCACGTGTTTCTATTATAGCCTTATCTCACTACTGGATGCCTTAATCAGAAGACCTTCTTGAAAGAGCAATACTTTCTTTTATAATATCGTCTTCGTATTGGTTGCCTTCCGCCAAATGTCTTTTCTCACTCCGACATCAAATAACAACCATTGTGTTAACTGTGGCGACACGTATTCTTAACTTTAGTGCAGAGCCGTAGTGATAGTCGATTGTGGCTTCTTTTTCGCAAATACCCAACCTTTCTCACACTTTGTGTAGACTGAGTGGGGCAAGCGTATGGAAGTTTGCTTAGAGAACATGTAACTTTCCCAATTTACTATATTGTCTTCATCATATTTGTGAATTATTTTGTTAACTCTAATCGTATTTGGAAAGCAAGCTTAGTGCAAGTAGCGTACAAAATTGCTACCGCAGTCGCATTTCACAGCGTTTAATGACACACATTCCAAGCATTTTTCACACACCATAACATACTCCAGCTTTTACGTTATCAGCTGCACTCGTCAACCAGCCACTCAAGAATTGGACAAGATCGAATTTTATGCGCAAGTTTTGTAGACCTAATTCGGGAGTCGGTGTTTTAGCGCAAAGTCGCTACTCGGCTTCGATTGAATGTGTGCTGGTGTACATCAGAAGTGTGTAAATATAAAAAAGCGAAATCATAATGGCTGCCACGATGACTTTTTGTTCAACTGCAATATTGGCTGCAAAAAGCATATTGCATATCGTGCACTTATAGCATCTAGATTTTTACGCGCGCTTTTGCAAAAAAAATTTACGAGAAAATGGTGGTTTTGATGCAGAGTATTTGGAAATTCACTAAAACTAACTTTTGAAACTTGTCAACTCAACGAAAATAAAGTTTCGATTTGCTGGCTTAAATCTGAACTTATTATTTAGAAAAAAAGCGCCAGAAAATGCACTTTTTATGGATGACGCTTTAAAAACAAAGCGCATTTAAAATATTTACAAGATGAAACTTGGTTGTTGTTTGTCACCTCGCTATCAAACTTTCTGGCTACGCGCCTGATACTGTGACGCCACAAACAGCGGATATCCAGTAACAATGACCACCATACGCCACTGCTCAAAACCAGAATTTCGTAGGGGGGCATACAGTCAAGCAGTCGTCCCGGGCATCATCAGACCACTGCACGCCACTGGGCGCTACTGCTATCGCTGCTGACAAAAATCTAGCGAGCTATCGCTACCGCTTCTTTTGGTGCACTTTTAAAAATCTATTTTGGTGCTTTTTCAATGACGTAAGGTCTATTTTCAAAAGCCTAACCTTTTAATAGGTTAGGTTTAATAATCGTGCTTTTGAAAAAAATTGTCAATTTTGACAGATGTTCCTTTTTAAAAAAAAACATGATCTGGAAATAATTAAAGTATTCGAAAAATTTGGTCATAGGAAATTTTTATTTTACAATGTATGCGCATTGTGCATATAAAAAAATTTAGACTGCAGACGCACCCATAGAGTGCATTTAGCTTTTAAGACTGAGTTAGAAAAGCTCTAAATGAATTAGAGTTAGCAAAGCTCTAAAATTTTTCCGAGAATTTGTTACCTGTTAAGCCTGTCAAACGTTTTTTTTAAATTCGGCTAGAAATCAGCTCACTGCTAGATTGAAAATGTTGCTGTTAACAATGAGCAAAGCCTGGTAGATTTAGCAGCAAATCAGCTAAAATGGCAACACTGGGTAACTGAAATGAACCTTTGAAGATTTGTTGCCATGTTATTGTTACGAAATGAAAGACCAATAGTAGAACAATCTGCTCCCAAGTTTCGAATCCTGCCTTTGCAGGCAAAGGAGCGGACGTAGTCACTGCACGATACCCGAACAGTGAACCTGGCTTTTGTGCAGTGTGGGTGCCATACCCCCAATAAAACTGTCATTGCAAGAGTTAAGTGAAAAACGACCTACTTAAGACATCTTAAGAGGCCGTGAGTGAAATAATCGGAACTAAGCTGTTGATTTCAGGTTTTCTAGAAATTTTTAGCTCTTAGTCCCAATTTCCAGGGGGGGCAAATGCCAGTTTTGCTCCCCCCTGGGGACGCCCATGAGTGTAGCTACCACTAGTAATTAAGCCGAAAGTTGTGAAGGAAGCTCAGCAATGTAGCGGCGAGCGCAAATGCAAAGTTATGCCAATGAAACCGAACTGACAACCGAAATGAACTAACAATGCAATTTCTTCGCTCTTGTTGAACGACATTTTCGGTTGAAGAACAGGTAACTTGGAGAAAACTGTTAGGATTAACTGATTACCTATCTCGCTTCCGGTAACCACAATCGCAGACGCGTTCTTGCATAAAGGTAACGTCTGGGCTCATGATCAACTATCCGGTTTATGACGCATACACGAAAAAAGCAAACTTTACAAGAGAGCAACCCATGCACCTGCGTTCCCCCAAAGCCCACGTTTGTAATATAACTTACTCATTATACTTCATTATGCAGGCATTTGGAATGAGGATTGCTTTTATGAATTGGAAATGTAATGCACACAGACTTTCACTACCACGTCACAGTTGCATAATCATTTATCAAACGTAATATATAATGCGCGTGGGTGATTGATGAAACAGAAGAATACAGCCGCCCAATATATTCTTTTTCTTTTGAGTGAGTTTTTCTTTTATCCCCTGCTTGGCCGCGCTAGATTTCGGGCCAGGTGTTGAGCAGCCATTCGGTTGTCTCATCGTCCATAACCGTCAGGCCATGCAGTCCATGGGGAGATCGACGTCGATGGATTGGACATTGGAGGACAACATGGTCGACGGTTTGTTTTTCTGCGCCACATTCACAGGCCGCAGAGGAGGCCATACCCCATTTGCACAAGCAGGAGCGGAAACGTCCGACACCGGTGCGGAGGCGGTTGAGCCGGACCAAGGCTCTTCTTAGGAGGCTCATTCTGGGGGGTTGGGTACCGGTGTCTGGAATTAAAATGCGGAGTCTTGTGGGGTTGTCCGCCCACTCCGCATTCCATTGACGATCCGCCCACTGTGCTGCACGTATGTTGTTGTCAGACAAACTGATGAGTTGCTTGTGCGGCGGGCACAAATGATTTGAGGCGCCGTGCATATGGACTCGATGGGAGGGTGAGCGCTGAGTGGAGTAGGTGTCCAGGCTCCATGGCTCAGCGTCCTAGAGATAGTGTGGCTCCACTGCGACGAAGCTCAGCAGGTTGGATGCCTGCCAGGATTGGAAGGTTGTTGGCTGGTGTAGGACGCATGCATCCAGTCACAATTCACAAGGTGTCGTTGATGGCGGGGTCAATGAAGCGGGTATGAGCACTGCGGCACCAAACAGGAGCGCAGTACTCCGCAGTTGAGTGCACCAGGGCTACGGTGGCTGTTCGCAACTTTTACAGCTAAATTTTAGGTTTTAGGGGTGGTTTAACCTTTCAGCTGCTTTAGGCATAACTGAATGGCTAGCTACATGGGTTCGTCAGTTATACCAAGGAAACTGTCTGCAAG
>JGI24159J19872_10003783_pt1 | contig 19069 bp, 9 predicted proteins | sample Ectturendosymbi4_FD_19872 | JGI IMG/M metagenome (IMG submission 19872) | reverse complement strand
TGATAAACTTTACCATGAGCTTAAGTGAAATATGCTTATAAAGCGTGCGCATTGGGCTTTTTACTGGCCGAAATACGCATGCATAAACCTTGCTGATGTCTCGACTGTTAATCTCCTGGTGCATGGCACATGTTTAGATTAATAACATTTTGTATCTCAAATCGCCTACAAGTGTTAACAAATATTGACTAAGGCCTACTTAGACGCAAGGTTAACATCCATAATCCACTAACTACACTACTCTGTTTTGGGACAACCTCCAAAATAGACTCTTCTAACTACACATTCAACCCCATCTGGCTATCTGAACAGCCGTCTGCGCGCATGGGCCGGATAAATGAGCGCGATGTAGGCAGGGCCGGATAAATGAACGCGAGGCCCATCAGGGCAAAGCAGGACCGTAACCAGCTTGGGACACCAGGTGTGGCGAAGAGTTTTCTGAGAGGGGCCGAAATTTTTTTAACTCTGTCCAATATTTTTAAACTATGTCCAATAGATTTTTCCAGGGTGGGCGAAAAAATTTTTAGGAGGGGTCGCCCCCACCGCGCCACCCTGGTTACGGTCCTGGGGCAAAGTCGTGACCACGAGGCCCCCGACACGCTTAGCGCAGTTCGCTCATGCTCGCTCCCTTTGCCTGCAGAGGCATGTTGCGAAACTTGCTAACGGATTGTTGTACTGTTGGTCGTTAGTGCGTAACAATAACACGGCAGTAAAACGTCAAATGTTCACTTCAAGTTACGGTAGTAGGCGTTTTGCCGCATGTGACCAGGGCCTCCCACTGAGGGTTTTTTCCACCCAGATCTGTTTTTTTAGTCGATATGTGTGTCTATAAGCTTTCAATTGTTTTTGTAGTCTGGTAAAATGAACAAACACCAGAACAAATTAATGAAGTAACTGTGTTTGTGGCAATCAGGAAGAACATTCCATTCAGCCGACACGACAAACAAAATCGATTATTTGCATATTCAGTGATGGACATAAAAACTGCAACTCCGCACTGTCCTTAACACTGTCAGTAAAATCATGGATACCCATTTTTGCAACGCCTATAAACTTAGTTCGTTATCTTTCTGCAATAACTGTTGTTTTTTCATTCATTGCTGGGATATGAATTCTAGTGAAACCGGATTCAACTGATACCCTAAAAGCCATAACATCTGCTTTAACGCAGTTTTCTATTCTGTCTTGTGCAGATGTAAAGTCTTGTTTAAGTCTACCTTTGTATGCTGACTGGCCCTTTACAGTGTGGCGAGATTCCGTGGTTCGTAGAGCAAAGCTTTCCATCAGATGGAATAATGCGATGTTGACCTTTAACATACGAACATTGAGCAACCCTTTCAAATCACATAAATGCTTTGTTGTTGGGCACACATTGTGAATGCTTGTTTGCAGTGACAAGCATGTGCTGTAAACGATTTGTGGGTTACTTATTAAGCCGAATCGAGGCTCTTGCATAATATGAATAGACACCACTGAAAATGTATCACGGTATTTGCAGTTACAAATATTTTACCGTCTTGTTTCAAACGTATTTAGTGACAAAGAGATATAGTTACTTCATGTTGCAATAGCCAAAGGCTCGTTACCAATAGAACCGCTCACTTTGCCGAAAGATCTGCAGTAAACGCCGATACTTCGCCAATGATTCATTAACTGCCAAGAGATTCCAGGTAGTTGTGGGTTCTCAAACTAAGCAAGGCACGCGATGCGTCGCTTTAATGCGCATGTAAAAATGGGTTAATTTTCTGACAAACTTACCGCAGTGAAGAAACGCAAGAATATTTATGCTTTTAAAATTGACATGTCTGTTTGCTTGAGACAACTGGTCGCTTTTAGTATGGGTTACCCAGCGGTGGACTTAGGGTTGGGGTGGCGAGGCAAGGCTGAAAAAAGGGCCCTCTGATGACGTAATCATACTCAGCCAACCGCGGTAAGACCTTTTGATCAAGCCTAGAAAGGGACAAGGCTATGAATAACAAAGATCATAAAAATTAATAATTGTCTACCACAGCAAACTTTCAAAAATTCAGCCACATTAGACACGAAACAATAGTACTAACGAAACAAAGCAAATGCAATATCGTTCAGCATAAAATTATCACTGAGAGCTATCAACCACCTAAATATAATTCATACATTATTTACATTATGGAAAGTTTTTGTGACTGGACTTCACTTCAAAATTCAGTTTGCTGGTAGAGGCCTTTCATATCAGCACTCACTCTGGGTTGACAGTGCACAATCAATTTAAAAAATAGTTATACAAAATCCTGTTGTAAATGGAATGTCAAACTGACATTTGCTTACAAATCCATACTAACAAGGGCTCCTCAAAAGACTAAATTGAGTATTCCTGTAAATTTTCACAACCGTTACGCATTTGGAGACTTTGACAAATTTTACCGCATTTCATCATTGACAACTTCTACCACGATGTTATGCACTTCTCTATGCCGCATGAGGGGTCATGTTTAGTGGATGGGGGTAGGGCTAGTTCGAGTATTAATATTTCGAATAGTGGTTAGGTTTAGTGTTAGTTTTGCCGAAAAATTTGGCGGGAAATCTTTGGCGAGCTCTGTGTTGGTCTGTAAATATTACCAGTGTTCATTGACTAAAAATGCTGTATTAAATAAAGAATATTAGACTGCAAGTTACAACAGATTAGTCAAAAAGGCAAATTAGTGTGATACAGATTAATGGAGTACAAAACAGGTATATGTTAGAACGCACGAAAACTCTTGGGATGTCATATGCACTGCATATGCTCTCAAAGCAGGGGCCCTGTTTTCACAGTCGTCCACACTATGAGAAGCTTCATTCTCTGACAGTGAGACAAATTACCATTTGGTATGAATTTTTGCTCTTACTTGATAGGGTCTTTTCAGAACAGTTGGGTTGAAGCTTTTCTTATTTACATGTTAGAGATGCTGGTCGGTGCCCTTTGAAAGCAGAGTACCTACACATTGCATTTGCTGTTGGAGGTCGTCTCGAAAGTAGAGTACCTGAACATTTTTATTGCTGTTTGTGGCCTTTTGAAACCAGAGTACCTACATACAAGTGGATAATAATTTTTCACCAAAAATTAGGAAAATTTACACGCGAAACATCTCGAGTGCGGTCACTAAAGGGGGGTGCGAGGCAAGTGCCTCGATCGCCTCCCCGTAAACCCACCACTGGGTTTACCCAATATCGAATTTAGGGGTGTACGTTGTGTGTGTCCACACACAGGCCTCCAGAAATAGGTACCTCCACATCCCACATCGTAGTTTAGACTTTAGTAAAAAATTTGCAAATTGTTCACCAGGTGTTCATGTTTTTTCCTCATGAATAAACATCCCCGTAGATTTTGTGTTACTCATGTATACCGAAACCCTGAATCTAAACACCTTTCCGCATTTTCAAGACACAAATGAATATTAGATTAAAGCATTTAAATACCAACGTCATCTCTAGCATTACTAAAAAGTTTAAAGCAAGCCCCAATAAAGCAGTAAAGCAGTTATTTTTACAAATCTCAGCTTGATTTTTATTTTGTTTGTTACTAGCAAGACGCATTCTTGCTTCTTTATAGGAAGAGATTAAAAGAATCCAGCAATAAGGAAGTCACTGCCTTTTTTAATTCAAACTACGACCAACGTGCTCAGTTCTTAATGCAAATTCTCTACAAAAAATTCAGAATTTGTAGGTTGGGACAAAACACGCTATTATGTAATATGACTTCTCCCCATCTGTAGACCATCTGTAGATCACATCCTCTGAAAATTTGCTATTTAATACTTACCGTAGCAGATACGTTTGACTTAAATGTGTAGAGCAGGGGTCACCAACGTGGTGCCCGCGGGCACCAGGTCGCCCGCAAGGAACAAGTAAGTCGCCCGCGGACCTGTTCTAAAAATAAAATCAGCATGATAAATGTCTTCACATTGACGCATATCATCAATTATTAATACTAAAATAATTAATGGCAATTGAGCAAATTTTTTATTTCAGAAATGTGCATCACGTTGATTCGTACACAAGACGAAGCTCTCACATTCAAAAAGGTTTGTGGCCCGTGGTGTAGGGAAAATAAGTTTTAAGGGATTTCAGCCTTACCAGCAAATTTTTGTGCAAAATTTGGAATCGTTGGGTCAGCAGCTGGCAACCCCAATATTGCAACTATATAATGATAGTTTGAGTTGCTCTTTGTATATTTCCAAAAAACAAAACTAAGGGTCATCTCTGTCCACAGTAACTAAATCGCTTGCAGTTGCTTCACAGTATGCTCGCAACCAGGGGGAGCAAACCGGACAATTGTCCCCACCAAAATTTTTCATGCATCATTTCAGATTTTCAAAGAAAGATTAAGCTGATCTGTGTTTCATGTGAAAACCCTCTGAACAAATTATTGACTACGTGCATTGTAAGCCGAGCTATTTGTTTCAGCATGATTCGCAAAAGCAGCCTTGTGTAGATTAGAACGTAGTTAATACCTTGTAGCCTGCGTACAAAGGATGGTTATTTGAATATTCCCAATTTTTTCTTAAATCGGAAGTGCAAGTCTACTTCGATCTTTTGAGCGATTGACCAACTCTAGCTCAATCGCGTGGCGAGGTATGGGCGAAAATGTTGACCGCTATTTTGCGCCAAAATTTTGGCACGCGCGGGTTTACTGGTTACAGGATTTGGATCTTGAAGCTGTCACTTTTCTGGTTTGGATTGGATTTTGAAATAAAATAGTTGGATCAGATTTTGATTTGAAAAACATAAATCCAGTCATCTCTGGAAACATCAGATCGTGATCGTCGGTCTAATACAGCATTTAACAAAAAATTTTGCAAGGGTGTTGCCCAAAAAACGGATTAGCAAATATTTTTCTACAGAGGAAATTGTGTAGTGTGAAACAACCAAAAAGCCAAATGAATTTTTAAAGGCCGACCAACTTGAGACGAGACTAGAAAAAGGCCAAATGAAGTTTTCTAGGCCAACCAACTTGGAAAAAGGTCAGGTTTCTAAAATTTGGCCTAAAAAGGCCAACCTGGAAACCTTGGTTTGTGGCTCACTCTGGGTTATGTTGCTCCACGTGCTTGTGGCTAACGTGTACGATGCATGATATATGCTCATTTTTGCTGTCGTGGTTTCACGAAACGCGCTGTCTTGTTCCAGCGTAGGTCACAGGGTGTCGGGTTTAAATGCACTGCTGCGCTTTGGCAGTTCTGCTATGCCCAAGGTTGAAAGTATTTCGAACTCTACAAAATCTGTGATGGCTTAACTTCTGTGGAGAAATTCATGCTTGCAGGACAGAATCGAAGTAACAGGAAATAAGTCACGCGCCTGGGAGTTTGGGGCACTCAAGCGCCTTATAGCGGTTGTAGTTGTTGTTTTGATAAATTAAACTAACGCTGCCACATTTCTCAGTTTTCAACTTTTCAGTACTACTAAGCTAAAAATGGTGTTCTAAGAGTAGGGGCTATCCACAAACACATTTGAAACGGAAAGGTGCGATGAATTGTGTGGCGCTATGTTTTTCTGAAGCAGTTTGCAAAGCTATGAAAAAGGAAGGCAATAGTTCTTATGAACAACTGATGTGGTTCAATTTGTGGAGTTTTTCTTTCAATGCTGCAAAGCCCATGTTCTTACCTTTAAAAATCATCCATCTCTTCATCGTCCATTACGATTCTGCAACCAAGCACTAACTGAAACTGTTTCTCACAAGCATCTCGAGCTTTTTTTCATCGGTCACTGACTTGGCATTTGCACATCTCAACCTTGCATCACAGAGCTATGTCAATAATTAACGCGTTGAAAAAGATTAAGACTTTCTTCCCAGGTATTCACTTCTTGTACTTTATCGTGCATATGTTTTGCCCATCTTTGATTATGGTGATATTATTTATGATATCTGTACGACTACTGACTCCAATCTTCTCGAAAGCGTTCAAACTGCTGCAGCAAACTTATCCTCGGTTGTCTCAGGACCACATCCCACGAGATTATTCTAAAAGAATTAGGTCTTACGCCATTGTTTGTCCGTCGTCAGTTTCACATTCTTAAAGCCTTTCGTACCATCCTTTTTGGACCATGACCATCCTTCATATCCCCACTTGCTCCCAAATTTTTTAAAAATCTTTCCGACTACTCTTCACGTTTCCATACGAATGTTCAGCTACCCTCCTGTAAAACACATTCCCTACATGATTCTTTTTTCCATAAAGGCTCAAAACTCTGGAATTCTCTACCCACTGCCCTTCATAATTTAAGTTCACGCCAATTCTGCTACAAAGTATCAGATTTATTCCTTACCAAAAAAACTAATGCTTGACATTTGCACGGTTGCAATACAATCACAACTGTTATCTTGTGTATGCTTCGCTCAGAACATAGTAAAAAATTGATCATAGATGGCCATTACTATGAGATCTGTCAATGTGGTGCTATTAAAACTGAAGTTCACATGTTTCTTGAATGTCCCTCCACCTATACATCACGCCAAACGTTGATCACAAATGTTTTTAAGGTTCTTGTCGAAGAAAATATATTTTCCCACTCTGAATTTACCACATTAAATCACACTGAACTAATCAAAATGCTTCTCTTTGGACATCCTAAACTATCTACAAATCCGTCCTTATGCCTTTTTAAGCAGACGTGTCTGTTTTTGTCCGAACACCCATCCTTTTAACGTAACCTCACCATCTACCATGTTTTCTGTTTGTACTTTTTTGTTTGTGTGTTTATGTGCGTCGTTTTTTGTTGTTAATCTTTGTGTTGCCAATAACTTCTTCAGGCTTTGGCCTAACATCATTGACTGTTTGTTAATAAATAAATAAGATTGAAATAACTGCAAACCAGGAATATTGTCAGCGGGGCGGGGGCCAGTGGTGCCCGGTCCCCATTTAAAATCTGTGCCCATATTTCATGTTTGGCCCCCCGGTTGCTGCATGCATCCAATATTGTATTTGAAAAATGTAGCCCTTGTGGTTTTTGCCCCCCTGCTGCGAAATCTTGGCGACGGGCTTGCTCCAAAGTCGTCTGCAAATTATCCATTGGCATGGTTGAAAAATTTTATGTAAGCACTAGCTCGTCCTTTTTCGACCTCCAAATGCCCAACTCTTTTCGGCGTGACCTTCGTTGGCGCCGGTGGCATTTGTCCCCGCCCCCACTCATTACAATGTTGTTGTCCACTAAAGCTGAGTAGTGAAGCAGTAGTATTTACACTCGTTGAAGAAAGGACAGTTTTTGCCTTTCTGAAGGAAAAAAGTGGAAAGAACTTGGGCAAACACGAACACTACTGAAATGCAGACAAAGCTTGTTTTCCCCACCAAACAATTTTTTCAACGGTTAAGCAATTAGTCTCCGCAAAAGTGACGCAGTCGAACCAATCAGCAAATGTTTGATACGTAATCGATTTCACGTAGCTCTACACATCCTTAGTCCTGAAATTTGCAAGGAATTGCTTACGAGTAAAACGCTGAAAGGCTCAAACAAGTACAGAGGAAGCAATCAAACTCAAGGCCACAATTAAAAATCAAAACACAAGTTGCGACAAGTAACAACTGAAAAAACGCTGTTCTGAAATATTTACTTTCGCTACAACTGAAAAACTATCTGACACCAATTACAGAGCAGTAAAACCATAGTTAGGAACAACGTGACGATGACACAACACAAAGCGGCATTAGTAATGGGATGCGTAAGCAGAAAGGCGGTCCAAATCTCTGGTTCATCTTTCTTGTCACATTTTGGGGAATCAGTCTTTCTTCCCGTTATGATGCCTTTGTTAGTATCTTATTTGTTATCTCCAAAGGAAAGTCTGAACAGGTCCCTTTTTCTTCAAGTCGGTTTAGGCTGGTAAGGTGATCTTCTTTCCTTTGATTGAGTCGCTTCAATCTTATTGCCTCTGCGAAAAATACTGACTTAAAAGTCGCATTTCGTGATGCGATTTACTGCCTTACTTCCGCTGTGGGTTTTACAAAGTCTTTAGTGGCAAATCCAAAATAATTTGTCACTAAATAATATTGGATTTCTCTGCACTTGCCTTAGTCCTTCAGGATTTCAACCGTAAGCAATTGCTCACAGATTTCAGGACTGGGGATACGTAGAGTTCAGTGGCGTATCATTAGATCAGGCCTGGCCAATCCGCGCCTCGCGAGCCGCATGCGGCTCTTTGCCCGGTTTCATGCGGCTCTTACGTAAATACCGTATTTATCGATTGGCAACAACGGAATACAAACCATATATGAAGAAGATTGTTCAAGACAAAGAATGCCAGACGTCCCAGTAAGTAACATGCAAACCAATAAATGGCTTGTAAATTTCTGTCATTATATCATGTTGGTGTTTGATATTCACATTAAATCTAGCTGAGCAAAGGTATGTGTTTGAGTGAGGAATGAGATGGGGTGATATTCATGTGTGCCTGTGTGTATGATGTGGCTCTTTGCGGTAACGCAGTAAGAAATGTAGTTCTTGGTCTCTGACTGGTTGGCCACCCCTGCCTTAAAGCGTTAATTGAACGCCTAACGTTTTGCGTTGAACATATTTTTAAATTCTCTGATGAAGAATGGAAATTTGTCGTTGGCTTTTCCCTGATTATATTTATTCAAATTCCAAGCAAACCTTGCTTTGATTTGTATGCGTTTGTCATGGTTGAACAACTCTTGGTTTACTCACCTGACCGATTTCCATGAGTTCGGATCATCGCAAAGCATTCATCTCACTTCCAGTGAACACTATGGCTGAAATCAATAGACAAAAGTGGAGAATAAAGAGGCATCGCAGTAGCATGCGATTTTACAGCGGTGAAACGCATGCAATTTTTCTATCAACCTGTCGATCAGTCTTTTACTCGCCGTCTCTGATGTTTCAGATCACTGCATGACTATAGGTCTTGTGATTCCGACGGATCTGGACTTGCACAGTCAACTGAAAGCAAAGGGCGATCGAATGCGGCTCCTTACGTCTTTGTTGACATCGTTGGTGCAACACATCCGAGAAATCTTTCAGAACTGCCGCATTGTAGATAACATAAACGAGTATAATTGTTTGCAAGCACCTTTCAGCAACAAAGTATATCTGATTGCTGTGACAATGGACACACGGTTTTCATTAAGAATGGTTGATATGGACGTACATATCGATTCTGGTACGGAATCAATAAAATAAACACGACCTGAATGGAAAGAAATGATTGGAAGTGAGTTGATAGACTCTGCTGTTTCAGCATGTATTGCGTATGAAAAAATCTAAAAATCGCAAATGTAATGGGAAGAATGCTAACACCATACTGCAGCTTTAATTTTTTGTACAGATTTTTAATGCACATTGAGATGGTGACAAAATGACTTATGCTTATTACACTGATTGACACCGAGAACTTTCTGTTTAGAGCTCATCATCCAGAAAGCAGATTGCTTGACTTGTGATAATCCCGTAACGGAGCGTTGCTCAATCATATCTTCGGATGAGAGTGAGGAAGCAAGCCCTCCCAGCAAAGTTTCGAGATCTGGTTTAATATACAAGTATAGCCATGCTTATAAATAACGGGATTAGAAGTAATACCAAAGCTTTCCACCAGAAGGCAGTTTTTACGATTTATGACAATGGTTCAAGAACAGAAGGTTCCAACCGACGGCTTACGTTTTTGGAAAAAGAACTGCAACCAACGTCCTACTTTGTGCATACTTCCCTGTCGTTTTTTTTCTGTACCCGTAGCCAGGTTTTAAGGTTTGGAGATGCAAAATACATTTTTATGGTGGAAAATATTTTTGTTTTTATTGTATGTTTTAATAAAAATATTCTGGGTACAACAAAATTTGGGGGTCACAAAAATGTGGGGGGTCATTGTCCCCGAACGCCCCCTTGGCTACGGGCCTCCCTGCCGCCTCTGCTCCCGTCGAGCGGAAATTCAGCAAAGGAGGCCTTCTCTTTCTATCACACAGAGCTTGACTTTCATCAGAAATTCTGTCAGTGCTTTTGTTTCAAAATTGCAATAAATTTTTAATCCGGAATATATTTCCCTTGTTTACTAGCGCTTGATGCGCCGGTGACATAAGGGTCACTAAATGCAAGTCGAAAAATCAGAATTCATTTTTTTGGGTTTCCAAATGATATTCCGGATTAGTCTCGATATAAATCTAAATTTACGCCGAGACTACTTGAAGCAAATTTTGTGCACTGTAGGATTTGTAGGTAGTGTGTGTTACAACAAACAGCAAAGGTTTGTTAGCCAAAAATAGACGAAATATGCGACGAAGTAATTTGAGTGTCAGTGCAGAATATAAGCTTATTGCCTAACGTTAAAAAATAAAATTGTAGTTAAACAGGTGAGTGGTACAAAAAACTGTTAAAAGTTTGTTACTTCATTAGCAAGCGTTTAAAACAAAGAAACACCTGGGCAGAAATTAAAGGACTGAAAGCAACCTTTCCTGAGGAATTACCCCTTACTGTGCTGTCTTGACTATTGCTGCTGCACTAAGTACACACGCTTAAATCGATTGTGGTTGCTTAGAATGAAGAATATAATAATAATTCGCATCTTTTCCACGTTCTCAAATAACATACTTCTATACTAAGCAGCGGGCCAGAACACGGGAGCTTCATAACGGCATTACCTCCTGTCTTTACGCAGAAGGTTGGTAATGTTTTTTAACGAATAAGAAAATAACAAATTTTTCTGAGTCAAAACAAATTTATTGAAGCATAACAACGGCAAACGCCTCCAATATTCAATTGGTTAGCCGACATTTTTCGAGTGAAAAATACGTAGAACATCTTAACGCGGCCAATATTTTCATGTTCACGCATTTCTTCAACGAATATGTAAATTAGGCCACAGCTTTGAGGTTGTAAATTCCTAAGAGGAAAGTGACAAAGAACGTTTTCACTATTTGGCCGTGTGCATTAATTTCTAATAATTTTTTTTATCTTGGCATTTCGCAATATGCCAGATATCTTGTTGCAGCTTTATTCAAGGAGTCAGCCTTCAATTGCCATCAGAGAAATTTGAAGTCTCGAATCTCGGTCTCGGCTTTTATGACGAAGTCTCGGCCTCGAAGCTTGAGCCAGGTCTCGGTCTCTTCTCGGAGGTTACCACCTCGACTACATCACTGGTGGCCACAGATCCGGAGTGCTGGAGTCGACTCTGGCAGGATTCTGCGTTTTTTTTCGGACCCGGAACCGGGGTCAAAATTTTGGAAAAACCGGACCCGGATCCAGAGTGATTTTTTTCGGCAGTAGTAGGTGTCTGCACGGTCTGAACACAAAGGTTTAGGAAAGATGTTATTTTTGATTGCAGAGATGGTTTTTGGAGTTTGAACAGCAGCAGGATTCTCATGTTTGAAAATACATCGGAACCGGATTCGAAAATTTTAGAAAAAGAGAGGAGTCGGAGTCTGCAAATGTAAATCCGGCTACCTCTTCCAAAGAGGTCACCTTACCTTACCCCACACTGGTTTAGCTGTGTGAAATCAATTTTCTATTTACTGTAAAATAATTGCTGATTGATTCCATTGCGTCCCCTTTGTGTAGATGTAGACTAATTACTTGAATACAGATAGGTGCAAGTCCGAATTAACGCAAAGTCATGAAAGCAGAGCCCAGTCGAATATTTCTCTGAAGATTGCAGTAAACCTGAAGCTTTTAATTGCTAATAATTTGCCTTTATGAATGGAGACCCTCGGAAGAATCGTAGTGGTTGGTACTGACTTAGTCCCTGGGGTTTAGCTGAAAAAGGAAGAGCCAAAATAAATCATCAAATTTGAAGATTTCAGTAGAATTTGTGTGAAATTAATTAAGCTTTTTTTTCAACCAAAGCACTACTCAAAAAGCGTCATCTTTACTATGTTTGTCCCGCACATTCAAAATAACTGCCTCATTTGCATGTGATATATTTTTGAAAGCCACGAAAGGGGCGCAGTTATACTGCGAAGGGGAGCCATTTCATTCGGGCGCCATAGTTTGGTGTATAGCCCAAATTGTTTTCCCTGGATCTGGGACTGTTGGGATGTTTGGCCCAGTAATGCATTGCCGTCACCCAAACCTTAAACTTTTCATGTAAGCATTAATTTAGTTACGGCCAGTGGTGCATTCAGGAATTCGGGGGCACGAGGATGAAACAATGCAGGCCTGCACAACTCAGAATTCTCGAAAGGCCAAAGTGACCAACATAAATTTGCCGTGGGCCGTAAAATCCATTTCATTTTGTTGTAGTTTGACAGAAGTTCTGAAAATACAATTAGTTATATATCCGAAGTCGGGCTGTTGCAACATTTTCTGCAATTGCGAAAGCCCGGGCCATATGTTGTGCAGGCCTGAAATAAGGAGATGTGTCCACAGATGTACGCACTCAGGCTAATACAAAAGTCCAGCCAGTGCCGTAGCAGTCCAACTCGGTCCCGCAAAATGCTTGCAGGAGACCCCCTGAGTTCTAAAAAATTACCATTAGGGGTCTCCTGCAAGAATTTTGCATATCCTACGACTTGAAACTATTCATGTGTACAGCAATAATAACCAGTGGCGGCTCGTGACTGTGATTCATGGGGGTGATGCAACTCTTCCCAACAAAGATTCTGTAAAAACTAAAAAGCATCACGTTTTCCACGGCGGCGCGGACTGTTATGACGTATGACATTTCTCTTTCTACGATCCAATTGTGAGGCTTCCGTATATTGCTATGTTGCAGTGACATGCCATTGGGGTGAATGACTGCTGAAGCACTGGCATCTTTAAAGCTAAACGCACATATTTAACCCGACGCAAGTAACGGCATTCAGCTCACTGTTTGTTAATGCACTGCAATCTGCCCTTATCTCACCCGCATTATTTTCCCTTTGCAGTCATTCAACGAAAAATAACGTTTGTTTCGCACCACGCTGGTGGTCTGAAAATAACGTTGCAATTTACCAACTGCAATTGTCCCAGTCGCATTGACTCAATATATCGAGAACAGAAATAACCATACGTGATCCTATCGCACATCCATATTAGGAAAAGGATTGCCTTATCACTTAGGACAGTCAATTGTTATTCCTGGAGATACACAACACAGTTACAGTATTTGACGTCAGTCACTGATAGAACAATGCTGCGATCGATTACCATTGGCGTGAAGTAATTTTCCAATGACGTGCAAATCGTCATAGTTTAAGATTTGCTGAAACTTTGGGTGCTACTACATGCGCTACAATTAAATCGTATAGGACAGTATTAAAGTCACACTTAATTTTGGTGCTAACGGTAATATCCAGGGGCCGACTTGACATTTGAACTCAAGCACGAATTGGAGCTTGACTTTTAAAACCGGTTTCAATTCTGACACAATTCACAACTCTAGGCCTACTCGAAAATGATATTTGACGGCAATGTTCTCTAATTTTTTATAGTCTGTGTGCGCAGAATTTTTGGTGTGTGCGCACTGTTTTTGATACATCATAATGTGTCTGTGTGCAGTAAATTCATGCGTTGAACATCATAATGTGTCTGTGTGCAGGTAATTCATGCGTGTGCGCAGTCTCTGAAAGCTGTGTGCGCGCGCACACAGCTTAGAGGGAACACTGTTCGACGGTGTTCCTAATTTGATGCTGAGAGCACGTCAAGTCAAGCATGTGCTCAGGCACCTTCTGGAATATGCCTACTGCCCTGACACTTTCTACCAATAAAGTCAAAAACCCTAAATCACCTTGCATTGCAAATCCAGGCCAACTCTACAGAAAAAACACCCAGGGAGAATTTTCAGCCTCTTGTAGTGTTAAAGACAGTGTACACATCAAAAATCACTACCTACCAATGAGGTACCAAGTGACTATAGACTACTGATAATAACTGAAAAAATCTTGCGCAAACAGGCACGACGCCATGTCTTTTTCATTCTTTTTTAATTTTACTTTTCCGTTGTCTAGAATAAAAATACATACCAAATTTAATCACTGCAAGTAAGCCTCATTACCAGTTTAACACATTGTGTCATATCACGGTGCATTGTCAAGCTTTATAGCAGGGGTTCCTAACATGGGGTACATCGTACATGTACCCCCAGGGGTACATTTGCCTATCCAAAGGGGTACATTTAAGGTTAGCAATAGGAGGTAAATATATTTACATGTTGTTTATAATTCAAATATTCATACACATATCACTTAATATTATTTTCAGAAGTCATTATATGTTTATTGTTAAATATATCTATGAATAATCATGAGAAAATATTTTGTCATAAAGAGTTTTAGGGGTACATGTTCATCTGTCAAAATTCTGAAGGGGTACATGCTTATCTGTTGAAATGCGGTAGGGGTACATGATCATTTGTCGGAATGCTGAAGAGGTGCATGGTAAGAGAAAGGTTGGGAAGCTCTGCTTTAGAGCTTACATAAGTACGCCACTTGGTTTTCAACCTGGGATCGCGACCGCAGAGGGATCGTTAACCATTTTGGAGGGGTCGCGAGTATATATTTTATGTACAGAGTTGTACTACATTTGCTTTATTCGAGTTTTAGATGGGGTTGTTAGATTACGGTGGGTTGCTCAATGGGGCGCAGTACAAAAAGGTTGAAAACCACTGAAGTACGCTGCCTCTCACCACTGTGAGCGTTGAATTCCCGTCCCATTGTAACGCAATTACAAAATGAGAGCGAAGTAGGAAAATTCTCAACCCTGGCTATCTGAAAGTATTATGACGTAGGCGTGAGTCAAACCACTTGAGGGCCCCGATTGCTGGAGACAGAACCTCCACCTAAAAACGTCACTAAATTTCGCTATTACTGCTCGCTTTACGAACCTTGGTGATCTTGTTGAGATTTCGCAACTGGATAGCAGCGGTTGGCATTCAACAATTTGTAACTCGTAATTATTAGCATCCGCTAACATTTGACATTTCGTAATTATTACTAGGGCAACCAATGTTTTGACGTAAAAACTTAACATTTTGATTTTGTAATTTACAAATTTTGACTTTATTTTGATCTATCAATTTCCTATGTTTGCAATTGAAACGCTGAATGCAAAGCATCAAAGCGATAGTTTAAAATATCTTTTTTCTGTTGAAATGAAACAAATATGAAAAGTGTGAAAGACGCAACGAAACTAGAGGTAACAAACCATAGACGAAAATCAATCAAAACGCACAGGAGAATTATCCAGTGTCAATAAATCTGCTGAAGTCGCTGAGAAGATTTTACATTAGTATAAAGTACTATCAAGCCGAGCGTACTTTAATTAGTCCAGTAGAGGGCAAAACAAGATTAATGCGTCAGAAGTCGCAAAAAATCCAGTATTATGTAAAAATTTCAACTAAACGTATAAAACCATATCAACAGGGTTGTCCATGGGACATATTTATCTGTCCCATTCCCATCCCATAGCATAGCAATTTATGCCTGTCCCATCTCATCTAATCCCATGGGACGTTTCCCATGGGATTCCCATAGGAATGACATTCCCATGGACAAGCCTGCGCATATCAAAGCTGTTGCTGTAGCTTTAATAAAATATTGATGAAAAGAAAAAACACGAGCTGCAAGAAAATTTGACCTAGTGATAAATTTTGACCTAATGATAAATTTTGACTTTTTTTTGACTTAATAACTTTGGAGTCGCTCATGGTATCAGCGTGAAATTTGGTTTGCAGGCGTTTCATAAGCTTTGAAAAGGCAGAAAAATTTTCACTTTATTGACTTTTGGTTGCCCTAATTATTACATAACATTCCGACCTCAATTTGGCACCCCCAAAATGCTGCTCTGGGGGAGATGTCTCCCTTCCCCTCCAGTTGCGCCACTGCTTTGGTTTGTTTATACAAGCACGTACGTAAAACTACGTACCTTGGCATCGAAAGCAATTGCACAACTATTGTGGAGTTGTATCTTGCAAAACGTAATACATTAATGATAATATGTCCAAACGAACCTGAGTGAATTTGAAATATTGCTTTGAAGTAAAAACTGCAAGAAAATGTACTTGCAAAGCACAAAAATTAATGGACGTTTCAAAAAAGGGAGGCCAGTTTGACACCCTTGATCTAAAGGATTGCCAGGCAGTAATACACTGCACAAATCTGCCTAGTAGGATGTAAGTGGACGTAAAATCAGTGCAGTAATGCGAAGCTGCACCTTACCATGCGGATTTACGAAGATTTAGAATCTGAATTCAGCTAAAAAAAACAACGTGGAAAAAATAACCTCGTTTCGCAGATCTTATATACCAGACGGCTGAAACGAACTTAGAAATGTGGCGACCAAGCAGAAGATTATGGGCGGACCAAAAACTACCGATCATTATCAGCGAATGACCCAATAAGAGATAATAACCCCACCGCCAGTAAGAGCATCAGTTGAAAATGGGAGGGCCCAAAGTGTCGGGTCTCCGCGCTAGCGACGCCCATATTTTCCTAGTGCAAGAACACAACACATTAAAATGGTTGCCTCCCTATGCCCGCAGTGTGAAGCACATTCTTCAGTGACATGTTCATCTATTACAAAATCAATGGAAAGTTTAACATTTTGACCAAAGATAAGAAAGTCAGAGACCGATTCAGATTTTTAGCTAGGTGTACGTCGATATCAGGGTTGCTGTACAGCCGTAAACGCACAAACGTGCCTTTTCGTCACGTGCAAATGCTTTTCTTTCCCGCTTTTTGAAAAATTTGTGATATAATTGTAACTCACAACAAGCATCCCCTACTTCGTGATGAGAGAAGAAAGACCTCCAGCTCTGCTTGTTTTTAGTCATCAATACGTTGTCATTATTAGTTCCAACTTGAATTGTTATCACGATGTTGTGTCATGAGTTGCCAGGCCTGCAAATGCAACTTCGCGAACAGTGTTGCCACTGGGTTCAGTCTCGATAACATTAGATTGGTGCATTCTTCAACACCTGATAACATCAGATTTTTATGTTACAGTTTCATGTAAGCTAAATGCTTCTGTTACCATTACCCAACAAAGCGCGATAAACCTCGCTGAATCCGAAATATAGTGAAGTGTCGTCATTACCTGGAGAAGCAAGTCATGCGCAACGAAAAAAGGTATTCTCAAAGCAGCGAAGAGAGCTTCTTCAATTTGGAATGAGAACCAACCACACATGAAGGGAGAGATTGATTGAAAAAGCTTACAAATTATGAATCTAACTTATTTTTATCCTAAAATGAGAGGAAATGTGGTAAAAAAGACAACAGCCCAGTCAACATCAGATTGTCGCCAAAACATCAGACATCAGAAATTTCTCTCAAAGCATCAGATCTGATGGTAAAACATCAGAAGTGGCAACACTATTAGCAAACAGAACAGTCATCATTATCTTTACGAAGACAGGTAAGGTCGAAGAGTTGTTGCAAAACAAAGATTGCTTGTGTCAGTAATCACTCCGCAAGTCGCACGTTCATGATTCAAAACGTGCGAATTACATCTTTCAGGTTGCAAAGTCGACACTTGGGTGTATGTTCGCTCGCTCGTCTTCTTCCAGGACAGAAGTTGTACCAACTCAAGCTAATCCGACATTTGCTACTCGCTCGTAATTTCAAAAATTAATCAAACACCGGTGTTAATTTTGAGGTGTTTTGAGGGACCGAAACGATCTCTCAAAATGCAGTAGAACATCATTGAATAACCACCACCAAAATGCACTAAAACCTCGCTTTATGACTATCTCCGGTATTTAGATGAAATAGCTGAGATCTCTAAAAATGTCTTAACGGTTACCGAGGTCAAACCTTAAAAAACCTGTTCAACACTAACCATCTACCTCGAACATACTAGAAAAACTGAAGCAAGACGTACACGAATTGTTATGACACTGCGTATATTTTATCAAGACTGGACAATCTATGTTTCGATATTCCAGCGGGGAAACATGACCAGTCTCTGGGTACGAACACCTGCGTGTGGCTGGCCTGGTAAGGTCGAGAGTTTAAACACAGTATCTACTGGAAGAGAATCGCTTGTTCATGTTTAATTGTCTTTTTGATGCATTTTTCCAGAGAATTTGATGCTCTACCCATATTCTCAGCGTTAGATCTTATCAGGAAGTAATAACTAAACCTGTACATCTTATAGAATGTGCGGTTTTACTGAAAACTGTTGCAAGGTCCGGCCGTTGAATGTCATCACATCAGTTAATGCAAAATAAATTAGTTCAGAAGAACTGTTTCCACAAATTTTTCATTCCACTTTTCTATGAAAAATAAATATAGAGTGGCAAACTCAAATCCATGGAAGTAGTAACTTTGGGAAAGTAACTTCCGACAGCAACCTTCGGAAAAAGTAACTTCTCGCACTGTTGAATGATTTAATGCCAATTTTGTCAGCCCAGTGAAGCAGTCTTATTGCAAGAATTTTAGTCATTTTATTCGATCTGCATACATGCGCAAAAACACGATAATCTCCATAGTGCTTCTGTTTTCATTCGATTAATACACAGCAACAGTGATTTTGGGTCGACGGAGAACTAACTTTGCAAGGGGTGCAACTAGACCAGGGTCACAAGCTTGTACAGTCGAGGAATAGAAACATATTGCAAGAATGCCGTCTCTTCCAGGCTTACTACAACATTGCAGTAATGGCTTAACAGCGAAGAAAAACAAAAAATAAAAAGCACAAGAGATCAAAACAGCAGCTAATACGACCATCAAGTACTGTAATTCACTGAACGTCGCATATAATCAAACGAAAGGGCAGACAAAATCAAATTCAAATCATTGCACTTTGCATTTAACTCCCAGAAAGCACGCGGTTTGCTTAAAATATTGCGCTAAAAAGTAGGAATGGAATAATTCCAGCTTTCTTTCTAAAATCCAGGGACATATCCGAGCTTTCGCGTTTGCAAGGTCTGCAAAGTTTTAGGTTTCTTGCATTCAGTCGGCAGCTCTCCCTGTCGATGATAAAGAACAAGAATGGTCGCTTCGTATGGGAAATCATACGTGAAACAGCATGCTCGAGAACAAATCGTGCAACAGACACAATCACCAACAGTCGGGTTGAACGTTTGAACCTTTGTTGCGACCTAAAATGCTCCTTGTAGCTTAGAAATCAAAACTGTGTTGCGGCTCCTTAATGGGGATGCGAACAAACAATGGAAGAACGCCAAGTTTCGCTAGTGCAACGG
>JGI24159J19872_10003782_pt1 | contig 19070 bp, 10 predicted proteins | sample Ectturendosymbi4_FD_19872 | JGI IMG/M metagenome (IMG submission 19872) | reverse complement strand
GAGCGTTGACAACCGGCGAAAATGTCACAAGTTCAACGCTGCAAAACAAGCTATTCGAGATCAGAGCGCAAGTTTTAATCAAGCAAAATATTTTTGGTGGCGTATAAGTGACCTATTTCAGTTGAAATTTTTATAATTTTTCCACGGATATGAGCGCAATATTCGTTTGGTTCAATCAGTTCAATGTGGTCACGCTCTCGTAACGCGTTTGCGTTTCGCCGACGTCCGTATTGGAGCCGACTGGCGGCTGGAGCAACTGGCGGCTGAGTTGACCTAGGTCGTAATAGCAGTAGCGAGACAGACGAGTAGGGCTAGGCCTTACGAAATTGTTTGAAATACAATGATTTACGGATTAAGCACTGACGAAGCATAGGTCAGCACTCTGATCTATCGCTGATATGTCAAGGGCTGCTTGTGCAAGATTTTGAAATGCATTTTTTTGTTTTGAAGGTGCTGTGGTTGAGAATCCGTTCATTGTTTTACAGGTGCATTGTGATACGAATGTAAAATTTTGAATGTTAAATTAGTAGTCAAATATTGCAATGAATGCAATGGTGAGGGTGAAAAGATAACTGTAAGACCTTAAATGTATCATGTAGATGTACATGTTTCAATTTGTGCATTTAAGTGAAAGTAAAGGAAAACATTAAATGTTTTTTCAGAAAAGATCTAACTAACTCTAGGCTACTAGCTTTTTTATGTTACTTCAGGTTCATACATTTGATTTGCTGCTAGCCTACTTGTGAATTGTCAGTATGTGTAAAAATAGACTTGAACTTGTTAGAAGTATGATGCAAATAATACATATTACCTTGATGTTTATGTGCAAGTACCAGCGTGCATTTCAAGTTCGGTTTTGACTTTTTATAAATGTTTTATATGTCTGTCTGAGTGTCTGGGGTTTTTTATTATTTTCTAAGGTTTTTTCAAGGTAAATTCTGTTTTTTTTTCTTATAACAGAGTGGCAACACTGGACCAAACAGCACATATAGTACAAGGCGTTATAGCCAGTGGATTCACAGGGTTGCAGACACTTTTTGCAACTGCATTGAAGACAACCATAGGGTTACAGACACATTCTTAACACTAATGTTAGCTAACACGTAACACTTGTTACAAAACTACTCCGGAGCAGGGTGGCAATTCCTAAATTGGTTAAGTCTAGGTAAAATGCAAAAGCATTGTGGCATGACATGCCATCAATCAAACAGATACAGCAAAGTTTGATCATTCATTCGCAGAGTAAAATGTGATTAGGCCTATAGTAATAGTGCTCAAAGAATAAGGCAAATACAAACAATCTGAGTACATCAAAGCACATAACCATTATATGTTGTTAGATTTTCTGCATCTTTTGAAAAACAAGTACGTGTATTTTTGTAACAGAGCCTCAAATGTACGAATGTAACATACAAGTAATACATCATCTGAAAGCTCTTGTTAAGCGATTGTATAGTCACATAAGATATCCTCATGTTTGTTTTTGTTTATTTCTAGAATAAACGGGTGTTGAAGTGTTTGCATAAAACTTGAATGTAATTTTTTTATACAATTTGAAGTGAAGGCTGTGTTTAAAAATTCCTACACTTAAGTAGTGAAAAAGCTTATGCTTATACTGTACTAAAAAAGTAGAATGAGGTTAAGACCAGAAATACAGCAAGCATGAAGTCAAACCGTATCACAAAATTAGGACTCTCTAGCTATAACACATTCAAGTAATAGCACAAAACTCAATAATAGAGGAAAACTTTAAAAATTACCACCTCGGCAATGTTCAACATGAAATATATAACGCAAGTTATGGCAACCCCTCATATCTTGTTTTGAGGATCACATGTGCAGTACCATTAAATTTGTTAATAGTGACAGATCAGTTATAGTTGAAATCATGGTAAATATTTTAGTGTGTGCTGTTCTCAAACTTTGGCCTTGCTGTTGCAATTTTTTCTTTTGTTGCACTGGATAAATGGTATTGCCCTTGGACTGTTGCGAATGTTGGTATATCTATCAAGCACAAAATATGTCACAGTTGAACCCAGCATGTGTCACTTTGCTATGGCCAGTGGAATGGCAATGCTGGTCTACTCGGATGCATGAACTTAACTAGCAAGTCAGTGTTATCTTTGTTAGTTTTTTTCCCCATACCATTGATGGTCATACACAGCACAATAAAACTTATTTTGTGTGATAGAAAGGTTTGATATGTATATCTGTAAATCCACAGTTAGAGAAAATCTGTATCATCACAGATAAACTTCATTTCTGGTTGACTGAAAAAGATTGGTTCAAAGTAGTGAAAATAACAGGTTCCTTAATTTTAGATGCTTTGCTAAAGTCATCAAGCAGCATAGGCTTGGTGTCACCCAAGTCTTCTTTTGAGATCAAACAAATATGATTGTTCATAGCATTTTGGTGCAGCGATCCATGATAGACATAACCTCTGTAACTTTTATGCCTGTGTTTTTGAAAGCTTCTGCAATTCAATGTTTTTCACAATTATCATTTTTACCAGTTTTGAGCAGTATCCAAAGTCTTTCTTGCAAATTACAACAGATTGAAATAGACTTGCAGTCTGTGAAAATCCTGTGTGTGCTTCTGTGACTTTTTTTTAAGAAATAAGTTGGTAAACTTGCCTAACTACCATTAAGCTTCTAATCTGACTTTGCACCTTTTGCAGAATTAATTCAGGATTTTAGCACTATGTCATCTACAGGTGAATCTGACAACAAAGTCCAGCTAGAGAATCCTTATTTAACTGATAAGGAGTTTTTATACCATCTTTTTATTTCGACATCAGTCAACCTTCCCCAAAGGTTTGGTGATGTGAAGGTAAGTATGAAACATCAGTTTTTATATGTGGTGGGGAAAGGTGACTTGTTTAAATGCATTGCTCTGAATACGTTTGGATACTCGAACGAAAAGGTTTACATTATTTTCTCTTCAGAACAGTTCTTTTTTTTCAGGAAAATGTTCAATATTGTTTTGTGTTTGCAAAACATGTTTTCTGTGCATACATTGGTTGTAACAAGTAACCTAATCCAGAGAGGGCAACCTTACTGTATTTTCCAGGTGTCACAGTCATAGTTGGTACACAAGACCACATTCCATAGTCTAAACTTTAAATCCTTAGATGATTATTGTGCAGGTCGTGAGTCCTGGCGTAGTTAATAGTGTGATTATACTTTTGCTATAAGCTATTCTTAATGTTTTGGCAGTATGTCTGCATGGGTGGGAAAAGCTCTAGAATGCGGAACTTTGCTGAACTTCTCTATGATGAACTTGGACAGCCAGATAACTCCGAAGTGGAAGAGAATTCCTCACATGGTATACACTTTCAAACATTTTAACCACTACCTTTGTCCAGCCGTTAGTCAACAGTAGGTTATACGAGGATGAAAACTGTTTTGATTGCTCAGCAAATATTTACTCCTTAAATTTACAATATTCCAGAAATTCTCCTTCAGCAAGGTTATTAATCAATGAGACATCTCGTGCCATGCTTGGAATGCATCAATGATGCATTGCATCATACGATTGATGAAGGCGATATACGGCCGAATTGTTGACTTATGCTTAACATGTCTCAAAGATGCGAACAAAAACAGTCCTTTTCAATCGAGATATATCTTGGTTGGTTGCAATCTTGTCAGTATCAGGTTTAGAATGACTATATTCACTCGGTTTACCACCTATGAACGTGTTACCAAGCAATTTGTTGCAAATCGTTTTTTGATTTTCCTTGTCAGTTCGAACGTAACTGGTTTCAGATGACGGTTCAATCCTATTTTATTAACNTGAAAAAATGTTGCAGTATATCACAGGGGCGAAAAAATGCAGTCCACACATGTGCCGCGCNACCAAAACCCTGGAGCACGTGAATAGGATTTGCAGCAACGTAGCAGTCCGTAGTTCATAATTTTAAGTGTAATATTAGTACTATTAATAGTGGCAATAATGACATGCAGCATGCGAAAATTTTTAATTGCAAATTTTCTTACCAAAGTTGTTTACATTCTATATTTTATGCATTTGAATACTGTATTACAAAGCTTATATGGGTGCGCTACTAAAATTCAGGGGTGTGGAGCTGTTCTAAAAATAACACAGCTCCAGAGCTCCTGGTTTTCATGAGTGTAGCTCCGGCTCTGGCGCTCTTTCTTTTCATGGCTCTGGCTTCTGTTCGTTTGCACACATTAATATTTTCAAGTGTCTTAGTGTGCCTCAAGCTGAATGGAAAATTAATTATATCAAGTACAGAAAACTAAGAGAATATACCAAACTTTTTTAAGTAATTTTATCTGGTAGTTTTTTTGAAACAGCTTTCTTACCATAAGGAAATCAGCAAAAAAACAACAACCATAGGTTCAGAGAACAGTTACTAGTGAAAACATAACTCAAGGTAACGATAATATAAATAAATTCTGGAAAGGCAGTCGCTGGTTTTGCTGTCAGTGCCTGGCGACCTTTTGTTATTTCTTACGACCAGAATAAAGAAAATGGCATTTGTGTCCAAGCATTTAACAGACCAGTCCCAATTGACCAAGTGTTTTGCAGTCATTGCATGCATTGCCTGTTGCAGTCTTGGTGATTCCAGCAAACAGCGATGCCCGCGCAAACCATGCAAAGAGCGCAGAAGACATAATCGATTGCCTCTCTCATGTGTTCTTTCTCACATGCACACATTTGCATTAACACAAATGCAAAGATGCGTTTAAAATCGCTGTGTTAAAAGAAGTAGTATGACTTCTAGCACAAAATTCACCTTTGACTTTTTAAAAATAACTAAAAACTTTGAATTCTTATCTTTTGCACTCAAAATAAGCAATGATGAATCACAAAGTAAAGCACAATTTTACCTGTAAAGCTTAGGAGAAAATAAGACTGGTTACCATGCTGAAAACATAAAATTTATTTCCACAGATCAAAACTTCAAGAAAGTCCACAGCTGTTTACATTGCTTTTTTATACCCTTCTGACAATGTACTGCTATGCAAAGTGATGCTAGTTCGCTACCAATTAGTTATGACTTTTATGTTATGCTGCTGCTAGTAAATGCAAAGTTTCCTAGTCAATTTTGCTGGTAATCTAGTAGACCCTGCTAGTATGCCTAATGGTTTTTAATAAAAATTCCTACTTTACAATGGAATGCCGTGCATTTCATGCATAAATCCACAATGGTGGTCTAGGCCACATGCAGCTCTTGGAGTGTTTGAGAACCATTGTTCAAAAAGCAACACCATGCCTGCCAGCTACGATGTCACAGTCTTAGCTACTGTTAAACATCAACGTCAAAGGCTTGCAGATCCATTGTTGCAGTCTGGGGTCGTAACTTATAACAATCGCGTTTAGTGTGCTATGAAGAGCACTGCTTTAGGTAAAATAATTGTATTTGGCAAAACAGTTAGTGTCTAGGAAGGGACCCGGAGCTGGAGCTACCACTCAAATGGCCATAGCTCTGGCTCTGGTCCCACATTTTAAACTGAGTTCTGGCTACAGCTCCAAGCAAAATTTCATGTTATGCTTACTGAGCTGGTAAACGTAGTGTTTCCTTGTGAACTTTGTCAGTAATCTTGTAAACCTTGCTAGTAAGCCTAATGTTTTTTTATGAAAATTCCTACTTTACAATGGCGTACCATGCATTTCACGCTTAGGTTTGCAATGGTGTCATATCTTAATCATTTTCCTTGCTAACAGCGTGATTACACAGCTACAAATGCTGTGGACATGATGTTATATACCTACTCATTATAGCTTAGTTCTTTTTAGATTGCTACACTACTACAGACTGGCTTTGATCATTCTGACTATAAATTAAGATGTTGTGGCAGTCAACATTTTTTTACTTCTACAACAGTGGTTCTCAATCATTTTGCTAAAGGAAGCCAAATCCAGACGTACAGCTTAGCTAGAGAGTCACACTAAAAATTTTTAATACAAGTTAATTGACGTACGTTTTTTATTGCGCTAAGTCTGCTACACAAAATATTAGAGGTGTTACTGAAAGAGTGCCAAGAGCTGCACAAAGGATGCTTGGGAGCTACATGCGGCTCTTAGAACAGTGTTTGAGAACCATTGTTCTACAAGTAACACCAACCCTGCCAGGAACAATGCCACAACCTTAGCGATGATTAAACCAAGGAAACAAAGTCTTGCAGATCCATTGTTGCTGTGTGGTGTTGTAACTTGCAACTACATCTCAAATGGCTATAGTTCCAAAGCTCCAGTCCTGAATTTTATTGTTGTTCTTCGCGCACATCCCATTCGTGGTGAATCACACATTCAAAGCAACGCCACCAGAGAGGTTGCAACAAACTGAGCTCCGGCTCCTGATTTTTAATTTGAGCTCCGGCTCCAGGCAAAATGCCCAGCTCCGGGGCTCTGGTTCTGCAGCCCTGCTAAAATTCACAGAAAAAATTTCACTCCTGGTATATCAGAAGTTGATGGATATCTGAATAATGACTGAAATGCATTCTCGAATAATGATAGGCAAAAGTTTTGAACTCCCAGTGACTCAAGACAACTTTGCAGTCAGAAGCAGGTCATTCTTGATTGACGTTTGAAATCACCAAATTTCAATGAAATAAATATTCATGGTCTCAGCTTATTTCAAAATCGCTTCAAACATAATGTGCAAAGTCTGTTTGAAACTCGAATATATTCCGTAAAAATTGCCAAGTATGTTACACAAAGCATTCAGTCAGTTTCACATGACAAGTTATTTTGCGTGGTTTTGTTACTGGAATCGTTTCTTAAGCACTGACTAGTAGGAAATGTCAAACTGTCGCCAGAGTCTTAAAAAAAATACGCATTTAATCTTTTGCAAATAAATTTCTGAACCTTATTTAGGTTTTTACTCCTGGTGTTCGCTGCAAATGAGTTGAACGAAACCTATGTGATCTTACTTTTGTGCTATGGTTAAAAAAAATTCCAAGTGAGATTTAGCCCTTTTTTTGTTAGTATTACGAACGAATTGCTTGATGAACTGCAAGTTTATAAATCTGCGTTGTGTAAAAGTGCATTTTCTTGCCCTAATATTGAGTCGCCGATTCATGTTTTAATGACTATATTTGTTGTTAAGTTTTTGTGATAGAAAAACCCTTGCCTCTGCCAGGAGAAAAATTGTGATAAAAAGGCATTAAGTGAGCTTCTTGTAACTGTCACGCACATTAGTGCCACCCTGTAATGAAGAACTTCTACAAATTAGCACCCCTAAACCATGTGTAAGTAATGGTCTGGACATCACACAAATTGATGTTGTGTGCGCTACAGTAGTGATTGTAGCTGTTGGTAGCATGCTTCCTGTACCACACAAATTTTGGTTATGACTTTTGTATTTGCCAAGTAAGACTTCATGATTTTTAGATTTTAAGCCATGTCTGCAAGGCGTTTCCAACAAAACACATTGTTTTTATGTATACCCAGTACTCCCATCTTTTCTACATCTCCTTACAAGCAAGGAGCATGTCTAGTGTAAGTGCTACAAATGACGACAGCACACATGCACCGATTGTAGGGTTATGCTACAAATCACCCTCACGTGCAGTTGTGACTTGCCACATATTTATTTGAGTAGATCTTTTCATGCAGCTCTGGTGTTCTTTACTTGGTAAAACCTAGAATGCCATCTGTCACCTATGCTCCCTGAAAACCTGTTCAATATTAAGGCAATTACAGTTTGACGAATGTTGCAACTGCATGATATGAAAATGGCATGTATGTTTTTTTGCCCTGTTAAGTAAAAGGTTTGTTCAAACCAAGTAGAAGGTGAAAACAGCTGTTTAAAAATTGATGTGTGTTTCAACGTTTTCACCTGGTTGCGTTTTGTAGGCTTTAGCTTGAAAGACATCGCTGCCGCTGGAGGGCGTTACTCCATGTTTAAAGTTGGTCCTGTAATTTCCGTCAACCACGGCATTGGAATGGCTTCTATGTCAGTTGTGTTGCACGAGGTAGATTGTCTGTTTTCAGTGTTATGGTTAAAGTGTTCCTTGTTTCGTCAGGATATTCGAGTTATAACCTCTAATTTTACAGAGATGAAAATTTTACTTTTGCAGATGAAAATGCTACCATAAATATTATCTGTAAAAGAGAAACAAGTCTTACAAGTTGATATCAAAAACCCCTACATTATCTGTCCGTTGCAGGCTTATTAAAAACAGGCTTTCTAGAAGGGTACAAGATCTTTATGTCAACTCCTTTGCAGAGTTTTGGTGGAAGATTTAGTGCAACTTCGTATTACCTTGATTCAAATGATTTCCACAAAACGTTATTTCCGGATTTTGACCTGCAAGTAGATGCACTCTGGAAAAGTGCACATTATGTAATACTTTGAGGTCTGATAGTTCTTAACGTTTGCATTATGGTACGAAGAAATTTCACTACACTGATTGAAGCACAGTGGAAGTTCTTTCAGAGCGCTATTAACAACAGCATATGTAACACGTGCAGATTCCAAGTCTAAGGTTTGTTCACGGAACGTGCTAGTACGCGAAAGTATCTCAGAGGCTTAGGTAACCTATGTTCAACTTCGACCTACAGTCCAATGTAACGGTAACATCACCGTATTGCTAACGTCAGTAGCAGTGACATCTCTCCTCCCGTGATACGTTTCATAACCGATCATCGCTTATATAGACAGCGAATACTTTAATCACTTGGCCTATTTCACTTTTGCGATATCTTAGCTTCACTGTGAGAAACAAAGTGAAGTAGCGAACGATTGCGTAAAACTGCTGAGGATTTTTAGTCTTGATTGGAGGTTTTCGTGAAGCTGTTTCGCTCTACAAGATGCACCTTGTGTAGCACGGATAGAACTAAACGCAGCAGTTTTTAAAGTGGGTTCTAACAACAACGACAGGGTTGAAAAAGTACCCAAAGCACTTTTTGTGCAAGTCGTTTTCATCTCTAGCGTTTGGAGCTTCGCGAAAAATCTTAGACAAGCCATTGATACTTCCGGAACGAGATTCTAGCTAAAATCAGATTTCCTTGCGTTCCCAATGCCAAACACTCTGTGATATTAATAAGTCACGATGCTCTTGTGCGCAGGTGCTGAAGCTGGTACATTACGCCCGCTGCACTGATGTGAAGTTCTTCAGGCTCGGCACGTCGGGAGGTTTGGGTGAGGATCGGTTGATCGTGATGTTGCCTGTGACTGATTCAGTTGCACCTCCTGATGGGAGATGCGACCACACAGCGGAAAGAACGCATGGTCTGCCAGCGCAAGCAGCAGTAAAGATTTCCCGCTCGATTAGGTTCACTCTATTGTTGCTTGTGTGCAGCTGCCTTTTTCAAGCACTTCCTGATTGCGCACTCAGGGCATTTGACGGGCTGCGCCGTGACACTGACACGTACGGATCTCTAGAAATCCCAACTGAACACGCGATGGATAATTGTTCGTAGATGCCTTTCATTCACTTAATTAAGGATGTACGTTGGTAAACATTCGAATGACGCGCATTAACCATATATTCTTTTTAATAAAGGCTTGTGTTTTCAATGCTAAATTGTGTAGGTATTGATGGAGGGACTGTGGTCGTTACCGACAAAGCCTACAACTCTCTTTTGGAAAACTGCTACGTTCAAGTGAGTTCATGCACCCAATAGCGCCATGCGTGATCTTGTAACGCGTTTCATTTCTCTCAAATCCATTTGTATGAATCCTTCGGGATCTTGCGTTTGGTCAGAAATCTCGGTGCGGCTTGAATTTACTTGTGGCTATAGTTGCAGAAACTAAGGTGTGTCTATGATCACAGGAGATTGAAGAAATTAATCACCAGTGGTTGTTATCGCTGTTTATCCAAGTCGGCTTTTCCATAGAAAGAATTGTTTAACCTTCAGTCTGCAGAGAGAATGCAACTGAAGACAAAATTCATGAGACTGCGGAGTGCTAGCTTCTGAGACAAGTGCCACATTTAAACAATGTGACTCGCCAGATTAGATTTTTTAATTTTTAAAAGCGACGCCATTTAACGCTGAAGTTTATCACGGGCACTAAACACTGTAGCAATGAAGTTCGTAAGCGTTTGCAATTTGACTCTCTAAATAAGTAAACCATTCCATAAAACTTTCAGAACGTCGTGGTGTGCTTGCCGAAGGTTAATTGTAATCTATGACTTGTATCGATATGCTGCTGCCACAGCATCGGGTATCTGATGAAACGAACCCTGTACCGATTTACCGATGTGATACCTTGTGCTCCAAAGACAGACGCAGTTCCTTCACATTCGATTTCCGGTACAATCCTGATTTTGCTGCAAGTATTATTTAAGTAGCGTAATAAATTATGTTTCTAAGATTCCTGTTGTGCACGCATCGTCATTAGCGAAGCGAGCACTGTTACATTGCAAGCCGGTGGCAGCGCTCCGTATTGTTACGATCCGCTGTTACACGTACGTGCTTACGTTTGCGGCATCGTATACGAACTAAATGGGAAAACTGTTTTTGTACTTCAGGTTGCCTGTGGCAAAGAGATAAGATACGAGTCTAAGACGGACTCAGCGCTGGCAAAAGAACTGTTGGAAACAGCAAAACTTATAAAAGTTCCAGCCATATCTGGCAACACCATGGCTACGCACGATTTTTACGAAGGTATTTTTAAATTACATGTATACATGCTTGGTCTTGCCGTGGACTAGCCCGGCAGACAAAAGCCGTGTTCTTTCAAGGTTTAGTTTGTTGAACATGAACCGGCCTACCTTACTGTTTATTCGATTAACCGCATTGCCAAATGTGCACCGCACTAACCATACGCAGAGGTCCGTTCTGCCCAAATTGGAAAGTAGTCCTTCAGTTATTACTCTGCTGTCTCACTGCTGCATACACGCATTTATTGTAGTAGCAATATTTCATCTTTATCGCTATTACCCTACCGGCGCCCCTGAGGTTGAAATCATCGACAAAGAAGCTTTGCAAATTTGTCGTTGCAATTATTTTGATGTAGTTATACTGCGCGACAGAAAAAAGGTTTGTGACTAATCGTATTAATTCATTGTAATCTTTTTGGATTTTCTGTTGTCTCTAACGCTATCTCACCTTGCATGGGTGTTGGCTGATGCATCAAGTTCACAGGCTATGTAAACAACAGATATGCCGTGCATGAGAAAACAAGCAGCAGCCCAGCATTTTTAAGGGCGGCCTTCGTCGTGACGATCAAAGCAAACGTCGTTTTTCACGTCCCGCGTACTTGTAGTCTGCAGAAAATCTTCCTTAATTTATTTCCATTTGTAATAATACATAACAACAGGGTTCCTACGCAGTCTTGAAGGATATGGAAAAAAGTTTTGTCATTTTCTAGGCTGGAAAAAAATTTTTGGATCTGTTAGTAAGGGAAAAAATTTCCAGACTTGATCTTTTGACGTACACTTTCATAATATTTTATTCAAGACTGATAGAATGTTACTTATATTGTGTTAAATATTGTAGTGCCTGCATTTGACCTGAGTATAGGTCATATGGAAAATGTTAGGTCTGGAAAAGTCCGGAAAAGGTCCCGAAAAAGTCTCGAGGTTTATATTAAAAAATGCGTAGGAGTCCTGTAATAATATGTTCCCTTGCATGAAAGGCCAGTTCAGGTTTGAGAAGCTTTGTGTTTCCAGATATGGTGAGAGACTTTGCCACTGGCATTACATTATCTGTCAATAGCTTTTCGAACTGTAGCTCATTTGGTCTGGTGGTATTACGTTGAAGAAAAGTTTTGAACCAGGTTTAAAATTTTAACTGGGTTTAAAATTTCCAGGTTACTGAAAAGACGCTGCATCTGACGATTTTGACTTAAAGGACTGACCTAGTTAAATGTACAAACTTTGCACACAAACAGACAAACCCAGCAAGTGAATTTCATTAGAGCCTTTTGTTAAAAATGTTTTCTACATAACGGCTTCTTTTGCAATTTTGCATACCCAATTAGTTTTGAGTAATGAATAGAGCTGGTGCTACACCAGTGGAGAGCAAACTCACTGCTCAGGTACAAGGCACCAAAACAACTTTTTCCTTTATAAGAATCCATTGCAGAAAAGTGTAAATGGAAATGACCAAACAAGCGGATTTTTTCTTTCGCCCTCTACCCCCAAAGATTACCGAAAGCCTGATCTACACGTAGAAAAGATTTATATGACTCATCAAAGGTTGCGATCAAAGGGTAAAAGACAAATTTTTATGGATGTTGCAGCCAAGCCATGGTCCTCGATCAGTGGTCCACAAAACATTTTTTAGTGATGTAGCCTTTGGGCAATATTTTTTTTATCAAGTATTCCTTGATTGTAATCATGAGCACAATAATTAAAATGTACCTATAATTAATGTACTTTTACGTTAAAATATTGTTATGAAGACACTTAAAAAATTAGTATACCCCTTGGAGCACCTTCGCGGTCCCCCACCTTCACTGCAGCTGAAACCTGAACTGGATCGCACAAAACCTTCGACTGGGCCGCATGTGGGCTGCGGGTTGGACAGAGCTGCTTTAGATGACCTACGATATATGTTCTAGGTTTCATAAGCAATATTGTGATTGAGCTGATGATTGCACGCGCAATCAATTTTGGGCTTTTTTCACCTGTCAAACGCATNGCCAAGCTAACACAAGGCTTTTTTGGTCCGATGCAGCCAGAAACTTACCAAGTAAGCCGTGCTCGCTNATGTACCAGGCGTTTTGCATAGAAAAGCTTGTACAGCTGCATGATGTATGGCAAACTGCGTAAGACCACAACTGTAACTTAGAGTAAAATGAAACGATTCATGCCTGACACGACTTCAAATGCCATTCTCCACTGAGGCTGCTGTAGTAGTAATTGGTGATCGTGAGAGAAAACTTATCTTATACGGGAGCCGCTAATTCGAGCGAAATATCAAGAAAATCGTATCCAATTCGGTGTTAGACTCAAGAATATCGAAAATCCGGGTAATAGATTTATTTACAATTACGTGTTTATAGTATAAAACATGGTCAAATAAACGAATATATAAACGAGCCGACAACTCAAACTGCGCTTCAGTTTTAATATTTCGGAAGCAAACCGCATTCTGTAAATGACAAGTTATGCTTAAGTAGGCACAAACAACTTGCCAACACCTGCATGCGATTTCCAGTTGCATTTCTGACAACTCAGCAGTATGAGGACAAACTCCATTCCATGGCCCTGAAGCCCTTAAAATCAGCTGACGCAGTTGATGTTCTGTGTACATAGTTAACACATAATACGAAAAATCAAGTGTGTACAGCAGATAACACCCACTCTGCGGATTTACAAAACTCTGTGCTTGCTATGTTTCAGAACAGTAATGGAGTGTCGTGGCCCATTTTTGATGAGTATTGAAAGCTGCAGGTCTCGGTCTCGAAACTTTGAGTGCCCTGTCGGTATTGTGAGCATCGTGATAATGAAGCTTGTATAATTTAACCTGTTGTCGCATCTTCGACAAAGAAAACTAAACAAGATAGAAAAATGCGAGATACTTGACAAAACCACACATCAAGCGTGCTGCTAACGTTGTTTTTCAAATAATTCACAAAAAAATTTGGTGAAGCAGACAAAATTATCAGATATCGAGTCTCGATCTCTGCTTATTTGACAAGGTCTTGGACGCTCGTTCTCATAGTTTTAACCAAGTTTTAATCTCGGAGGTTACGGTCTCGACTACATTTCTCGTTCAGAGCAAAGAAAAAAGTTGAAATGCCTAAACTTTACTCCAATGTACTCAGTACAACAACTGCATCAGCTGATTTTATGGGTTTCGGGGCTGCATGGAATGGAGTTTGTCCTTACACTGCTGAGTTGTCAGAAAGACATCTGAAAATCAAATGTAGGTGTTGCCAAGTTTTTTTCCAATCTTTTTCTGCCACACTTTGTCCGCTCTTAAACATGATCGCGGCGGTCACCTGCGAAAATTTGCATCGTTGCTTTTCACGTCTAACTCTGGCACGGTTCAAATTGTTGTTTAGGTCGTTGCGCGGCATGTTCATAATTTTTTATGAAGTACCATGTTCTGTGGATGGTTGCTCGCACAGGACGACAGCAATAGGCAAGGCAAGTTGCTGCATGCCGTGACGTGTCGTTTGGGAGTTTTTTCTCGAGTGTTTCGCATGATCTGCGCTCGTTCAAAACCAAGTTGGGATTGCTGTGGCGCACAATGGTTGACTAACATTTGTTGGCAAACAAGATTGTCGCTGATCATAACGCTCAACTTCTTCCAAGTCTGATGTTCGTTCATGTTGAGTGGACACAGGTGCACTTGCAAAACTTTTTTTTCTTTTTTCTCTCTAGAACAGGCACGTCTTGATGGAGCTTTGTGCAGTTTTACTCTTGAAGAGAAAATGGAGTTCCTGAATCGCGCCCACGACCAGTGCGGAATAAGGAACATAGAGATGGAAAGTACCTGCTTCACGGCGATGTGTCACCGAGCTGGAGTAAAGTGTAAGCGTCATGGCTTGCGCTAACTGGGGATTTACGTTTTTTTTGTTTCTTTATTTTGTGTGTCGTGAGCATGTCATGATACGAATTGTGATGCATCCGCATCGCGGCAGAAAAGACGCTTACTTATCCACTTTCACTGTTTGATGCAGCCATCCAATAAGCGCTAATAAGTGACTTCAATAAGCTTGTTGCGCAGCTGGTTTTTTTCGGCCATCGACCGAAACGTTTTTGAAATGACCGAAAAAAATTAAGTCATTTCGATAGAATGTTTCAAAGTATAGAGTAAAAAACACTGTTATGGCGAGTTTTAATACAACTGTGAGGCAAATGACCAAAATGTCTGAGAAAAAATTATCGAAACGTCTTTTGTGCATATTGCAGATTTCATCTCTTGTTCGTGGTCTACGATTTGGGTGAAAATGGCATTACTGAAATTGTTATTTTGAAAACTTAATTTGAAAAAGCATAAAAACGTTTTCTCCCGAGATTCCGTACTTTCCATCAAGAGAGACCAGCATTTTTTGATCTGATGTTTATGAAAGTGCGACGTTTCGTGACAGCCCCAGAAGCATCCTTTTGATTTAGCTGCGGCAGAGATCTTGTCACATCCAGAAGGAACGCATTGCAGTTGTGTATATGAACCAATCCCTTCGATAAGAGCGCTTCTATCGACCGACCGACCAGAGCTTCAGATATTTAACACCAGGCCCGCAACCGGGGGACAAATCTGGCAATTTCTTCCGTCATCCAAAAATTTCAAAAACATTTTTAAAGCGCCGAAAACGTGTGTAGCTGTTAGTCGTTTTGGCCCCCGCTCGAAAATTTCAGCTGGTTGCGGACCTGTTTAACACTGACCTTGATCCAACCATTCAGTGACGTTTGCCAAACGCGATTATCGCACCACAGTGTAATGCACACAGTGATAGCAAGCTTTCTGGCAGGAAGATAATGTGTGTTTGCGTTTGAAGCAAAGTAACTTCTTTTCGACTGCGCAGCAAAAGCAACGGTTCGGTTCTGGTTGAGAGCAAAGCTAAATATCGCCCGTTGAAGACATTAAGTGATTATACGGCCTCACTCATCTGTTGTCTGCATTGTTTTTAAGGTGTTTTGAGGGACTGAAACGGTGTCTCAAAATACATTAGAATCTCACTGTGAAACCACCACCAAAATACCCCGATTTATGTCTATCTCGGTACTTAGATGAAATAATTACGGTTTCTCAAAATGTGTTCGCGGCCAACAAGGCCCAACCTTTATATAATCCTGGTCGTCTGATTTTAAAAATTTCGTACTTGTCAGTGAAAATTCCGAAAACATTTTCACAGGTGGTGTCGTCTGCGCTGCCCTGCTCAACCGGCTGATGGGCGACGAAGTCACGAGCGACAAGGAGCAGTTGGCGAAATGGGACCTGGCGCCCCAACGTATTGTGTCGGCGTACATTAAGCGTAAAGCGCAAGGTGCTGATCAACAGAAGTAGCAAAACCGTTCTCTCGTTTTCGCTTTTCCTTCACATCACCACTGTTGCTGCCCGGCCATTCCTCCGCTGCAATGTATGCGCGCAGCGCTCATGTATTTTCATATGCACTGTTTGATTTTAATCGCGTTACTTTTTCATTTCATGATCAGTGCTTACACTCGTTCGTCCTTCCCTTTCCGCGTTCGTTGAAAATGAAACAGCGATCGAAGTAACCAACATATATGCCGTAACCAAATATAAAAATGTCATGCTTTATTTGAAAACTACAAACATGACGCAAAATCTCATAATTTACATAATTGCATAAAAATTATTCATCCGTGAGCAGCATCCACTGTATTCTAGTTCCACGACACAAGGCATACAGTATTTCTATTTACACCGTTCATATAACCGAGAAACAATCTTCAGCAGTACTGTTCGAAACTTTCAAAATAGGCCGCTCATATAACTACCGTCGATGTGTGCGTTGTTGGAGCAGATTTAAAAGGTTAATTCCTGAAGCATCAGCCACCATCGGTGCTTTTGGCGATCGCATATATACGCCATCTATCAAAGTATAGACGTCCATTTAATTTGAAATTCGTGCGTTTCACGCACCAGTGCAGTAATTTTTAACCAGTGCCCACTGAGGTCAAGAGAAATTTGGTGTTTATTATAGCACTTGTGAAAACCGAATTCACTGTAAGATCATGTAAAATCAAGTGGGAGATTGGTGAGTAGACGGCAACGGCAAAGTAAATCGTCTGTTCAGTGTTGATGGCACCGTCCTCGATCTTGATAATAAATTCCTTTGTGTTCCTCAGTGCGGTCTGGTGTGCGCGTAATTATGCCTGCATTCAGTGGGTTCTAGGACAACTGCCATCTAACACGATTGCCAACCAGCATAACTGTCCACTGGAACAACAAGCAGCCGCACAATTGTACTTGCAAAAAGTGTCGTAGATTTTTTTCGCAAAAAATTAGGCTAGATCAAACAAAACAACAGCTTAAAAATGCGAAAGTGTAGTCCTTCGAAAACAGATGCAGCCTAATGTTTGAATAATTGTCTGCAATGTTTAGCTCTGACTATTGTGCCTGTAATGTGCCCTGCCGCAGTAACCTTCAGAAGCTTAGGTCGCGATGGAACCTGGTAAGGCATAAAATAGAACAGTCGTGCAGCTTTGACCTTAAAGCTGAACGGAGGGGTGTGCTGGCTAGGGGAAACATTTACAACTATGCTTCACAGAACTTGTTCTCCGGTTGGCAATTGTCCTAGTTGCATTGGTGTAGGAGCAGACAATATTTGGGAGTGCTAAGGAAATTTTGCCCGAGAAACTTCTACGAATTTTGTATAGCTGTTTGTGCATTCTAATTTCCTCTGCCATAGACTAAAAAATTTGATACTTGAAATTTAGTTTTCAATAACCCAACTGAAAAAGTACACTAGACTCAGTGCTGTACAAGAACACTGTAAGAAGCCAGCTGGCTCAGTACTGTGAGCAGGGGGGCAGTTTGGGGCAACTGCCCCCCAAACGGCTGTGGCGCCCCTTTGATAGGAATGCGCTCGTTTTTGGTGCCTATCGAAGTAGAAGCAAAGGCAAAAATACTGTCTAAACTAAACAATGCTTTACACTTCGTTGAACTTCAGTATTTACGTGACGGTCTGTGACCCAGACTCTCACCGATTAAAATCATTATTGCTATTGTTTCGTGAGAGTACTCTTGTTCCCTTCTTTTCCGCGTGAGAACTGCCCAGCAATCACAAACACAATCTCTTTCGCTAGCACAGTTCTGGACTTGCCGTTGGGCTGCGCAAAATTGGTCTGTTTTTGTTACAAGGTCATTTTTAATGCTTGTTGGCAACTTAGAAAGCAAAAGCAGTAGTGAAGAAAGGAAGGCAATAAAATCGAAAATTCAGAACTGACGCAAGATTTTAGAAGCCTGCAAAGCGGAAAATCAGCTTCAGGTCTGTTATCAGTGCAGTCCACTCCGCAGTAAGTCTGCATCATAGTTTTGCAACACTAAGGTAAGTGGATGAGTTTCTTGTCGGAACTAATGACCCTGATTGAACCATATTGCAGCGTGTGAAAAGCTATAGCAACATTTATACGTTAGCAGAGTCGTAACGAGGTTAGATGTGGCCCTGGGCAAGAAGCAAGTTTGGCGCCCTCATGTTCGAACGTGAAGTTATTCGGAAGCAAATGTACTCTATTGAAGAAAGTACTTGTGACATTGTTGGGACTTTTCGGCACCCGGGAATTGTGCCCTCCTCCTTACGCCCCTGTACGTTAGCAAACAACTTGCCGGTTTCTGAAAAAAATGCATTGATCGTGCCTGTTTCTTTTACGGTCATAGACCGAAAAAAATAGTAAGTCAGTTATTCGGTCATAATGTCCTAAAAAGTAGGCTAGTAAATACTGTTACCAGGGTTTTTTAAGGAGTTTCAGGGGCCCGATTCGGGTCCCTAGAATCAGAGAGAAGTATGATCGGGTCCCTAAAATCTGAGAAAATCGGGTCCCTAGAATCAGAGAAATCGGGTCCCTGCAGATCCATACCGGGTACCTAACATTTTCCTTAAAAAAATCCCAGCAGGTACGATGAATTTTAAATACTATTACGGGACAAATGACAGATGTTTTAGCGAAAAAAATAGGAGCAGGCTCCAGTAACTCAACGAATTGTGAGTTGTGAACAAACAAAGCAATTCTTTAATACCTCACTCCATCAGCGCAGCCTAGCGCTGAATTACTACGTGGTACCTCGACGCGCCTCGACAAACCATGGTACTCGGCAGTCAGCTCTAACGCAGAAATATCGGCAAAATATCGGCTATCTACAGCTTGGTAGAATGATTAATTGGCTGTACGCGGTCATGACAATTTTTGCTCAGCGGTTCAATATTTGCAGTTCAAAATTTGAGAGGAGTACGGCGCCTATCGCCCCTCCTGGTTACGCACCTGACAACAGTGACTGATGGCCATATGGTTTTGTCTTGATCCTTTTGTTGCAAGTGCAAACCCGTACACACGGGGGCGGATTAAGGTTGTGCGGGGCCCCTGGCTGAAACACAGAAAGCGGCCCTTTCTATTTATATAAAACTGTGGTTAATAGGGAAAATATAAATGAACGAACTGCAGCATAGGTGTAGGAGCATGCATATTTCGGGGGCGCGAAGGATTTTTGCCCGAATTTCCCCAAACTTGCCC
>JGI24159J19872_10003780_pt1 | contig 19080 bp, 16 predicted proteins | sample Ectturendosymbi4_FD_19872 | JGI IMG/M metagenome (IMG submission 19872) | reverse complement strand
TCTGATGCATTAGTTTGGTGGATAATGTGTGTTTTGGCTGTTTCGTAACGAATGCAATCAAAGGCCAACGTGGCGCCTTGCTAGCTTGAACCGAAACTCGTTCTCACGCTACCCGGGCACTGTTGCGCGAGCGAAGAAGGCGACGAGTGCAAGCCGATGCGCGTGCGAGCAGCGGCGGGCTGCACAAGCTATGACCGGGTCGGGCGGTTTGACCGGCTGGCATTCGTCGTTCTGTTGCGGCCGTTTATCGCGAAGGCCACCGGGGACCAACGACAGCGACTCTGATTGGACGAACGTCGCCCAATCGCTTCAGCGCTCAGGCCAGTATATATACACATCCGACACGACGAGCGCCTACAACTCTTGAGACAGATGGCACGTACAAAGCAGACCGCATGCAAATCAACGGAAGGCAAAGCTCCGTTTTAATGTAAATGGACTATCAAACCAAACTGAAAGATTTTCTGTGAAGCGACAATATCGACAATGCAGTATGGCTGCAAGCAAGTAAGCTTAGATCAGCGAGAGCAGTTTTTGCTTTTGTTTCTGCTGTGCTGCTACATCAGAATAAGTCTTGTCCAGATCCAGCACACAGAGAAACCGAGTTTTAGAAAGTCATATGGTGGATTATATCTGTGGATTACCCATGTGGACAAATTTATTTGTGGATTACTTTCACTGAAGAACTGCTGCCCAAAAGTCGAACCACCTGAGTACCTCAAGGTTCGCAGAGGAGGAAAAGGTGCGGTATCGAATTTTGTTTTATTTTTTTATATGCTTCGTCTACAACCCTATAAACATCAGGATTTGTGACCTAAGAACCCAGCACTATACTCTGTGAGCAGAGAGCAAGTCAGGTTCCTTCATCAAGTACCCAGCAGTTTCTCTTAAATTTTCCCCCTATTTTTGACCATGGACCATCAACAACCCAGTTATAGCCAAATAGCCTCCCATTCCTCTCAAACTAATCCTTTCCGGTACGACAGGCAAGTGGAAATTCATCGAAAGTTTGAGCAGACTATGAAACGTTTTGAAATCTTTGAAGAATTAAAAAAATAAAGTTGTCCTTTCCAAACAAAAATATCATCAATTATACAGCTCCCCGGACCACGAGCAACGATCCACGCAATAGATAGACAAGCCGCTATCCAAATNAAAGAAATCCTGATGCGATCAACTCTAATTGAAGAAATTAAACGATTCGGAGAAGACGAAATAAAGTTAATCCTTAACCGAGTACCACTACAATTCATAAACAGCGACATCATGAAAGTGATTGAACCTTACGCCAGACCAATTGGAGTAAATAAAATAGTTGATCAATACGGCATTTAGACAGGTACAAAGCATGTCTTCGTTAAAAGAGGAATGCGCCACATTCCACGATTCCTACAAATGGGAGCAGTACAGGTCCACGTTAAATACGAGGAGCAACCAGCTTTTTGCGAGTACTGTAAAGAAAGTGGACACGAAACAGAAGTATCCCCGACTGACTACATCACAAATTGTTGTAAAATAAAACTGAACAGTAAAAGAAAATCAGATCTGTGCTCCTGTGTGAAAAAGTTTTACAAGTGTAAATGCGGATACTGGTATGCTGAAACGAAATATAATGACTTTCGATGTGAACTGTGTGACCGTATGCACGCCAAATGTCCTCCCACCTGTGGCCGACCCCAGTACTTGAGCAAAGGTGAAATTACTCGCTGCAATAAAAGTGGAACAGTATATGACGATACGGGTGCTCGTTTGAGCACGGAAACGATCTAACACCCTGCATTTGTTTTTATCTCTGTATTGTTAACATTTTCTTTATTTTTTCTTTGTATTTGAAATGGATGTTACGATCGCATGTTTTAACGTCAACGGCTTACTTGACAAATGTAAACAAACTGCAGTATTTCGCTTTTAGAAAGCACTAATACGCAGATCATTCTTCTCCAAGAAACTCAACAGCTCGACAATGAATCAATATACCTGGCAAAATGAATGGACCCTAGGTCAGTCAATTTTCCATTCCCCAACAAATGAATAAAACAACGCTGGCGTAGCAATTCTGTTAAAAACAAAAAAATACATATATGGAAAAAATAGCAAATGATCTTGATGGAAGAATCTTAACGGTGAAAATCTTCTTGAATAACTAAGACTTCCAAATTACAAATATATATGCCCCCCCAGGAAAACGAAATAGAACCCAAAATCACACATTTTACGATAACTTATACCCATATTCAAACCGGAATTACCCCTTAAAACTCGGCGATTTCAACTGTGGCGATTTCAACTGTATAGAAAACCCCCTCTTAGACAAACACCCACCAATGAAAACATATGCGAAACCCCAAACCCTGATTACCCTCACAGACAATTTAAACCTTCACGACACTTACCGCACCCTTCACCCTACCCTAACCACGTATACCCACCACGCCCCAAACTCACAATCCCGGCTAGACAGATTCTACGTTAACCCCACTATAACACCACAAAATCATAAATTCTTCCCTACCCCATTCTCCGACCACGATCTCATTACGCTCACAATAACCCTCCCCTACCCCACAGACAGCAAGACACGCCACCCATGGAAAAACAATATCAACACACACAAAAACATAGAATACCAAACACAAACATCAAATTTGATACAAGAAGAAACTCAAACAAAAAACTCCCAAACCCACTACAGCAATGGTTAACATTGAAAAATAAGGTTAGAAAACTCTTAACACAATCGCGAAATGACGCACGGATATTAACCCTGGAAAAAATACTCAGAAGAAATGATCGCTAATCCAAACAAAGAAAACTTCAAAAGTTACAACACATACAGGAAATCTTTACACCCAATTTCTGAAGGATGCCCGAAATAGTCTCCTAAAACAAAAAGCAGACCTAGAAGAATTCCAGAACATTTCCTTGAACCATTTATATAAACAACTAACGCCGCTACGAAAACAACATAATACCAAATTTAGAAACACAAGCCGGCAGACAACCTACAACCCAAAACGAAATAGTAGAGGTAGTTCAAACCTTCTATAAAAATATATACTCTTCTACTAATATCAACCATATTAAATGAATGCCTAGTCATTTCTGATCTAGCCATCCATAAACTCTCAGACTTTTGCACAAGATGTCTGCGTGAAGCGGCATTCTCAAAATTAATAATCATCACGTCCAAAAGCCGATCAATTTTGAAAAATGTTTAGAATGTGCTTCGTCTTGCATTGTTTTGTATCAATCTACGAGTGGATGATCTGTGTAAAAATTATCAAGTGCGTCCACCCCATTATTATTTGTGCTTGATAACTTCTATAAAGTGAATTGTTTCTTTGTCAAATTTTTTCACCGTTCTGTTTCCATTACGTGATAGTTTTGTTACTGTACAGTTACTTTCGTGGATTGTGTTATGTGTTGTTACTTTCCCATTTCAAAATAAAAATGTTGTTGTTGTGCATTTTATGATTTTGCCATGGACAAAAATGCCTCTTGAGATTTTTAATGGGACGTTCACATGTATCATTAACACCTAGGCCAGTGTGGTCCAACTACAGACCCGCGGGCCGCATGTGGCCCGCGGAAACATTCAGGAAAAATTTCCAAATCTGAAACTTGTTGAAAAGCGTGTGAGGTTACATTTGTCCCACTGTATTGCTTGCGCCGGATATAGTGAATTTCTACAAAAACAATACCTTTTCCGTGTACCAATTTGTTTATTTATTTATTTTACAATCAAATTAAAAGGTGCGGTCCTCCGCTGGGGCACCTGTCTGGATGACCTCAGTACCGCCAAATAAATCTGTCCATCTAAACGCGGCCTTCACTAAGTGGCCCTCGAGCTAAATTATTTGCCCAACAACCCCTAGAAAATTGGCAAAACCTTAGAAAGAATATCAAACAACTTTTAATAAAACAAGCACAAGACATATCGAAACAAAAACATACCCACTTGATAGAGAACCAAAAAGTAAACAAATTAAGGTGCAGACCCATAGATGAAATTTATGAAATAGGCTTAAAAGCGGCTCTGGTTGAGATGTGTTGCGTAGGAGCCTCCATCGTGGCCTGCAAACTTGGTCTAATAAGCGAAGAATTTATGAGGACAAAGATAAGATCGTTTTTTTTCAGCCGAAACTGCTCAAATAAACGGTTTGCTCTATAAACCGATGCTCTGTTAAGCGGTTTCCTCCATAAACCGATGCTGTGTTAAGCGGTTTCCACTGTATTTTCATATTCTTAAAACATACTGTAATTTCAACTTGTATCACAAGTGCGAAAGTAATGCAATTGTAATTTGACATTTGTAGCACACAATAATTGTAATGTAATTGACAAATTCGATAATTGAAGTGAAATGATGTAATTTATTCAACTCTGTGCTGAAGTCCCTTCTAATAAAAGCCTTCACCAGTCACCACAATGTCAACTAAATATCGTTTGTCAAAACTAAATATCGCTTGTCCTTTCTAACGTATCGTTTGCCCTTACGTTAGGTTTTCAGACCAAGGATCGTCGGCTCTGATTTGTCAACGTGAGAGCAAGACCTTTTCTAAGCTTTTCTTGTGGAAATAACTTTCAAACCTTTTAGGAAACCCACATTGCGTATCGGTTGACACAGATTGACTCTACTTGCAGTCAAGCCTACAATCTGAGCTCTAAATTACCTACGCTGCTACGCAAACACACCAAATGCACTATCTCGCTTCAAGAACGTGATTTTCCGATACCGTGACGTCATACAGAAAATCAATTTTATTGAAACTAACCAATTTAACCTTTGCAAGTTCTTCACTTCACCCGCCACTATGTAGTACATTTTTTGTTGAAAATCTCCCACAAAATATTAAACAATAGCCTGAGATGTGGCAAGAAGTGTTATTCGCCAATGCCGATAGGCGTCAGGTGATATGCTGTTGGGGCGTTGCTAAACATCGAACGATAGAAGAAAAAGGGATAGCTTTGACCGTTTTCCAGTGATTTCAAGCAGGGCTTATTTATCAGTTTGACTGAAGGGAGCAATTTTAACCTTGAACTACTGGACCATAGGCGGAGATAGGCAGGGGTCCGCGGTCACCCTAAATTTTTAGATCTAATCATTTTGTGCTTTGAGAGGCGCTATCCCAAACACCGCCTGCTGTCGAATGTCATCTCTCTATCCTTTGTTCAAAGTACGTGTGATAGGGGTAGAGGGGAAATGTCTTTGGCTGGGAACGGAAAGGTGCAGGGACGGGGGGTAATTGTCATCCAAAGAAGTTTGAAAAAGCCCTGATTTCAAGACAAACGCAAAGGCAGTTAAGCACCTTGGATTTGAATCAGGCTTTTGAGACATTTACTAGCTTTTTTTACTTAGAACAAAAAACGGAAGAGTTGAAGTTACTTTCAAAATTAGTTTTTATTCTACTTTCCGCGCCCCAGCCGCCTCGTTGCTGCGCGACTGGTTGTGCTTCGTATGAAATCCGTTGCAGAATCAGTAGTTTAAAAATGGATGATTTTCTTTATATACGCTCGGACATTGGATGTGTGTACAGTTACGAAAAAACTGTCATGATTTACTGCAATCAATTTATAACGCAAATCTCGCGAAATAAATTGTTTAATATTAGTCGGTAGTATCCGGTTAAGTAAAATACAAATTATAGTAAAAATTATTGATGTCCCAAACTAACCCTAGTCATGATCCGTCAAATGGTAGCTTCGCACCATTGGCTCAGCTAAGTACATGAACCAAATGTCTGAATATGCGGTTCCTCTCGTACTGGTAAGTGCCAACTTTAGTCAACGTATCAAAATATGTCCACCAACTCGCAAGCATCGCTTTTGCCACCTAGAGACAAAACTCGGCATTGTCAAGTCTGTCGCATAAAATCTTGCTTCTGCAAAAAAGAGAACAAATTGTTTTTATAGAAAACGGTTTATTCCGAAGAGCGAAGACACTTAGAACAACAAAAAATATACAACAAAGCAGCAGCAGCAGCTCCGATGGGGTAGCGGCAGTGAATGTGACAGTTCATGATGGCGTTGAGACGAACTTATAGAATCCACGATAAGAGACAAAGTAAGAGCAACCTAACAACGATCACGGTACACCAACGGTATCACACAAGCTGAGTGATAACCTTTTTCTTGACGTCGTAAGCGAAGCGGTTGCTCTTGAACAGCTCGCTTTGATAAAAGGTACTCAAGTTGTGGATGTTGATCGCTCGGGCCTGAAAAACGTAACAACGTGCGTCACAAGTGACGTTCGGCGGTCGATGGCAACAGGACGCAGCTGCGCGGAAGAACGTGGATTTGAAGCAGGGTTGCCAGGACGACAGTTGTCCTGAGCAAAGGAGATGCTTTGAACCTTCATTCTTTGTGTGGCCGCTAAACTTTTTTGAGCTAGTTTTGAATTCGCAAAATTCCATGAAGTCATGAATTTTTTTTGAAAAACTTCCTTGTCACTAAATGCTGCTTAGTCAAAATGTAGGCCAACTTTAGAACCTGCACCTTAATTTGTTTACTTTAAATGGGACAAACTTTTTTGCACAAGTAAATACTTCTGTAGCTTTTTATTTGCTGGTTGTTTCACTAGCTATGACGAAATAAACACGTATATGGTTACAACAGCCAATGCTTCGCATCAGGAAGCAAAACCAAAGAGCACGTGGTTTAGTTTTGATGGTTTGGTAACTTGGTGGTAGAAAGGTGAGGGAGTGTGAGCAAACACAGCAATCCCATTGAACCAAACCTTTTCAATCAAGGATGTAGTCGGTTCGGAGAAGAAAAATCGTGCTTCCTGCTCCACATATTAACAGTTCGTGATTTGGGTTCATTTTAGGCGTTTTTTGTTCTGCTTGGATTCGATTTTCAGATGATAACGATGACGACCGCCGTTAAAACGCACAGAGAAACAAGTACAGCCTTCTGCTTCTGAAAACCGCTCGACTTCAAGGGAGCTCAAAGCCACCAAAACTTCATCATTCTATCTCGGCCCACACATTTGCGAAGCTCACGACACGTAACAACCCGTTCGACAATCTGGGGCCGCGACCTTATGTCGTTTTGCGCAAAATCATTAGAGGAACAGACAACTAAGTTTATATCGCAGAAATTCAATAGAAAAATAAAACAAAGAAGCGTACAGTTACGTAGCCAACCCTAGGAGCTACAATGCACCTTTGCCTTTACACTCATGAACCGAAATCACTTTGCTTGGGGGGCACGGGAAGACTATGTGCACTGGTGTCGTAAATAAATTTTATTGATGAAGTTCACACCAGCGCAGACACGGGGAGGAGTGAGAATAAAGGCTGGTTTACACTAGGACTGAGGAAAGCTTGAAAACTGGTTTGTTCTATTATGACGAAATTCCCACGCCCTGCTCAGCCCAAAAAATTTTACGCTCTGGAGGGAACTGCACAGCCGAGCCCAGCCCGGATCTCGGCTTGAGCAGGGACGTTGTTGAGGTACTCGGTGGGTATAAATCAGGAAGGTGGAGTTTTTATGCGTTTGCACAACATTTCAGGGATGAAGAGCAGTAGTAATGGTTTGTACGGGCATCAAAATGATAGGACTGGTGTATTGCCGATAGAGTTACACCTGGGCTACTGTAGTTTCAAAAATACCAGCGGAGTATAATAGGCTAGTACTGCATAGTCAGTGATGATATTGCCAACCAGCATACAGTAATAGGCTACCTTCACCTTTTTGCATGTGAGCACCTTTTAAATGCCAGTACCACAGCAGCAACCGTAGCTTTTTTTGTTACAACAGCCAATCGTTGCAGATACCAGCTTGTTTATACCAAGCAACCAGACAGACGCGGGCAGTACGTCGAACTTCGCTCGCATAGCAACCAAGCGTAAACAGTATTGCAAGTGTAAACACTTCCCACGCTCAGCCTTGCTTGGCCGTAGCGCAGTTTTTTTTTAGGAAAATGTTAGGTACCTGGTATGGACCTACAGTGACACGATTTTCTCTCATTCTAGGGACCCAACGATAATTTTCTGATTCTAGGGACCCGATTTTCAGATCTAGGGTCCCGAATCGGGTCCCTAAAACATCTTAAAAACCTGCCCTAATGTAAACCAACCTAAACAGCCATCTCTGCTCGTGAGCGGTTCACTCTGTTCGAGCTCGATAAACAGTAACTGCGTAATAATTGCAATCGAGAAACCTGGCCCTCGCTACGCAGCTTTTTGGCTCGGTGAGAATATAGTCAACGGGCTCAACCCTTGCAGCCTATAGACCAGTGGTGTCAAACTCATTTTCACTGAGGGACATATCAGCATAATGGTTACCCTCAGAGAGCCAGTTGTAACAGAATTAACGGCAATGATCTACGCTACGTTAAGGTTAAAGAGCGTCTCTGTGACGTAATAATGGTTATTTTGCAGTGAAAGGAGCTCTGAAACTGAATAACTTTTTCAAAGAGCGACGTTAGGTCAGCAAGATGACTAAAATAGCAAAGAACGTCGTTCGCCTTTATGAACAGGTACAGACCACTACTGTTCCAAAAAATAGGCAGTTTGAGGCTTAAAATTTAAGCTTCGCGGGCCACCATTTTGACACATGTGCTATAGACAGTCATACACCACCAGGCACCACCGTTCCACACTTCACCAAAGACAGCTACCTTCTCGGCAAGCTCCTTTTCCTGAACCTGAGCGTATTCCTGGTTGTCCCCGTAACGATTCCTCTGGAACCTGTTGTAATCCGACACTAACTGGCGCAAGATGAACAGCAAAAGCTCGTTGTTGTCCTTCTTGTAGTTGAGATATCTTGAAAACGTCTGGCGGATAAAAGTATAAGTTTTACGTTAAGCCCAGCGCGCAGGAGAGTTTATCACGGTCACGTTTCAGCCAAATTAAGTTTTCAGATCGTAGTTTTTAAATCAAGATCCTTTCAGACCACGCAAATCACAGACATCGGTTGGAACAAAGAATACGGTACTGCAACTACCTGGCGGTGAAATGTAAACTCTTAAGAAATATTAATTATATTTTATTACATCCACAACCGCAACTGGCGTCAGTGGAAACACGACATGTGCCCGTTCATAAAAACCAACTGTACACCCGTGTCCATGTGTTTTCACCCAGCACGTGAAAGGAGTAACGGGGACTTGAGACACGCTCGGGTAAACACATCGCTTCAGCAACCAATTAAAACATTTCCGCGTCATCATGAAGTTAAACAGGCAAAAGACCTGAACTAAATTGTATTAGAGGAAAACTGCAGTACTGCGGCCAGCAACAACGACATAACATTGCCACACTCATCCTTTTCATTGAACGCATTATGACGTAACATTCCCACACCCACCCTTTTCATCGAACGCATGACGTAACATTCCCACACTCACCCTTTTCATCGAACGCATTATGACGTAACACTCCCGCACTCACCCTCTTCATCGAACGCATTATGCTGAACTTCTGCGTTTCCACAAAACTTTCCAAAATGATGCGAATGGCAGTGTTGACGTCATCGTCGATGACGTGCGAGCGAAGGTGCATGCGCGCGTTCGCTTCAGCCAACCTGATCATGGACTCGATGTGTCGCACAGTGATGGGGATGCTTCCGGTCGCCATCGACTCCCGACGAAGGTCCGAATACAGTTTGGCCACCTGCGACGCAAGACAGTCTTTCTACTAAGGGATGTGGTGGCAAATCGCCGAAATCGTGATCGAAAGGACGATTCGACCCCTCACAACCAGGGTTGCGGCGTCGGAGCTCCGACTCCTTAACACAGTGACCCCCAACCGCGGCACCATTTCCAATACTCAGGGGTGCCGCGAGTCAAGACGTTTTTCAATACATCATCAAAGATACATTTTGAAAATGTCATCAAACCTCAAATCAAATTGCTGTGGGTTCGTCACTGGGTAATTCAGACTTAATTTTTGTCTGTGGGGTGCCACAAAGGTTGAAAAACACTCCCTTAACATAAAAAGAATGAAATTTGGCTGTTAAATTCAATGGAAATCGTGGTCCCTAGAATCAGAGAAATCGGGTCCCACAGGTCCATAACACTTTCCTTTAAAAAAAAAACTTGCATTCATGATAGAAAAAATTATCTTCACGGGAGCTGATTTATGTCTCTCTGAATGGGACAAGGAATATAAGACTATATCCTGGCTGACTGAATGCGCAGCCCGACTTTTTGGTTGACTGACCGGGACGCCGGGACATTGCCTTTAATCTTGGCCCGGATATAATGGGACGTTTGGTATGCCTAAGCAGGCTGCAAATGTTTATTTCGAAACTACGCTGCGTCGGCGGTGATTTGTGACGACACAATCCTTCTCGACTTCACTTCGTATGTTTTCGGTTCTTAGCAGTGGTTCTCAACTCTTGTAGGCCCGTGGGCCATCATTTCAACAAATTACCCGAAGGACCACCTTGCTATGCTGGCACCTCATGCACAACTAGTCAAACACATGAACCTAAAAATGGTCTTACATAATATATTGTACAGTAAAGGTTACAATTTTCAGCAACGTTTTACAAAGGATTTATGGAACCCTTTGCGAACCACTAGAAATTCCAGGTGAAACACTGGTGGTCCACCTGGACCATGTTGAGAATCACTGTTTACAGGCTTTGGAGTCGAAGAAGTTGAACTGGTGTTTGCTTACGCTTGAGAAAGCCAACACCCTCGACCTACAATAATTTTATTGTCCGGGGCCAATGCCCTCCCGGCCTTATATGGACCGGGGTCACAGAATAGCGATCAAACGCGACGGGTTTCCCCAATCGACTGGGAACATTTGGAATTGTTGAAGTGACGTTGTCTGTTGTAATGGCGTGTTCATCGAAGCTCCTGCTTCTAGGAGCAATACTTGGTTGTGCCGGGAGCTAATACGTTTTTCAAAACCATGCCTTAAAGCAGGGTCACTTACCATTTTTAAACTGAGAGCTACTTCTTGTACACAGATTAATGCGAAGCGCTACTACTTTGATACACAATTCAGAAATAAAAATTTTGCTCAATTCACCTTCAATTATTTTAGCATTGATATTCGTTAATGTGAAGACATTGATCACGCTAACGTTATTTTTAGAACAGGCCCGCGGGCGACCTGGTGCCCGCGGGCACCACGTTGGTGACCCTGCCTTAAAGCAATCTGCTATGGGTTAGCCGCTGGATGCCGAAAGCCTAAAAAGTTTGGGAAGCACTGCTATGAAGAGTTAAATACGGCGACAATTAACACGGGACGGACAATGCACAATCCAAACATGCGACCCAATGCTTGTGATCAAAACTGTAAAAGTACTGATATAATCGTGTGCTGCTTCCGTAACGGAACTGCACAACAAAGATGAAAGCTACAAACCTTGTCTTGGTCCATTTGATGGAGCTTAGGCTGCACCTTCTCACGGGCGTAGATTATATATTTCTTGAGCAAGTCCTGTGAAAAGAACAGCGAATATAACAACCTGCTGATTAACTGATTATATAAACAAGTTGGAGCACAAGGGTTTTGCCAAAACCACGAATACTGGGCATTTCTTCACAGAATGCGCTAATGAAAGCAGGAGCGTAATATTTATAAAAGGAGGTTTTTTTAGGCGTTTTAGGGACCCGCTTCGGGTCCCTAAAATCTGAGAAAATCGGGTCCCTAGAATCAGAGAAATTGGGTCCCTACAGATCCATACCGGGTGCCTAATATTTTGCTTAAAAAAACCCTGGGTTAACAAAAGGTAAATTCACTAGGAAACAAAATATTTTATGACACTAATTATGGTGACCAAGCAAAAATTCTGCCCAACGAAACCTTCCGTTCCAACTGCGGGAACTTCGCATCACATCAAAACGAAGTATAATATCCTGTCAAGGTTGTTTAACGTATGAACCGAACACAAACCTGTGGTATCTTTTCGGTACTGGTTGGGTTGATATCAGGCACTTCTTCCAGTTGCTCAGTGACAGCAGAAGGATGATGTCTGCGGTGACTCCGTACCACGAAACGAGCCAACATTTCATCTTTCAGAGCGTCGACCTGCACAGCACAGCACATCGGAATCAAAAACTCGTCTGGGAACACAGCGATAAAAGAAATGAAGCTTTATGCGCCACATAATGTCCAAATTAAAAAAAAAAACTCAAATAAGGCCAAACAACACATTTGCGACCAAACCACTTCTGAAAACGGACAAATTTTCACAATTTGACCGCAACAAGACCAAGTTTCCAACCCTGCTTTGTGATACACTGATGAGACCCGAAAGTCGAATTCGTGCCGTGCGGAGGCGGGTAGATTTTATCGTCATGCATCAACATGTAGACAGTGGTTATTACTGGAACAGAAAATGGAGTCTTTGCCTACACGTTAGAACCACAGCAGACATACCGAAAACACCGCTCAGTCCCAAGGATTCACGATGGTGGAAAACACACTCACCTGATCCTTCACAACGCAAAGGACATCAAAACGAGATAAAATGGGTTCCGAAAGGTCCACATTGTCCGCAAACGTCAGCGAAGGGTCGTACCTCCCACCGATAGGGTTGGCGGCGGCGATCACGCAGCACCTTGCCTGAAGACAGTAAGGCATGAGTGTCATGGCGTTCAAGTGTTAAGCAGCAACAGCCTGGAGATGATACAGCGGTAAACGCTGGTACAACCACAGAAAAGCAAATGATGGTTGACATTCAACTCGACCATCAGCGCCACGTAATGTTGCACCGTTTGCTTCTGCAGGCAGCTAACGTGGTCTAATCGTGAAACAAGTAGCCATAGTAGAAACTCGTTTGTGACTACACAATGAACACTGGTTGTGCCGGATTCTTGCCTCCCCCGGTCCAGTTTCTTATCCTTTCATCTACGCTCAGCTCTCGAATAATTTACCTGGTAGTCGTAGCAGCCCTGTTTTCCAAACGCGGGTAGTTTCACTTGTCTACGCCGCAGGGGTCTCCAAACTTTTTTGGAGGAGGACCACACAAGCTGTTGCACAACATTTCGAGTGCCGGATATTTTACGACTACGTAATGTGATTGTTTCGGGATATGTCACATTCCACCCAATCAACGCATATTTCGTCAATACATTATTTTTTCATTTTTGACAAAATGTGTTTTTGGCCCGCGGGCCGTAGTTTGGAGACCCCTGGTCTGCGTCATCGCGATCTTGATCCTAAAACAAGGGCACCACTATTGGCCACGCTTCGTGTGCGGTGGGAGCGGTTCTAGATAGCAGTGACGCAAGAACGACGGGAGGCACCGATGTTCTCTGAGCTCAGGCCAAGCGTGACGAACCAAGAGTTACAAGCAAGTCCAGCCTTGCGCTACCAGTTCTGCGTGATAGAGCACAACGATGATATGCCACCACTGCAATTAAGCTCGCGTAAATAGACAGTTTGTTGTAGTAATTGTCATCGTTATTCATATGCAGAGTAATTGTTGAGGCTATTTTGTTTTGGCAGCTGAAACATGCTTTTCAACATTTTTTCTGTGCTGAAACATCCACACCGATGTTGCAATATTGTGAAGATAATCCTTTTTCATTTATGCTCATTACCATAGGCACACCCCCTTCAGAAAGTCATCGAACTTTTGCGATAGCGATTCATTCTTTTCCAACATTCTTAACCACGGATGTCCACTGTGCATTTACTGAGAATGGACAAAGTCTTGCAGCGGATGCCAAGACCTTAACTAACGCTGGAACGCAATTACTCGCTATCTCAATTATAATTTTTCAAGCCGTTAGAATTTTCGTTTCTCGCAGTGGAACACAATATCGCGATAAAACGAACTCCTAGATAAGCAAATTAACTTGGGTGATAGTCTCTGTTTTTGCTCCTCATTCCGCGTAATGAACAAAAAACATGTGTACTTTATTTTTAATCGTAAGGTAAAAAATCTGAGGCCCGCCCATGATATTTCACTATTCCTGTGGCCTGTGACAGTAAAAAAAGGATTCCACCACTGGTTTGATTATTTCAAGGTTGTTTTTCAATGTTCTTATTCTGACACATAAGAATTTAATACTGGCACAAGTTTTTAGATCACGCCGAGTGGCGGTTAGTCTCGAATAATCTGTAAACAATTTTTTCAAGCCGACATTAACAACTATCACCTTGGCGTGGAAGTGTTAACAGAAAAGTGAAAGCATATGCCGAGGAGGCTACTTTGGTTTGGCCTGTGCCATATAAACAGCTCAAACAACTCGCCTATGGTGTATAAACAACAAACATGTCATCAGTGGGGGCGTTAGCGTCACGGGGTGCGAAGGAAGCACTCCATTCTCTGTAGATTTGAGGGGGGGTTCTCATGACGACAGAGAAAAACATGCCCGAAAGATTAAAATGGGGTCGTCAATGCATTTTTTCCAGGGATTTAAGGTTAAGTTTTGTCAAACTGCTAGCAATTTTTCACCTGCAGCAATCTATGGCTAAGGAAACATGCCCCCGGTTGACCGGGCTTCTGTTGTAGACATAAGTCCCGGCGTTTCCTTCTTGGATCAAGAAATAATTTTCAGCACAAGATTTAGTTGAACTAAGACAAGGACCGATTAGCACCCATCTCAACTCATTTTCCAGGAGTGCTACATTACATTCTGTGATTGAACTGACACTGTAAAATACCGTGCAAGGCAGATGGAAAACTACCAGGAAACAAAGGTGCAACAACAGACACACACTACACTTGAAATGAAAAGCGTTAACCCGATTTGCAGTGACGAACCTGCAAAGATGTTATGATTCCAGCCTTTGATATCGATATACTCTGCTGTTCCATCGCCTCGTGGATGCTCGTACGGTCTGCGTCGTTCATCTGCGTCACAATCAACAATTACCAACGTCACCAGCAGGTGACACGCAGCACATCAAAGCAGGACAACACTGGCTACTTTATTTTTAATCTGCGACGATGTCTTAGGTCAATGGTTTTCAATCTGGGGGTCGCGATTCCCCAGAGGGGTCGTGAATCATTTTTGGAGGGGTCACGAGTAGATATTTGTGTACACAGCTGTATTACATTTGCTTCATTCAAGTTTTAAATGGGGGTCGTCGGGTTGCTATAATGGGTCACGGTACAAAAAAAGGTTGAAAACCACCTGTTTTAAAAAACAATGGTTAAAGTGAACAAAACAAGCACACCAACGGCATACAAATTACGGCTCGAAGTGGGTGGGCAATTCTAGGAAAAGGCCCAGGCCAAATTTTCGACACGCAGTTAAAGATTTCTGTTGTAGCATGGATGCCATGGAAATACGGACGGGAAAGCGTTCCCTGTTTCGCTCACCTTGTCAAACTCGTCAATTAAGCAGACGCCCTTGTCAGCAAGAACCAACGCTCCGGCCTCGAGGGTCCACTCCTTGGTGACCGGGTGCCGTTGCACGTAGGCGGTCAGGCCCACAGCGGACGCCCCCTGGCCCGTGGTGAACACGGCGCGATGTGCAGTCTTCTCAACGTACTTCAGGAACTGTGACTTGGCAGTGCCCGGGTCCCCGCAAACAAGAACGTTGATGTCTCCTCTGATCTGGATGATCATCAAAAAGTGTTAGAAAAACACACATTAGACTAAAGACTATCTGGAATAAGAAGCGCTATTTTTAAAATAATAATAATAATAAACTACAATAACATGGCAATCTTGAATTTTTTTACATCAAAAACAACCACCGTCACAAGCAGTCCCTGCTTGAAAGCACCACAAAGAATGACCTTTCACCACCGCCACAAAACGACCTATGACCTTCCACCACCGTTACAAAAACGACCTATGACCTTTCACCTTGTGCTTTCCACCGGGGTTCTTCGAGACTCCTCCGAACATGGAAAGTGCGATGGCGTGTTTGATGTATTGGTAGCCGTAGATCGATGGGGCGATGCTGTGGATGATCTGCGACAACATGAGGGGGAGGAGGATTGAATGTCTCGCGTGCGTGGACACTTTACAGCGACGCACGACTGGCGTGACGCGTGTTTCTGGAAAATTTCGCAAGAACTTGTTTCCAAACCCAATGAACATTGAGTTTACAGCTTAGATGACACGCCAGAAAAACGAGAGATAAATCAGGAAACTTGGAATTTATTTTTTGAGAACATAATTTTCAGCTTTGAAGAATTTATCAATTGAAATTTTTTTTCCAAAAATACAAATTTTTTATATAAACGAAACTTTCACATGGCGCAAACGGGCAACCATACAAGATTACTGTGGACTTCACTTCAATGAAACTTTGCAAGAACTTGTTTCCAAACGCAATGAACATATATAGCTTAGTTGACATGCCAGAAAAACGAGATATATGCATCAAGAAACTAGTATCTCGACCAGAAAGAAACGACCTCACCGTGCCTCAGCAGCAACGATGTAAAACCAGTAGCTATCTACCAATTAACGCACGTTTCAGGGTCACGAAGAATCCGAGATGACAGTTTAAAACTTACACTGCCACCTAAGACCAGTCTTTCAGAGTCAGATATCGTCGTACAAAAGCTTTTGACAAACTGTTCTCGCGAAGCAAGTGGCAACACAAGGCGGCGGGCACTCAACTCACCCTTTCGCAGATTCGTTCGTCTTTCGACAACGCAACAATCGTTCTGACGTCTTCGTCGGTCAATGACGCCACAGCCAGCTTGTCGTCGTTCTTCTCAATNTAATTNGCCATGATGACCGTCGAGAAGACCGGGAAGCCGTTCTTGGTGTTCAGAGCGCCGTCGTAGTTGTTACTGTAGATGCCAGTGATTTCCTGGCAAGCAAACGACCACATGGGCGGCGATTAGCTCAGTGGCAGCGTGACTCTCTCTCAATTGGAAGGTTGGGTGTTCGATCCACAGCCACTAGAGCGTTCACCGTAACCGCCCCGACAAAAGCTTTTTTCACTGGCTCAGGCCTGCCGCCAATTATTGTTGTTAAATAAATCCGTCGCGTTGCATGCGACTAATAAATGATCAGATCCGCTACAGATAAACTTCTAGCAACAAAGGAAACAAACAAAACCATTATCTTACGATTTCATCGCCAGGGTGGCAGATGTCCACGAGATCAGCCAACAAGATGGCGTCTTTCGACCTCGGCAATCTTCCGGCAGCAATTTTACCGGGACTCTCCTGCAGAGTGACTCGCTGGTAGTTTTGATAAACTGTCTGTTCCATGTTTATCTCAAACGGACCGTAGCTTTGGCATTCTGCACAGAGAGGGATGTGGTGCTTAGAATATAGTCCCAACAGACGAAAATGTGCTTGCTGGCTCTAGCAATATTATTCCAACAGACAGCGCATAGGTTTTACAAAACTGTTGAATGGGGTTGGACACAAATCCAAACCGTTTCAGGCACGCTAACGTAATGTAAAAAATTAAGAAAGATTGAAAAATGCTTAGCTTGCCTTTTATTTGAAGTTTTCATTATTATCAGCGGCAGGAACATTCGAGGAAAAACATGGGAGGAAACGCCATTTTGCAATTTGGCAGCGTGTGATATTTGAAACTCAGTGAAAAATTGTGCGTACGATAAAATCTTACAGCCAGGGACGGATTTAGGGAGCGCGGGGCCCTAGGCCACCTTAGTTTTTGGGGCCCCACGCAAGTGTGACCTATTTGGCCGTTTGTCTGAAAAGCGTGAAAGTATGCCACTATCATGTGTAGTGTCCCCTCAAAAATCTATCTTTTGTTGTGCCGACTTTGATTCTACAATTGTCTTAGATCTTCAACAGAAATGAAAGCTTTTCCTACATTCTTCTAAAGAGCAAATGGCATTGCGATATTTTCTAGGAATTTATAGCTCTTTCGTGTAGTTCAGAAGTTCTCTTCGTTGAACTGCCGTGATTAGTAGCGTTTTTTGTAGGTTTGTTTTTCGGATATATACATTTTCATACGGGACCGTGTTGCCGCCCTCAAAAATATCGTCTAGCCGTCGGTACGTAAACTCCCTTTTTTAAGTAACAGTAACCACATATTTCATGAATCAAACAAGCACATTCCATTAACTGGACACAGGGCTTATTTATGCCGTTTTGAAGTTGTCATTTTCCAAGCAATACAAAATATAGTGTTTTAATCCACTATGCAATAGGCCGATGGTAAACAGCATGAAGACAAGTTTTGCAGAGCCGCCAAGTATTGTCGCATCACCCTCAGTTAACCACACGAAGTAAGCCCAATGTAGACATGTTTTTTCCAAGTAAATCTCACGAGAAACTGTTCTAGCTGATTTAACTAACATATAGAGTTTCAACAACAACTCTCTGTTTACGGGAAATCTAGTAAAAAGAACCAAACCTAGGATCCAATACTGACATTATTGCTTTTCATCGGAGTTTTGCAATGTCTGGCGGTCTTGCGTAGTTGCGAGCTTTTTTGTCAGTGAAAAATTGGACATCAATTAAGCACCGTTTTTTTTCATTCTTTTTCTTGAAACCGCTTTCATACAGACGGCCTGAATTTCTCTCACGCCCAGATGCACAATATTGTCTTGTTGGTTACTGTACTGATAAGAGTCTAAGTAGACATTTGCGTTTCCGCCCGTTTCAAGGTAAAGTTATGTCTCTGCGCAGTTTCTCAAAGTTTTAGTTAAAATTGAGCCGTCATAAGAAAGAGCCGCGCGGGGCCTTAGGCCATGGCCTATGCGTAAATCCGTCACTGCTTACAGCGGCACATTTTTATACACAAACTGAATGCCTTCTCCGAACTGTTTTGTTTTTCGCATTTTGGTCATTTGTCCGACACAGCTTAAAAACTTTGTCATGTTATATTTTTTTATAACTGGAAAAAGGCAATATGACCGAATTGACTTAATTTTTTTCGGTCACTTAAAAAATTTCGTCAATGACCAACAAATTACCTAAAAAAATAACAATTTCCGAATATCTCTCTCCAAGCACTCACCCGGGCACGCTCCTGGTCTGACCTCCTGATTCTGATTTTGAAAGTAAGGGCCGAGGACGAAGCCACACTTGGTGCAATCATACTTGACGTATCGTAGCTGTGGCAGGATGGTCGTGCAGCGCGTCACTACCCCGGATGTACGTATCAACTGGTTCAGGTGAAGTTGTCTGCGAAAGAAAAAGCACGCTGGCGGAGTGGGGGGATAAGGAACCGACCAGTCGGCGACAACAAGAACGAAAAACATCTAAGAAC
>JGI24159J19872_10003779_pt1 | contig 19081 bp, 14 predicted proteins | sample Ectturendosymbi4_FD_19872 | JGI IMG/M metagenome (IMG submission 19872) | reverse complement strand
TCAGTTTGACAGTCTTCTCAGTGATAAGGCATTTTTTATTTATGTGGGGAAATTGAAAACTTTATGTGCTAATAATCATTTTCAGATAAGCTTGAACCTTTTGCATTAAAGTTATGAAAACAGTTGGAAGTTGTCAATGCTTATAACCAGGGTGTTATACAGCGATTACGTTGGTCCGGCCCGCTTGAGATTAAATTTGCCTAAAGTGGCCCCTGAACTGAAACGAGTTTGACACCACTGCATTAAATGATTCTGGCGGAGCAGGCTGTTTGAAAATCGTACTTGCTACTTTTAACTGATCAATGATGAACTTTTCAAGGTTTCAACATCTTTTATGTCTTAACTCGCCAAACCTTTTAGTTTGAATCTGGCCATTCAACATAATAAAACAATAATAGAGAAGCATACGGGCACTGGTGCAAAATGAACGAGGAGATTTCATCACACTCTTAAAGGGAATGTCATTCCTCTAATACAAGGGTTCTGAACCTTTTTCCCGTTAAGTACCCCCGAGTCATAAAACAATCAAATCGAACCCCCAGGTTAGCTGGCAAAGCCGTGGATTTTCCATTGTTGCATCACAACAACGCAAGATCAGGCAAAATCTACGCTGAGTTTTCAATTGGCACGGATTTTCCTTTAGTATAAGATATAAAAAGTAGCAATATATGAAAACTCAACTGCCATCCAAGTACCCCTGGAAATCTCTCCGTGAACCCCTGGGGGTTCGTGAACCCCAGGTTGAGAACCACTGCTCTAATATTTATGGTGGAAAAAATTCCATCTCGACTGTAGACCGCGGCATATAGTTTTATCAATACTGCATTCTCTGATTTCCGTTTTTGGCTCTACATTTATACCATTGTTATCAGAACTGATTGCAACACCTCCAAACTAAAAGCCTGAGGGAACTTTCCGTTTCTTTACTATCAACAACTTTCTGCCATGATTTAAGCAAGGTGTTGCAGGACGAGTCACCAACGCAAATGACGCAAGCTGGTGGTCGAAATAGATACTGGTACAGTGAAGTGTTTGCATAGCATGTTCCACTGAAACGAGGTGATTCGTAAACGCACTAAATTTTTCTACAGTTAATGATCAACCTAAACATATGCAGACCATTTTCTGTGGTGTTCCCTTCTGCTAAAGCAGCAGTTCTTAACCTTGGTAAACGTCCTGAACCACGTACGTTTCATCCGTGCATTCATCGAACTTCTCTTACTTCGAAAAATAAAATGACTTCTTCAAAACACATGTTTCATTAACTTACCAAATCCACCATGCGTAGGACCTACGCCAGACCCTTGAGACGGACTCTTCAAGCCCGTGCGGTTAGATCGAACCCAGGTTATGAACTACTGTGCTAAAATGTGCGTTTTGACTTGACCAGTATAGGTTTTAAGAATAAATTTGGACTTGGTTTCGGAATTTTTAAAAAATCATTCAGTAACCATTTCAACACCGTTCACTTCTATGCAGAGTAGCGAAGGTTTCAAATTCCGTCGGCAAAATAAACACGCTGTAATGCGTTTAGGCGACGAGATCACTCGTACTTGAAGAGCTTTCAGATACATTTTTTGCTGCACCAGGTCATCCCACTGGGTCACGGGCATTTTTCAGCGGGTGGTAGTTGTGCTGCTGTAACCTGGTAAAATCGCGTGCGGTGATCCATGAAAAACTTCTGGAACCGCAAAGCGATAGTTTTGAAGAATTATGGTACATTAGAATATGGCGATAACACCCACTTTGTATATTACGGAATGCGAAATTACGAAACGGTGTTCTGTCCTTTGGCAAACTTAGTCGTGACTAGTTTCTGATCCAAAGGAGCAAAAGTTCTACTCGTTGTCATTAAGCTGAAACTGGATTGGATCAGTGCGAATATTTGACAAATTGTTTTGCACCAAGTGGAACTAATGCCCATTGACCGGGTTTACAGCTCCCAATAGTGTGCATTGCGCAAGTAGTATAGTCATTTTATCCAAGTTCTCAAAACACAAAGTTACCACCTGGTCAAAAAGAATGGTACAGAAAGATGTAACAAAAGTTTTCGGGAATTTTTCAGGCGATTACTGAAGCCGTTCTTTTTAGATTTAACCGTTATTGACGTCACTAGTGTTGTTTGGATTCAGAAGATAACATTTTCCACTTGCAAGGCCAACACAAAGCATAGCGCCACCGTCAATCCAATAGCGCATCGTCCATCGACTCGCCTCGAAGTTTCGCAGTAATGAAATCGCTACGGCAGATTGAATTCAACTGAAGTTCGGAGCGATCGTTACAAACAACCTCGTTACATGTCTAAACGGTTGGCTTCACAGTCCCGGCCACAACATATCTGAAACGCTGGACAGGGAACGAGCCGTTAACTATTTCCTCCTGCAGTGAGAGCAACCATGCATTGTGACGTTACGCGACGCTCATACCCGTTGCGGTTGAGTGGCAACGACTGTGGAAAGCGCCGAAGCGCAACGTCACCGTTTCGCTTGTTACTTTCAAGATGACGTCAGCAAAGCACCTGCCAAGCGCGGCAAGCATTGGAGATGCGGAAGGCATACGGCCCCGTAGAAGGAGATATTGGATTTTTTTGACAACAGATCCCCGGGAATTTTATTAAATTTCGATCACGTTGAGTTCGCGCGCACAGCGTTGTGGTGCGCAGGAGAGCGGGCGACAAAAAACATTATTGATTTTTGAAACGAAACTCATCCCAACGAGCAGCTGACGCCGGAGAGCACCACTGTGAGGCTATCTTTCAAACCAGACGTGTTTGCGAAACTACAGAAAAATAAGCTTCTGATCAATACTTCGAGAAGAACACCGGCGATTTTAGCTGGTCTGTTCTTATGGACGATACTTGGAGTCGACTAACCGGCTATTCGATTTTGTGCTACTTTGTGTCGGGCACACGGAATCAGGACCTTTTGAAAAGGTAAAGATAAAAACGGAGCAAACGTAAATCCAGTGATAATCGACGTGAAAACTCACGAAGTACAGCAAGGACAGAACAGGCGAGGTTTTATATCATGGAAACACTGCTTTATTTAGCCTTCCCTTGCTTAAACCTACATGCGAGATCACAAATATATGGAACTTTGCGCATTTTTTACTTTTCAAAACCGCCACACGCGAAGTAAACGAAAGACCGAGGATAACGCAACAGCCATTTACTTGACAGCATATTGAAATATTCTCACTTGCGAAGGAGGTTAAGCGTTGTTAAATTCAGTCGCTGCAACACAGCACCGCGAAAACAAATCCAGCAATTTATATTTATTCAACGACACTCTTGCTACAGGCGGTAGCTTGACTGACTGGGTGCAATAATTTTGTCGTGTCGAGCTTTCACAAAAAATACAACACAAGAAGGCTGCAGCAAACCCGTAATCCTGTGTCGCCGTAAGCCAGCGCCCGCCTGGGTCTGCTCCAGCTGCGCACAACAGACTGCACGATTGGACAAAACAAAATCAATATAATGAGTCAGCGTCCAGTAGAAACGCGAGGCGAGCACAATTTTAACACGATTCGACACTCTTGTTCTGCAGCAACGGGGCGATCACAGCACGACGACAGAAACCGGAAGTCATGCGAGTTGCCCAGATTTCAAACTGAAGTTCAAGCGATCACCTTGAGACGATTATTTTTGACGAGATTTCTCGGTCTGCGCGTCGATTCGGAAAGAACTGGTTGGCAGTGCCAATGTGCACGCAGCCCAACATGAGCTGCCCGATTACCAATTTGATATTGGGTGAAAAAAAAGTTTCTCTACTTGCTCGTGCTATCTGCTCACGACCTTAAACGATGTCTAATATCTTAAAATCCACGTACAATCTCAACGTCAATCGTTGCGCCTGTCACCTGTGCTTTGAAGACAGTGAAACTTGTCAAACGGAAATCCGGGTTAAACTGAAAACGCTGGTCGCCATCAAAATGAGAACGTGCATATGTCGGCAATGCAACCTACAGCTTGCTTTGAGCTTGCGCAACGTTGCGCGGACAGACTATGCTGCAACTTCACCATTCGTCTCATGCTGACGACAGACTTTCGAGATGCTTTGCATCGCGGGATTGTCAGGAAGATCGGAAAGAGATGCATTGCAACAAACAACATCGACCACCGAAGCGCCTTCGATCCGAGACATCGCCACCAAGATTCGCTTTCACGACGCGGAGCGACGGTGGGGTTGATGAGCGAAGGGAATTACTGAGTTACGATGGTTGGCGAGCGAACCGAGTTAGAATGCCGTGTTCGGGCTCGTTCGCACACTTTACCTGGTGGGAAGCGTAAATGGAGGATCGACATCAGTTTAAAACAGTGGTTCCCGGACTTTTTCTGATCGCGCACCATTTGTGGGTACCGTGCTTTCACCACGTACCACCTTGTTCCAGAAAACTCGTCTTATCAAGTTAGCATTCGATCAAAAGTTTTGAAAACCGGAATTGACACAAATGCGACATGAATAACTATGACTGTGAGAAATTATAATTGCCATTTTCAGAAACCAAGGTAAGTACATAAAATTTACGAATTTATTAACAGAACTCGATAAAGTAAGAACTTTAGCAGTGAATACATATTTTTTTATGAAAAAGAAAGTAGGCATACTCGCGTACCACACGTGGTACGTGAATCACAGTTTGGGAACCACTGGTTTAAAACAACCGAAATCTAAATCAGTACCCGCATCGTGGTTACCCGACGCTGACACCGCGAGAGGTAAGTTACGGCATAGGGCGCGGGGAGCTGCTTCTTGTGGGCAATTCAAGCTTTCAGTTGTTCCCAACGTTTTTTAATCACCTCTAAAATCCAGTGCTCCATATGTGGTGATATATAAATCTCATGATTTTAAAAGTGAACACCGTTTCAGCAAGAAACTTCAAACGCCAGTAAGTTGGTTTAAAAAAGCTTCCAAAGAACATAGTAGCCATGAAAATAAAAAATTTATTTCAAAAATTGGGGCCCGGACCTCGTTAGTCGGCCTCAATGCCCCCTTAAAAATATAATTGCCCCAGGTGGAAACCACTAATTGAAGGTGGTCATGGTGGCTTTCATGCGGAAAAAAGTGCGCGCGTGAAATCAGTACGTTTGCAAGTAAAACTTCCGCTGCTCCCTTCATATTGCACAGTGCTTTGGGTCCCGGTCGCCTTTTCTAACGGATGAAACACACGTGCCAAGGAGATAAGAAATTCAGCATCAGCCTCGAGCTCAGACAGCTACGCTGGGAAAAGCAAGCCTGATACGGTCTTTTGATTTAGCACATAAACCCCCTGAATGACATTGTGACAGTGACTACAAACGCAATTACTTAAAACACGTGAACGCAAATGGTGAAAGCTGTTCAGACGAATACCGTTGAGAGTGATTTTATCACAACTTAAAATCATTGCTTTCAAAAACCCTTTAGCGCCCCCAGCGGCTTTCTTCATTCACAAAATCCTGACACTAAGCGTCGCAAAACAGTATTAACTTTCACCGCTTGGACAACAGAGGAGCTAAGTAGCCAGGTGTTTATGCACCAGGTGCAGAAATGGTGCTCCTGCAAACGCATAATTTAGTAACTGGTGGCTCGCTGCAATGACCTGCCGCTGACAGGATAACTGCGTGAAGGAAATGGAGGAAGCGTGCGGCTCTGGTTTCCACGACAAACACTTGGCATAGCGAACTGCCGCTTTCGAAAAAAACGCGATGTTCGGAAACTCTTGTGAGGAATCCGGTGAAACTGGAAGATGTTGAATAACCTCATAACTTTGTATGGAGCATGATACGGGATAAACGGGGAGTTCCAAAAAAATTGTTATCATTATGCTATCTACGGACTTGGCCAATTTTTTCAATTGGTCTAAGATTTTAGCAGCGTGCGTAGAAACAACTTAAAAACATTTTTGTTTCAAGCGTTGATCTAATCGGTTGTAGAAATGGCATTCACTTCAAAGGCGTTATGTGTGTTGGAGTACGCTCGAACACAGTCGAACAAGAGTACACTTCGTGCATTTGTAAAAGAATGGCCTAAAAAGCAACAGATGCAGTACCGGTCTGGAAATGGCACTAATCGATTTAAGAGTAAGGTTGCTTGTGGTGGGTCAAAGGGTCTGGACGTTCATCAGGATCGGGCTCGTCGAGAAACTTCGAGAGGTACAGTATTTCTGCGAAATCCGAGAAAGTCGCAAAGAAGCCTGGAAATTGCACCTCATCTAATTTTTACGAATAAATTTTGTTGCACTAGACATTAAGGTTATTTAGTTGAGTTGGCAGTAACTTACATACTGCGTACCCATCTTGAATGACAACAAGGTTTTTGGAACACCCGGTACCGTATTTATTCGATTATAAGCCGCGGCTAAAAGTTTTTTTCACCATTTCCTGCGGCTTATTATCAAGGGCGGTCTACATTTTTTATTTTTTTACTTTATCGAAAGGTGCAGATAACGCTCTGTCTTTCCATAGCTACGTTTTGTCGACCAAGAAATCTCTTTCAACATTCTCTCTTTCGCATTCTATTATCTTCAGCATGACGTGCACGTCCGTCACAGGGGGGATTAATGGTGAACAGAAGGCAATTGTAGTGGTTAAGCATCATTACCAGTGTTGCCAATTAAATGCGAAACGTACTGGTACACGAAAGTATCTCAGAGGCTTAGATAACCTATGTTCAAGGGCGACTTACAATTAATTTTTTAACACCACTTCATGCGGCTTGTAATCAAGGGCGGCTAACAATCGAGTAAATACGGTATTGTCACCAGAGGTAACACAACATATCACGAAAGGCAATGCTTTGCCTGTAATGCCTACGCAGTGGTGCCGATCGGACCGTCACCAACTGACCAATCACAGCGACCTGCAAGCTTGTGATACTCCATCACGTCGCAGCGTTTCCAACGTCATATTGCAATGTATGCCGAAAAATGGATGCTGACTTTTCCTGGAAACGGTTGACTTGCTCTAACGTGTTTAAGCGTCCGTACGCAATGGCGACGGCCGCTGGTTCAGGAATTGTGAAAACTGAGCTGTTTTCATTTGAATTTCGTCGGTTGCGCTGACAACAATGCAGCAACACTCAGTTTTCGCCGCAGAACATTGTAACGTCATTCTGAGCAATGGCTTACTACGTCACCACGACAATGAGAGAAGGAGCGGCGGTCACCAAAATCGCTTTTCCTCAAAGCGCACATAATTCTGAGCATTCTCATCCAAAGGAAGTGGCACAGCAGAAGCGTTCCGCACCAACGATGTCATTGTGACGCTCCCTCTCTGCGCCAATGATGAACAGCCCCGGAATCAACACACGTCATCCGACGAGGAGCCTGGACTTGTAGAATGTATGAAGAACGACGATCTGTTGACGAAAAAAGCGCCCGTCTACATAGCGAATGGCAATGCCTGAAAACGATCGTTTGGTCTCAAACGTGGGCGCACTTGAAAGAAACTTTTAGCTGACTGCGAAACGCGAAAATTGTAAAAATAGTGCTAAAACTGTGGAATGGCGACTGCATCCGGCAAAAGCAGGAAAAGTGTTGAAAAAGCTCGGATAGCCCAAAGCACATGTTAGCGAAATCGTCGATATTTTGTCAGAGATAAAAAGAAAACTATGGCGTCACGGACATAAGTCCGAATTTTTCTGATAATCCAGCAGTGCGTAAACGTAGGCTGTTCTAGTTGTTTTCTTTGATCAATTTGGGGATTTTCACTTACTCATTATTCGCGAGCTAGGAATTTGTTAAAACACCGAGTATGGGAAAACTCTGCGTGTCCAGCGAACACTCGACTGGATTTGAAGTAACGTCCAATCAAAAATGCGTGAATCAGCACTTTAACTAAATGGTAGCAAATTTTCTTCACTCGTAGCGGGTTTAGTTTCAGTTCGACTCCAACTTTCTCTGCAACTGTTTTGCAACCTTCACGTCTTGGATCTGCATCAAACATATTCAATAATCCACAGCGGCCTATAACACAGATAAAAAACGAAACTTACATTTTAAGTTTCAACTCGACATATCCACACGAACCTTAAAATGACATGTAGCTATTGTGCGGATTTTTTATCTACTGGATCAACTGAGACGTAGATGTTGGATGCTTTTGGCTCCACTGTTGCAGCGCTCTCTCCCGCTCTTCATGGTCGAAATACCAGCAAGTTACGGCGAACCTGCAGCCAAGTACCTTTACAGTTAGACCTTAAGAAACAGGTCATTGTTGCGGCCCAAAGCTCTAACGCCTCAGAGTTCATACCAAACCAAATGACGGATACAGTTCAAGATGACACCGAATTGCCTTTGGCTGCTTTCATTAATGTCGCTAAGATTCAAGATAATTTCACCTCCTGAGCGCCCCGTAAAATATATATATATATATATACTATGTTCACGGTTCACACGTTTTTATAGAAAGTCAAAATCTACGTTTAGAAACAAAGCTACGCCTTCGTGACTGGCTGCCGGGATGAGCAACTTGCTGGATCCTTCGACGTGGCATCGTCCGCTTTTCCCCGTGTTTATCAGTTTTCGCGCGTTTGACGATTTCCCCGGTGCTTTGTCCCTTTGCGACGTCTGTGTTTTAGTCCGTGTGCTGTTTTGAGAGTTTTGTGTTCTGTTGTATAGGCTTGCCGTGTGCTTTTCATACTTCTGAATAAAGAGGCTTTGTCCTCACTGCGTGCTGGCAGCTCAGAGTTACTAAGTCAGGCAGGTCTGTTTGTTGCACTGCTTTCTCAAGGTAGTTACGGGACTGCAGATTAGCAGGGGTGCGTCCGCAGTGTGAAAACCATTAACCAAACCTTCCTAAACGCCAGACCTCAAGTCAAGGCCTTTGGCACCGCAGGTTTTTTCTACAATTATAAGTAATGTCTCATCAAGAACACGTGAAGCAGCATAGTAAGCCAACTGGACGATGCCACGTCGAAGGGTCCAGCAGGTTGCTCCTCCAGGCAGCCGGTCACGTTCCCTGACAAGGTGTAAGGTCAAGGGAACGATCTTAATTGTTTGAACTAAACGCGACCAGCACTTCAACAAGCTTACATGTTGCTCTTTGCGAAAGGAATGTTCTCTTCCTACTGCATCAGAGCGTATTACGTCGAATTTGTGCGCTAACTGGTGCAGGTTGTGTAGTCAAGCGCTATTGAAGCCAAGCAACGTGCGGTATGTATGGCACAAGCAAACAGTAGCACAATATATCAAACCATCGCGGGGTGAAAATGTGTGCGCAAGATAACGGGAACTCCACAACATATTAACTAAGGGTAGCAATACCGATATTCACACACAGGATGGCTTAGTTTAAAATAAATTGTTCTTTGCACATGGCATTCACGCACATATTCCAAGGTTGCCTCTGACAACAAACATTGTTCTCCACGTACTGTAAAACAGGCACCACGCGCACGTGCAACAGAAAAATAAGCACCGTTCTTTGAAGGCTGGTAGCACCTCGTGTGGATTGCGTTGGTCGGAGAAAAACATGAGAAGACGATTAAACAGCGGTTCGCACACAACTTTCTGTTTGTTGAGGAGCTTAGGGTACAAGCACAGTGCGCCTCCCTCTTTCTGCGAAAATAAAAATCATCATCCACATGTGACAGTTGATGGCGTCACCGCACTGCAAAAATAGTTTGAGGAAACCTGTTTTTTTCGGTTATAGACCGAAATTTTTTTAAATGACCGAAAAAAAATTGTCAATTCGGTCATATGTCCGAAAAGGTTGGATAGTGAATACTGTTGCGGCGAGTTTAAATACTTCTACGGGACAAATGACCGAAATGACTCAGCGAAAAAAACAGCGGGGATTCATCCGAAGCATCTACAAGGCTTCTTAATTCACAGAAACACTATGCAACCAGGGATGCGGTTGATATGTATTTTGAGAGTAACGTTCAGGTGATTTGTTGCATAATGGGAAACTGCCCAAGCCAACGCGACTTACATTGGCTGTAGACCGATCAACGACGCTTTAAAGCTCGGTAATGCAACAGCCGAACAAATGATCTGTGATTTTAGCAAGTTGCAAATGGAAACTCACAACCTTAATTTCGATACACTTAAAACATGGTAGTCTCTATGACGTAATACAGCACGAATGCCTTCAAATTGCATCTTTACTTTTCTTTTTCACTGTTGTATTTTATTTAATTCCTGATGATGGCTTCTTACTAAGCTGAATGTTGAATAAAATAATGTATTCGATATTTGTGGCTATATTGTTCGCAGGAAGAAACCTTAAGTTTTGCAAAAACAAAAAGATGAAAGGTAGACACCTTATTTGAATTGCAATTTTGCGCAGAAAATGACATAAAAAAGCATGAACGTATTAAATTTACCTATTAAGCACTGAAATACCCCACGTTTTTCGACATATTTCGCGGGTAGAGTTCAGCGATGTAATTAACCTTTCGTCAAGGAAGTTGCGTTATACATGACTTGCTTTGTATACCCCCAGCTAGGATGTCACCTGTGCTTTGCGGGCGCCTGTTTCCGCTTACTATATGCGCCGTTGGTCACGCGTTTAGTTTCGTAGCAAATGTTCCAATTTCGTAAAGACAATGGTAATAAAAAAATCTTATTCCTTGCCCCCGGCTTTCATGTTACCATATAAACCGCTGAAAAAATGGTGTAAGTTACTGTTTTTCCAAGCTTCTGTTGTACCAGACAGAGAATTGAGCCCAGATTGCTAAATGGATGGCTGCTACTCTACCGCTGAGCGCAAAATTGACACTGGGTTGTTCGAATTGAGCCGCGGAGGCTTAAACGGTATCATCTCGAGATAGCGAGCTCTTTTTATACTGAATGAAAATGGAATAGACTTGGCAGAAGTAAACTAGTTTCAACAAAACCTGGTAAAAGCGATACTGCTACAACTATGTGCAACATACTTACTGTATATCTGACACTGCAGAAATTTTTTTTAAATGACCAAAAAATTGAGTCAATTCGGTCATAATGTCTGAAAATATAAACTAGTGAATACTGTTACGGCGAGTTTTTATACTATTATGAGACAAATGACCGAAACGTCTCAGCGAAAAAAGGCGGGCTACATACGTGTTGTGTTGCAGTTAATTAACGTAATGTAAAACTGATGACCACTCACACTGTAGCACTGTCAACAACGGCTCACTTACTTTAATATCCCAGCCTTTGTTGAGGTAATACAAACAAGTGACGAGACGACCATCCCCAGACGGGTTGTCCACATGCTTTTTGTAATGTGTTCCATTTCCGGGATAACAAGATACCATAGGCTTGAAAGTACAGATATTTTTTAATATTGGGGGTATGTTGATATCATTTTACCACAAGTGAAACATCTGAACAATGGCGAAAGAAAAAAACAGCAAGAGGCCAGCGGTCTCCTACACTAGGGGTGGGTAAACAGAGATTTTGGCGCCCCATGTGGCTATTTCTTCCTTTGCTGCGGCAAGCCTGTAGCTTATAGGGAAATAAATGAGGATTTAATTTACATCAACCATATGTTGGTTCGTTAATTCTTCAAATGTCACTCAAAATCATTGGTTTTCTTTGTAGAAGTTTATTGATTTCTTGATTTCATAAATACAACATATTGGAGTTTTTTATACATATTATACACGTGATGAAAAGACATATGAAGTGTTTTCTTCATCTTAGATGTCAAAAAGGTTTGCAATGGCTCCAAGCATGCTGCATTTTGACGCTGAAGCTGTTGAACCACTCCCTGTGTTTGATAAAGGTACACGGTCCAAACTCAAGTGCACCGTTCCCGGAATACCACGATCCTATTGGGGGACTTCAATGCACATGTTAGGAACGATGCCGGGGTATGGGGGGATGTGATCGATCGACATGGTGATGCCGACGTCAGTGACAACGAAAAGCTCCTGCTGCAACTGTGCTGCTACAACACACTGTACATCGTGAGCACTTTCTTGCAACATAGATATGTGCACTGGTACGTGCTTGAACAGTAAAGACAAGATCTTTGCTTTGCTGAATAGGTTCACAGACAGCTTGAACTCTTGATTCTCTTCACAAAACATTGCGGTGTCGATCTGGTCCACTGCACAAACAATGCTGCACCAAGCTGAAAAGACACGTTTTGAACAGTTTAAATGCAAGACGGAAAACTGGTTCTCCGCCAATGCTTATGTGCCGTCCCCTCTTTTGGAGAATGCAGCGTATTTGCAGCATAAACTGCGCCCATCTCGCTCCTCCTCCAAAAGACTTAAATAAGCATGAAGCACACTTCTCAAAGGCACACGTTATTTCGTCAACCAACACTGGAACAATCTGTGCTTGCAGATCCAAACAGTTCCCAACATGGGTGATATTCGCTGCTTGTATACATCAATCACTTTGAAACAATTGCCGGGATCCCGTGCTTACGTCTCTCACAAGACTTCGAGAACCTTCCTACAAATGAGGAACTTTGCGCTTCTATCAAAGCTTCTCCATCTGGCAAAATCACCAGGCCTAGATAGTATTCCAGCTGAACTGCTAGTGCCATGACTTCCTTGTTCCAATATTTCACAGCATTCTTTGTGAGTGTTGCAATCAACTTTGATTTCCGAGAGAAATGAGGACGCCAAGATTACGACGCCATACAAGAAAGAAGGTGAAAAGGAGATTGCAGCGGATACAGAGGAATCCCTTTTTTGGATGTGACTGCGAAGGTGTTTGCCAGGGTCGTATGCTACCTCTCATCCAACTCTTGAGAGGCTCTGCCCTGAATTGCCGTGTGGTTTCCGCCGGAACAGGTCTACTACGGACATGATCTTCTCACTGCGTCAAATCTAGGAAAAGTGCCGTGAACGTCACCCGTTGCACACTGCCTTTGCTGGCTTGATGAAAACATTGATATTTTATTAAGGGTTCCCACACATTTTCAAGAACCATTTTCTACACTTTTTCAATACCTTTGCAATGCTAAATGAAGTTGAATAGCATCACTTTTCATTTTTTCAAAATTTTATTCATGGAACTCAATGCAAGAAGCATCTGCGGAACTTTCATCAGTGCTTAAGAGCAAAATTTGAATAAACTGATGGCTGAATTTGAAATTTCCATACTTTTTCAATACTTCACGCCAGTGTTTTTCACCCGGGTTTCTGCGCAACCTCAGGGTTCCGCTGGAACAGACCGAAATTGCCTGGGACGAAATTCGCAACCACAGTTCTATGCGGTTGCAGATACAGAGACACATAGATCTTTGCATAAGGTTCCATAAGGAACCCAAACATTCACAGAAGGTTCCGCTGCAGCAAAAGGTTGAAAAACACTGCTTCATGCATATTTTGGCCAAATTCAATAACGTTTTCAAGGTCGTGAAAACCGATTTCACAATTCAATAGATTTTAATACTGCGTGGGAATCCTGGAATGAAAATTTCTATTTCAAACGACCTTTCAATGTTGCAGTCAGCATTTTATTCAATTCTCCCTATGCTGAAAACAAAACTTCTTTTCAAATTGTCATCCACTATCTTGGGATAGTTGGGTTTATCAGGATACTTCATTCATGCTAATGTTTGGACCACAAAACATGGTTTTAGCTATGTTTTCTTGATTCTGTGTTTCCAATAATTTTTCATGAATGCGTTCTTGAAAAAAGCATCGCAAATTCTTGTTTATGCAAATACTTTAGGTTCACTGGAGGCATAGCACTTATCCAATGAAGTTAACAGTGTTAATACCATGATAATGTTTAGACATATGTCTACGGTTTATGGCACTACTATGCACGCTTCTAACTAAAGCATGGTGTTGCAAGCTGCCATTTGTATTGTAATCCTATGTTAAGACTGATTGAGAATGCAAAATATTCAAAAATATGTAACTGACACACTAGACAGCACGCTATTGATTTTGATGAACTAAAGATTTTGTGAAAACGCCTGGCCTTGTTTTAAACTCACAAGGCCATGCTTTGCCACTGCATCACCCAGTCAGTTAAAATACTATACACAGCTTAAAATCAGTTTCAGAACTGTTTTGTCTAGCTAGAGAACTCTTCACAATCTTACTTTAGTGCGGTTTAAAACTTTGCACATGTGAAATTTGCTCCAGAGGTGAATCATGAGATCCATACGTTTGCAAAGCAGTTGGATGCTCTTACACTGATGATAATCTTCATCAATCCAGACAATCCTGTCACTTCGTATTCGTTGTGTACCAAGGTTGCTTCCCTGCTTCACAATTTCACCATCTGCAAATTTGCCTGGCGTACCGTAAAGACCAACCACTTCTGAGAGCAACTGAAAGAAAAAACTAGACTAATTTTGCAAGCACTGCTTAGATCCTCATATAGAGTTATGTTAAATGAGTGGCTTCCAACCTTTTTGTACTGCAACCCACTATAACCCAATAAACCCCATCCAAAACTTGAATTAAGCAAATATATATATATATATATAATGCAATTGTGTACATAAAATATCTACAGTACTTGCAGTCACAACCCCTACAAAAACAGTTCATGATCCCCTGGGGGTCACAAACTTCATATTGAAAACCACTGCTGTTAAATCAATTGCCATGCCAAATAGCATGCTATTGATACCTCTGTTCAATAAACCTTGTGTAGTGTAGACAAAACATCATGGTAAACTGAAGAAATCACAGTAAGATTTATGCCACATGATCCAACACAAAATAATGAAAAAATGAAGCACCACTTATGACATTGTTTAACAACACAATAGTTTAATTACAATATAAATAACATGCATTGAACAGAAGTATGAAGTGTTTCAAGACAAGTAGTAAGTGATAAAATTGGCAAAGAAATACAGCAGTTTTTTTAAAGCAAAGTACTAAGCATGCCATACACCCCAGTCCAGACCAATGGCAAATCATACACGATTCAGAAACTATTAGGCAGCATAAAAATGGACAAAATGGCAATCAGAGATGACAGGATATTTCATGTCACAACACACCACCTATGCCACTATTTTTATGTTTCAGCTGGCAATGAAGAGTCCAAGACTTTTTGCTATTGTTGCGATCGGAAAGTCCGAGCAGCATGTGCACAAAGCTTCACACTGTGGCAGCAAGCAACAATAGAGATCATCCGACGAGATCACTCTATTATTGCTTGTTCGTTCCACATATATATGGGTATTATTCTTCGCACACATCCCATTCATGGTGAATCACACATTCAATGCAACACCAACCGAGAGGTTGCAACAACAACCCCTTCTTTTTACAACAAACCGCACCGATCACATGTTCTTTTTGTGAAGTCAGCACCTGGCACGAACTTCACATCCTGGTCAAAGCACCATTTTGTTGCGATCAGAAAGACTGAGCGTCAAGTGCGAAAAGCTTCACACTGTGGCAGCAAGCAACAATAGAGATCATGCACTGCAATCACTCAGTGCGTATGCCAGTCATTATGTTTAATCGCTCACAAGTTAGTATCGGCAGAGACTTCACGCCACAATCACTCTATTACTGCTTGTTCACGCCACATATAAATGGGTGTTATTTTTCACATACATCCCATTCGTGGTGATCACACATTCAACACAAAGCCAATGGAGAGGTTGCAACATTATCGTTAATAGAAAAAAACAAATTTAGCAGGCATTTGTTTAGTCAAAGCATGATGTGACAAGAATCAGTTGTGAAGAGATCTTGGTTACTCTAAAAATTATGAATGTTAAGGTCCACAAGCAGCTTTGAAAACAACTTAAATTGAGCATACTTTCCAAGATTGTTCTAGGAGTTAAATTTTAGCTGTTTTGAAAAGCATACAATTTCATACCTGGGTACCTGGTGCTGGTTATCAGTAAATAACACAATTTTCATAAATGGTGGTATGCCACCAGCAGGGGTGCACCTTTAGAAAGATTCTTACAACAATTATATACTTTCCGATCAATTCTGCCTTGTAAAATAACCAAAGTGTTAAAGGGGGTTGACAATTGGTTGTCCATAAGTGAGAGAAAACTGCAAAATTTAAAGCTTCACTAGAAACTGATGCAGAGTATCACTACTAAGTTAATAAATTTACATCAAGTCTGTTAAAAAAAACATATCTTTTTCATGTTTCAATGCAGACGTTTTTAACAAAATGCAGTAAGACAAAACAACACACTGATTATTTATACTCACAATTCAAAGTGCCACATATCCGTACCTTTAAAAGTGTTTTTCTTTTTTGCCTAGCATTGCATATTAACAACAAAATCAACGTGTTCGTTACTCACTTCATCAGCTTCCTTCTCAGGAAGAAAATCATCTACAATGCATAAACCAAGCTTCTTCATGGTTGCCCATATTGTTTTAACTTTCGAACTTTCTAGGTCAGTAACTTCGTCTTCATTGAATGGCTCCATTGGAACACTGTTTTGGGCAGTCCACAAAAGAGATAGTTCCTTGGAAGGTGGCGTGGCTAAATAAGAATAAATATTTACTTAACAGATTATTTTGAAGCAATTATAATCTGCTTTCCATTTTTACAGCAACAAGTTGCTTTGTTCAAAAAAGAAATCCTTTGTTTACTTCAGTAACTTTTTGAGGAACAAGCAATATATATAAGTCAAGCAATAAAAATCACCTTTAATAAAGAATTTTATTTTTCTATTTTCATACTAAAGAGTTTGGTCTCAACAAGCAACTAAGTCAAAGACAAAGGCAACCTAAAGACAGTATATAAAATGTAGCTGCAAAAGGCAACCAAGTTTTTAAAAAATGCCCATGATAATAAGCATTGAGTTGGAATTTTTTTCCAGCTGCTGCATACAATTTCAAACATGTTTTTCTATCTGCAAATGCTATGTCAAAATGAAAAACATTTTTGCAATCTTTTTTTGTCTTTCTGTTATTAAAAAGGGGGAATCAACAAACCAGCAGGAAAGTTGCACAAAAAAAGTAAAAAATATTCAAGCATGCAAATTCAACATCAAGAATTGGCATGTCGTTCAGTGCAACCGGTAAAACCTGCAATTGTATGTGTCAATCCCATGCTTAGTGCATGTGCTCATACTTATGGTGATGTACGTTAAAATCCCTTTTTACAGAAAAGAATAAATACAAAATCAACACAATATAAATGATTAGATGACAGATACAAAAGTAAAAAATGCAAAATTCTGCCGTGTGAGAAAAACACACTTTCTTCACTAAAATTTCTAGAAAGTAATGCCTTTCACAATTTTATTCTAGGGTATTTTACACAAGGTTTTTATAAAATTCCAGCAATCAACTGGAAGGTTGCCAAACTAATATTCAACTCAAAATATGAAAAACTACCTTGCATCCAACAAAAATAATTTTGCCAGATTTTATTCTGGGTGGGCAGCTCCACAGAAACACCATTAAGCACAGGAAACTCACGGTACATAAAATTTACAAACACATGAATTCAACATATATATTAATTGACTCACATGTATACACGAATCTCATCAGAATGTTTGAATTGCATTGTCTTTGCTTAGAAACAAAAATTGGGAAAAAAACAAAACCCTAACTTACAGGTCATGGCAGCAGTTGATGAATTTGCATTTCCCTCTGATATTTCAAGATCAGATATGTTCTTCCCTACATTATTTAGTGTTTGCATTGATTTACTAAGAGTTGAACTTCCAGACTGCTTTCCACACAGTTTTTTGTGCACTTTCCAATGCTGTTTTTGATGCTCACGACTGCAATATGCCACAAGTTTGCATTTGGAACACCACTGAAGATTCTCTAACGATTGGCAAAGAACACAACATGCTGGTGATGCCATTGTTTGAAGTAATCTGATATTGTGCTATCTGTGCATTGGATTTTCGGGAAAGCACTCAAAATGAATCACTTTACCAAGTACCATTCACAATTGATGAAGATGATGCAACTTCAACAGTTTACTGCAAGTGCAGTTAAAGAACTCAACCACTATAAGGCACCTACAAAAACTAAACACCTAGATTAAAACAAAAAGCAAATGTGAGTTCTTAATTTTAAAGTGAAGATATTATTGAATCTATGCAGTGGCACAACTAGAAATGACCAAAGGGGGTTGGCAACAAACTACGGGATGCTAGCTTTGAATGAGTAGACTCAACATGGTTAAGCTAGTTTAGCTCAAACTAAAGCTACCAACAATAATCTTATTGAGTCGATGGGACTTTTCTGCAACAGAAGTGTTGAATTTTCAGTAGAGCAGCTAGGCTGGGTGACAGGAACGAAAAAGAATTAGAGTTATCCAATAAGAACAAGACAAAATGTCAGCAAGAAACTCGCAAGTAAATGCAATGTTGGTCCAAGCGTGCTAACTGTACGGATGAAGTAAAGGTCGAAGCGCTTGGAATAACACTGTATTTACTCTGTGAGTTCCTCGCCGCTATTCCATCTTACACGTTTCACATAACTATATTATTTTTGGTACTATCACCAAGCCTAGCTGCTTCTATGGAAAATTTATCGCAATTGTTACATAACAATCTCATTGATTGTTCCACGACAGGAGTCCAGGGTTCAGTGAGAATTTCTACACGTTGCATAGGGTGCAGGAGCCCTCGACTTTTCTCAAACAACTTCTACCTCGTGTTGAAGTGTTGCATTTTGGTAAAAAATGAGACCTCTAAAAATTTGTTTCGCAATCGGTTGATGATTAAGGGTGCATTGGGGACTTTGAAAATTTTATCTAGGGGGCGAAGCTTGCAAATAACGAAATTTGGCCATAACTTTGGATGTACTTAACACTTTGAGAACCGGTCTACGATATATTCGGCCTAAAAAACAGCAGTTTTTGGTTATATTCGGCCTAAAAAACTTTGATTTCGGCCTCAAAAAAAGCAGTTTTCGGTTGCCTAACCAACGCCCCAGCTCCTCCACCAATTGCGCTAGAGAGCTGTTCAAGGGCTCAAACGGATCGGCCAGTCTAGTAGATTGCACTCGAAAAACAATTTTTTGGTTGGGGGTGTGGATTTTTTGTGACTGACGTCATAAGTGAAGTAGTGTTTGGGTCATTTTGGCTCAGGTTGTCTGACCTAGGGCCCAACCGCTAGGCCAAAGTGTTTTGCTGAAGTTTTCATTAGAAACTAGGCTCGAGTCCGAGTCTTTTGAGCCTTTGATCAACTTTCTAGCGTTTCTGGTTCAAAAGTTATGATCTAAAATAAACA
>JGI24159J19872_10003774_pt1 | contig 19091 bp, 13 predicted proteins | sample Ectturendosymbi4_FD_19872 | JGI IMG/M metagenome (IMG submission 19872) | reverse complement strand
TTGTTCAATCAATCCAAGAACACCTGTTGTTTACAATGCATAAAACGATTTTCGCAGAAAAATGAAGTTAAAAAGGTCTTACCTGAATAGAAAGATTTTATATAAATATGAAGATGCTATTTGAATAAATCCGAGAATAGTTGCAGCCATTTCTAATACACATGGTTTAACATGCTCTTCTGCAAATAGCACGAGGTTTCTTAGTCTTTACTACTTTGAAAGCCACTTGGTGTGAAGCCATCAGCAGTCAGCGCCGGATTTAGGGGGGGCCCAGGACCCCCCACCAAAGAGGACCCCCACCATGTTCATGTGTTTAGCCATACGTGCGACATGTGGGTGTCACTTAGTCATTTCAGCGAGGAAAGTTTGTTTGTCGGCGCTATTAATTATCATTCGGCCAAACAGCAGTATTTCACTTGAAGAATATTTGATATTGCGACGAAACAACTATTACACTTATTGCTTTCCTGAAAGTCGGTCAGATATCTGAATCTAGTGAATGCAAGGCCAAGCCACGTAGAACACGTTAGCTTACGTCTCTACTCGTTTCTGGTAGATTTTGCGTCTGCTTTACTCAGATTTGCGCAGGTCGCATATGAATAGCACTGCTAGGTATGGCTACCATACGCCCTCTTTTTGAAGTTCATGTCCACATTTTTCATGAGAAGTGAAATATTCTTCGAGGACATTCAAAAACGTCAAAATGATCTCCTTTTAGCATTTCTTATTTTGCATAGCTATAATCAGTGGCGTAACTAGAGCTTTGAGTCAGGGTGGAAAACTTCGGTAAAAGGGATTTACTGGGCACACTAGCCAACACTCGAAAAAAAAGTTGAGAAATCATAGTGAATCCGGATGTAGATAGTTATACTAAAACCCTAAATCACCTGAAAATAATCCGAAAAACGTTTGCAAACAACTAATTGGGAACATGATGAACCATGCGAGTAGTATCTGCTTGATGGAAACGTTTCTGTTGATGACGCTGATGTAAACTGTTTGACCAATACCAAAACTTGTTTGAGGTCGTGCAAAAAGAGCATCAGCCAAATACAACCCATTGTAAAATGATGGAACATGAAAGATGGAAAAAATATTTTGCAACATGCAATACCATTAAACGCTTCAAGAACTGATAAAGATTGCACACTTTTGCTTGAACGTTATGGCTCTTTATGCTAATGTGGAATGATTTTTTCCTTGATGCAGCCACAAACCAAAAAGAAAAAGAAACCTTTCTGGTTGAACCAGTTTCTTGTCTAAAGCTGGTGTGCACTTTAAAACATCTGTCATGCACGCAGTTTCATAAAATTGCCAAAGGCGATTCTACATTTTCAGGAAATTTAAGAAATCTGCAAAATATTCATGGGCTAAATAGGTTAATTAAATTAGGATTTTGTTTTGTGTTTTTTGAATGAAACATTGTCTACACTGGATGTTTTACTTCAATGCTTAAAACTAACCAATAAGCCTTTCTGTTATTTGATTTGTTAAGTGTAAGTAATACACTCAAGTAAGTGACAGTCGCAAATTGTCCTTTTTTGCGCTGAAAATATGGCGGCCCCATTGAGCTTATCAATAAATAAACATGGACAGAAAAAAGGTGATCCTCCCCTTTACAAGTGCAGAGCTTATCCAAGTGGTTCTAAAAAACATAAAAAACAAAAGAGGTAAAAATGGCAGAGAAAGAAGTTGCAGCTAAGCCAAGGAACATTCAAGTTACTATTTTACAGTGGCAATGAAGTCCAGCGGAGACATTTCTGCCGAACCTGTAAGAGGACAGAAAATCGAAAAGCATGTTTTTACAGACGTGCATGTACGTACCGATGAGAATAGACCTAGTTTAACCACCAATGCAGTAGCAGAAGAACGTCAAGAAGTATCATCGAAAAACACGATAGATGAGCTGTCTGACGGTATCACTGGAGTCAACGATGTTCGCTTCTGGTCATCCAATTTACCGGAAGAAATGCGGGAATGTTGGTTAAAAACGAAAGGTTATTTTTAAAATCTGATGTTCCACAACGCAGAGAAGACAAAAACTCGTCACGGAAATGCACCACAAGTCTTATTCGTCGCCAGAATTACAACGCCAAAGTCGTTGAAAGAAGCTGGCTTTATTTTCCTCTTTCACAAACTTGTGTGTATTGTTTCACGTGTAGACTGACGTGCGCGGATACGATTAAATATGCGCATTTCCTTATTAAAAAAGCAATTTGCAACTGGAAGCACGCTGAAGAGCCATGAGCAATCAATGAAACGTAAAGATGTCACGATTACGTTTAGTCCCAGATGTAATTAATCACCATGAAGAATTACTACAGAGCTAGCTAGTCAGGTCAATCAACGCGTTTGGTTTCTGTCGTAAAATTTATTAGTGATCGAGGACTGACGTGTAGAGATGATGAAAACGTTGGTTCGCCCAGTAACGTTTTTAAGCAAAGTTTCAAAAAAAGAAAATACGATGCTTCTGGTGACCAGTTTTGCAACAGTTTCATAAATCGCTGATCATCGTCAATTATCATGTTCAATCATAAAGTTTTGTTACACTTGAGTTAAAAAATGTGACGTCACAAGATCATGTCATAAATATTAATGATCCGTGGAAATACTAGTGACTTCATCGGCCATCCCCTACATAAAGATTCTATATCCGCACATGGGGCCTCCCACGGCGCCTGGTCCCCAGGCCCCCCACCATCCAAATCCGGCGCTGTCAGCAGTGGCTTGTCAGTACACACAAAACATAATTTTGTAAGAATCAAAACGGGCTCTTTTAGCTCGCAAAATTTTTTTCGTCATGGCCCACAACGTTGGCTTCACCTTGGCGGTTGTCGAAGTGTTTTTGGAGCTTAGGTAGATTACTAGATTCAACTTTGTGTCGGAGAAAACAGTTTGATAAAGCATGTACTGAGGCTTTGCATTTTTCGATACAAGTGAAACCAGAATTAACGTAGTTCTCATTCCATTTCCTTTTCTCCGAAGGATTATGATGGCTCAGAAATCAGATTAGTTTTTCTATCAGTCCCGCAACCAGAGGGGAGGCAACGGAGCAATTGCTGCCCCGACATTTTCAAAAACATTTTTAGTTGTTAAGTACGACCATAAGGCCCCCCAAAAATAGTACAACCACAAGTTACAATTATTTCCCCCCCGAAAATATTAGCTAGTGGTGGTCCTCTATTATTATCTCCTCTCGCAATTACCTAGAGCAGACCTTCACGTCTCACCCAACTGACAAAACAATTTCANAAGAACAATAATTCATTCCAATATGAAAGGCAGTGCACACGGCTCCTTTCCTCTGCGATTGATTCACCTCAGAAATATTTACTAAAAATGATGAAATGCGGAATCCACTCGTGTATATGTTTCGCTCAGACTATCCCAGAATTGTCCAGAAGAGACAATTATCACTTAAAAAAAAACTAATCCAGTATCTAGTTTATTCCAGTAAAAACTACTACAACTCGTAAATATGAAGAATAGATTGTAGCTAATGTTCACGCCAGTAATTAATATCGTGAGACAGGCCTGAAAGAACCTCGCGATACTGTTTATAATCCATTGCAAAAGAAAACAAAAATGCCGCAGGAGAGTAATAAATAGACCAATTTCCTGTCAATAAAACAGACACTTCTCGTGCCCCCACGGAATGCGAGCACTAGTTGGGAACCGCTGTCTTAATGTTTGATTCTTAGCTGTGAGAGGATTTCTTTCGATAAACAATTGGATTTAAAAATATAAAGTAGGATAACTTTGACGAAGCAATGCATATTGCTTACGCTCAATAGATGCACCCAAGCTGTCGTTCAAAGGAATTGCATTCTTTTTGCTATCTTACGATTTCTTAAACTACGTTGAAGTGTATTTCAGTTTGTTGGTACACAAACTATTTTTACAAAGCCTTCACAAGAACTGCAAGCTGTTTTCAAANTTTTGACTGATGAAGTCANCGGCAATTGCTAATGGCAAATATAGGTCAAGAAAAACAGTTAAAAATACTGTAGGGTAGGTCAGCGTGGTCCAAACACTGGTACGCGGGCCGCATGCGGCCCGCGAACGCTTTCTGTATGCCGTACAGGATATTGCACAAAGTCATAACAACGTATTAGCCACACAGCCCTTGCAAGTCATACATCATTGAAGTGCAGGTCAATATGTAACTATTAGGGGGTGACAATATATTTTTATAATTTATGACGTTACAACTTGCAATAGCTAGCCTTTAGGTTGGGTTAACGCTGCAGTAGGCTACTGTGACCACAAAGCATGCATTTATTTTGTTTCTTTTTTGCAAGCATAGACTCTATAGTCAAGTATAGCAATTTAACAAAAATGAGTGCCAAAAGAGAAATGTCGGGGGAAAACAGAAAGTTCAATTCTAACTGGGAGGAAAGGCATTTCTTCACCAATAATAATGGCAAACCACAGTGTCTTGTGAGGTTGCAAGTAGTGTTTCCAACCCGGGCTTTCCCCAACCCGAAACCCGTTTTTTTGGCTATTTTCTACTACCTGAAACACGTTTTTTTCAACTGCTAAACCCGGGTATTATAAAAAAACTGGAATTGCTGTTGCGTTTGAATATTAGTAATTCTGATAACATTAAAGTTGCAGATTGGCGCGTGTAACGGCCAAATTAGCACGCTTGAACTTTCAACTATTATATCATGAGGTACGAGGTGCGGGTTTTGCTCGGTAACCATCGTACGTTCGTTGTTGGCCCGTTTATATTCTCGTTCAATTGACCTATTTAGGNGAATCGTGAGGTGATTTGGCACATACTAAGTGTCTACGCGAACTTCAGTCTTTTCGCTAACCTAATTAAATAACTACCACGTGAGTAGTTCTTCAAAGGTATGCCGTAGTTTCTTAGCTACTAGTGAGTTCATTTATAAGTTGTTAGATGTTAGTTCATACACAAGCTGTGATTCTTTGCAAAATCTATTTGTTCCTTGTGCGTTTGCAATAATTTTCTACAAAATTTTTGGCTTTCCTTGAAGCGACTTTAAGTAGATTTTTAATCATACGCCTTCAGTTTAAAGACGTTAATAATCAAAGAAAATCATAGGCTTAGAGCCATTTCTTATAAAACAAGGCTCAACCAACACCAAAGCGCAATTTGTGCTCCATGAAACAAACGCAGGTGGTTCAAGCAGAGAAAGTTTAATCAACCATTTGAAATCAAAGCACAGAATCTACGTAATACTTCAGAATGAAGACTAAAAAACTATTCAGGCACAGGAAGAGATCCGATCACAAATTGTGAAAAAGGAAAGGAATCTTTTTGAGGCCATAAAGCAGAGGTCAAATAAGCTTGAAAACTGTTCCGTGCCTTAATTACAATCAAACCCACATCAGTGGAACCAGGGAGGGTTTCTTCAGCCACAGACTATTTGTCACAAAACTCAGAAACTCACTGAATGACGAGCGTATACTTTGATTGTCATGCGTCAGTATTATAAACATCATTGAAAAACTGTGCCTAACTTAATTAATAATTCGCTAATAGATTGTGCAGGGACCAACAGCAATAATTTCACAATGACATTGAGTTTTCATCGCTCAAAATCGCGTTCATTTCAAAACACGAAAAAAACGGGTTTCTTTTCTCAGTAACCCGAAACCGGGTTTTAAAATTTTGCCCCGAATTGGAAACACTAGTTGCAAGTGATATCCCTTACGAAAGAGTTTTCATTTAAAGAGGCATTACAGCACCAAACACGAGAAAACATACGGGAAATACCACGAAAATTGTAGGCAAGCGACTTTGAAATAATTGAAGGGTAGCCAGGCCCGCAACCATGCAGGAGGGCAACCGGGTAATTGCCCCCGCTTAAGAGACTTTTCACTGAAGATGTGCCTCATATTTGTAATTTGCGAAAGTGCTTTCTCAATTATGAAGCGATTGAAAAGCCACACACGAAATAGAATGGCTGATGAAACCTACATGCCTACTTCCGTCTGCCGACTACGGAAATTAAAGCGGACATTGACTTTATCACAAAAACAATAAAAATAAATGGTTTTGTTATTTTGTTGTTATGTTGTGTATCTTTTTTCTAGCAGAAAATATCTATTTGGAGTGGCAGAAAAAGGAGAATTAACAATTACCCTAGAATAAAAAATTCCGTTAGGAATGCAGCAAAAATTAGGTCTATTAGAACAGCAAACGAGTCTTAATTGCAATGGAGTTCCTCTCTTTGTGGCCCGCAAATTATTCGTCAAACCGCAATGTGGTCCTTAATGCTCGCAGTCTTGGACCAACCTGGGGTAGGTTATAAACATATATAGGGTAGGTTACAAGCACATTGTTTTTTAACTTGCAGTTTCGATGAGAAAGTGATGTTTTGCACGTTCGACGTGAGCAAATCACCGACCTACAACATCTTCATCATGATCCTGGGAATAGGCTTGCCAATGTTAATCACCGCTTATTCCTACTGGAAACTTTTTGGGTATGTCTATTCGGTATAATTATGCATCTTCGAATCATAAGGCTTCTGCGGAATTTCTTGACAGTGACAACATATAACTGTTGGTATGATACCTGGTGATACGAACTTCATCTTGCTTTTATCCGCCGCCTGCTCTCCTGGATGCTACCAGGTGCGATTGTCACAGTTCTGGCTTTCGCACGAAATGCGTGGATGCGCGAGACTATTACTCAGGAAAAATACGCTGTTTCATCAATCACTGTTTTCATTTGCTTAGGTGTTATCACAATTAGCTGGCAGCAATGACTAAAATTTTATGATATCAGTATTGTTTTACAGTATGATATATCTTGGTATTTTAGAGAGGTTTTGAAAAGTAATCAAAACGTAAGGAAATGGAGTATTGCAAAAGATCGGCCACGCAACCACCTCGATCGAACCCAGCTGCAGAGAGAACGGAACTTTGCCAGGACATTGTTTGTAACAGTCTTGGCTCTGCTGCTGTGTTACATGCCATTCGGAACCAGTATACTTGTTGATCAACAAATGCTATCTTTTGTTGCGAGCAAGGTTGGTGATGCACTGACTGTAGCATGGTCGTTTAACGAGAGTAGTTTTTGCTGACCAGTGGATCGTTTGCTGTGTAAAAACAAAATCGGAAAAATATTGTGCTAATCAGCAAGAAAAATGAATTAGACTGTGTCAAAACCAAAGCTTTTCATCTCGGTGATCATCGGTTAAAATAGGGATGGTTTACCAAGCTGCAAACTGTCAGGTTGATCGCGTGTACTTGCAACGCATGCCAACCATTACCTCTCCGCGGGTAGCCTGCTTAGGACACTTCCTGTCTCAGGGCAACTCTTCAATATTCCGTGACATTGTTGATGCGATAATGATCGGCAGTGACAGCAAGCAGTGGCGTAACCAGAGGTTTGAGCCAGGGGGGGCAAACTTAGATAATGGGGGCCCATTGGCCACCGTTTGGGTATGCAATAATTAGTTCCCAAAAACTCATATACGTTGTTCCACGAAAACAGAAAATATTTGTCGGGTGGTGTAATGAGCTTCAATTGGGTAAATGAATTTAAAGTAAAATTTCACGTTTTATTGTAATATATCCTACCTAAAATTGATACCCATCAATGACTTGTGACTGGATAGGTAGGCTTATGATTTGTTGTAAAGATCCACCGCACCCAGGGGCGTAACGAGGCTAGATGACGTCCGGGGCAAGAAGCAAGTTTGGCGCTCCCGTGTTCGAACTTGATGTCTTTCGGAAGTAAATGCACTCTATTGAAGAAAGTACTTGTGACGTTGTTGGGGCTTTTCGGCGCCCCCACAGTGATTCGGCGCCCATGAATTGTGCCCCCTTGCCCCCCTCGTTACGCCCCTGACCACACCTGAATCTTGTTAATTAACTCCTGAATTAATTCCAATTTTCTTCTAAGCACCAAATGCTTGACTTAATGATGAGGCATGGGAGCAGATTCTGGGAACTGCCTGAGTAGCCAAAACAATAAAACAAATGTAGTAAGTCCGAAACGGAATTTTTTGAGCAGTTCACCGATCTATCCGCATCAGTGATAAAACCACATTCATTTAGCAATTACTAAGCAAATAATGCCAAGCAATTTTATCTAAATATGGAGCTGCACACCAAATAATTACAAATAGGTATGAACAGTGCCGTAGCAGCCCAACTCTGGGCCTCTCCCGAAATGCATACAGGGCCCCCAATGGTGATTTCTGAAAAAAAAATTCTAAAGCGTTGCTGTGTTAGCGTTATTTTTCGTCATGATTTACTTGTTGCTGTAATGTATCTATCGCACGGCTACTCAACTGGCGGACCGTGGTCATGCAGTACAATAAACAAAAATCACTGTACAATGGCACAGGAGCACACATGAAAAATGTTACATGACAATAACCATGAAAATATCATAAACAATGTCGCATTATAATACTATCGAAACGGCTTGGAGTGAGTCTTTTGGCATGAAAAAAACTTTATGACATCATCCAAATCTACGTAGAGAACGCACACATGAAGTTTCGATTGACAACATGGCCTATGAGGATAGTCTTCTATCTGTCATATGAGACCTGTTGAAGATTTGATCAGCTCCAGTTAGCTGAAACTCCTTTCAGCGCTGGCAACAGTAGGCTATCGGGGCAGTTTAGCACAATCCAAAGTGCAAAAATTATGTTAGGACGAACTTCATCAAGACGTGTCTTGGAAATAGAGCTGCACGACAGGATTTGGGTCTTAATCATGGTCATTTAATTAACAACGATTATTTATAGATGCGATGAAATGCAAATGCTAACAGAAATTTGCAGAAAATCAGAATGAAGCCTGTCGCTCATTATGAAAACACTGTTACCGAAGGAACACACCTGAGGCCGATCGAAGCAGTGCGCCGCGATCAACGTTTCAATTCAGTGGCGCTTTAGTGAATTTTGCTAGAAGATCATGGGCATCGCGCTTTTAACTGGCCGAAATACGTATGCACAAAGCTTTCTGATGTCTAGACTTGTTAATCTCCTGGTGCACGGCATACGTTTAGATTAATAACATTTTGTATCCTTGGGCGCAATTTGGTGGGGGACACGGGGGACGTGTAGTCCCACTTTTTCAGACGGCGGGGACATAATGTGCCATGTCCCCCACTTTTTTCTCTTTAGGCTTTGTATTTGGAGAGGTTTCAAAAATAAAAATGTGGTGTTTGTCACGTTTTGTGTGAAGAGCTTTTCATGTTAAATGGTAGGCCATTCATAGCCAAGTTGATGTTGAAACAGAGTTTGGTGTGGTATCACTGATTCTGTTAGTTTATGAATTTTAGCTTCGATAAAATAATTTTTAGTATTTTTCAAGTTTCTAGAGACCGTGAAAGATGGTTAACTGCTTCTGTCCGACATTTTCCCCTGTGTGGTGTGCTGTTAGAAAATTTATTTTCTTGTAAGAGTGAAAGTATTACAGCTGCACATGTGAGAGAGCACAGTAAAGCCATGATTTGTTCCATGCAGAAATGTTATTGGCTTTGCTGTAACGTTGGTTGTCATGTATTCAGAAACAGACAGCGTATAATTTGATGATGCTAGTGTATATATATTACTGTAGAAAGTTTGATTTTCAGGCAAATCTCTGCGAAGCTTTTGCCGCAAACAAAAAGCAGCACTTTTGTGGAGACTTAGTTTTAGGAAGGGGAGTTTAGCAAAAGACTGTTTTCAACTATTAGTGAACAGGACTTCAATCAAAACGTCAAAACGTTGGAAAAGTAGCCTACAGTATTTACCTAGCTGTATATTGACCTATAGCTCAAAACGTAGGGAGTTGATTTGGAAATAAAGATAAAATATACATTTATCTCCACTTCTTGTCATGTCGCAACAACGGCGACCAACAAACCCAAAAGATAATTTTTCCTTGACTCTTACACTTTGTGCTTGTGCTGAATGCATTGGTTCGTAAGTCATCTGGTTTACTTGAGTTTAACCAAGCCCACAATGCAGCAATGTTTTCATCCAAGTGCGAAAGATTTGCTTTACAGATACATCACACCTAGTTTTGTTAGACATTCTTTTCGTGTTGAAGGTGAAACTTGGTACTTTTTTTGCCAATTCACCGTTGCGCACTTTGATTTAATCTCAAACATATTTTTGTGTCGTTATGCAAGTAGAACTTTTAGAATGAAACTTTTGACATGGTGCAGAGTTATAAGTTTGGCCGGGCTTGTCGGGCCAGACTTATACATAATATTCTGCAGTATTATCGTTGACTAACATGCTACGTTTGTGCCAGATTATGCCAATGTTTTGGTCAATGTGGTTGCTATTTTCGGTGTGATAAACCGTGTACCTGCAACTATACCTGCACACGTTTTTGTTACTTCGCAGTTGCGCATATCTAACTCCCTCGGTAAGTTTGGCTTTCAGGCCTAAATCGGGCTTCAAAAATATATATCGGGCTCGAGCCGGGTTCGGGCTTGTGATTTCGGGCTCGGGCCGGGTTCAGGCTTCAAAATGAGGCTCTTTCACAACTCTCTGTGGGTATGTACGCAAGGGCCAACAAGGGGAGATTGAAAGGATACGTCCTCCACCCACCAACAGTAAAAATAGATTGAAATCATTTTGTGAAGTGGTCTACGCTAATTTTAGGCCAAATGTTTTTTCTGCTGGTAAGAGGATATCAGTGGAGATTTTGGTAGGGGTGGGGCTGCATGCAATGATGCCCAGTTGCATTAAAAAGATTTGCAGCTTTTTCCAGAAACGGAAATGTGCAAGAAAAATATTTATCGTCTTTGTAACGTTAAGCGACTTGGACAAAACATCGAATCGCGCTGTAACCCACGCTTATAAAATGGATGAAAACTGAAATGTTCCACTGTAAGAGTGATATGCACGTGCGACCAATGCAGTTCAGCATTTTGTGCACTCCAACTGACAGCTCTGATAAAACCCAACTGATGTGTTCTGCTATATTGTTGTGCTTGTTTACCTCCGATATTAATGGAAACAGGCTGAACTGCAGTACCGTGTTTAACAACAAATTTAAGTATATTAATATGTAAATCATCTGCAAGGACAAAAGCGTGATTAGTGTTGCTCTCAAAACACATCTAAAAAATAAGATTGGGAATCAGTATATATAAAACGACACTTCTGCATAGACCCGATGACTATATTGGTTTCACACTAAGCTGTCCCCCCACATTTTACAACAAAATTGCGCCCATGTTTGTATCTCAAATAAGCTATAAATATTGACAAATATAAACCAAGGGGTAGGCATACCATATTTTCGTGACTGAAAAGCGGGACGCTTCAAAACAACGAGCCTTACCAGACAAATGTGGTTCATATCTTACTTGGAGTATGTAGCTTCACTTTCACACAGTCCCGTCGCCACGGGGGGCTTTGGTAGACTTAGCCCCCTCAAACAAAGCTCCAAGACCCCCAAATTGAAATAGGAAACACTATAAATCAGTGGAATTTTTGTCAAATTTGAATGTCAAGCCCCCCTTGCACAACGTAAACCCCCCGGCACAAACGTGAAGCCCCCTATTGACGACTTTCTGACGATGGTTCTGCTTTCACACTGACATCAGTTGTAAAGTAGCGAACCACAACGAACAATTTTACCCTCTTTTCCTGGGACGCCGAAACTGTGGTAGGTCAAGGGGGCAGTAAAAGAGTTGAAAAGAATGAAAACTTAAAACAACAAAAAAAATCGTTTGAAGAAGTGTTCCACACGAGGTGACGATATTGCTGCCTCAACACAAGCTTTGTGTTTTTTGGTTTCCAAGTGGTTGTCAATATCAGAGCGTCCGCCTTATCTAACTCATAAAACAGATAATTCTAATTCAACACAGTAATTTTTAGGCAAGATCCAAATCAAATCCTAAATAAGAAACTGTTAGACAAAAAAAATTACATAGGACTGCCAGTATTATCAGAATGATTCAATAAAATGAGAAAATGATAAAATGTTTTTTGCATAGGGTTTTTGCATAAGGAAATGACATTTTTACGTTCGTTCGGAACTTGTTGACTCGCTAGCCGAGCACTTTTGAACACAGGTGAATAAACTAAATAATGTAAATGTTAATTATTTGAAACTTCCCAAAAAGCATCGTGGGCCGCAAGAAACGCCCTCGTGGGCCACATGCGGCCCGCGTGTTTGAGACCCCTGATCCAACACAACGAAACAAGATACAACAAGATCACACATCACTCTTCATCAAGTTGGTTAAAATGATCAATCACAGCCTGCTAATATTCGTGTAGGGCTATGCTGGCTGATTGAATGCAAAACCGGGACTTTTTGGATGACTGACCGGGACAAAGCCTTTATACCGGGACTGTACCGGCTAAAACGGGACGTATGGTATGCCTACCAAGGGGGCCTGCATGGATGCAATATGGTCAACATCCATAAACCACTACGACTGCATTACTCGGTTGGGACATGCTTAGCAGTGATTGCTAAAGTAAATAAACTAAACTATTAACTCCATCTTGCTGTTTGAACAGCAGGCTGCGCAAACGTGTAACTTAGGTCGTAAGCACCAAAGGCATCTTGCTTCTATGCAGTACAAAATACGAGAAGACTGCCTGCGCCTGAGCAAGCCAGAATACATTTTTTCATAACAATCACTACACAAATACGTTGATCAGTTGTAAGTCAGACTTCTGGACGTACACAACCAGGCATATTGGCTAAATTTACGTTCAATACTCTGTGCCAACGGTGCACAACCTGCGGCTTTCAATAATGAAATTTGCGGCCGTCCAACTGTAATTTAAAATATAAGATTTGGTGGCCGTGCTGGCGTATATTGAAGCAAAACAAACGCAAGGCAAGAAAATCAGTCGACACGATACGTAACAATCTGGATGGTGATGTCACAAAAAGTTATAGAATGAATACGCAATTTGACATATACAGGATAAAAATTAAAATTAAACGTAAAAATTAAAATTAAAATTAAATATATCTAAACGTATCTCATAAATAGAACTCGAACTCATTGGCGGCCGTACTTCATATAAATAAAAGTAATGTGGCCGGCAATAGCAAAAGGTTTACACCCCTGCTCTAAGCAATGAAAGGTGACGCTTTACGCTCAAGCCTCAAACACATTTATTACCTCATCAAACGTATCAAAAATCATTAGGCGATGTTATTCACGGTAACAGCGACAGGTAGGCTACTGCTCTGTCTATAAATTACAGGACAAAACAGAATACGGACTGATAAAAATTACACTGATTTTTAGTGTTTCAAATTTCAATTTGGGGATTGAAGCTTTTTGGGGGGCTACTCCCACAAAAGCCACCCTGTTTCGACGGGACTAAATTTTGGACTGCTGTGTCGCCAGAACGATACATTTGCGGATATTTGTCTGATGCGGATAATAGCATATTACGGTTAAACACATACAAAAATTCTTGGCAAGTTGGTTATGCGATTAACTGGATTCGTCTGTACTAACACCCGATATCACCGGAAAACACTCCGACAAATCTTTGAAAACCGCTAAAAACAAAAACCTACTAAAAAGGAAAATAATATTAAATACCAAAATACAAGCTAACAGGGGCCCATTTTTTACATTTAGCCTGCCAGGGGGGCGGCGTGCACCCCTGCCCCTCGCGTCAGTTACGCCACTTTCATAGTTGGTTGTAACTGACATCAACATTTCCGCCTGTCGAGCTTCAGCATTAGGTAGTGTATTCTTTCGAAGTCCTTTTCAACCTTAATGCCAGGCAGGCACTTCACCTACTATGCTTGTTTACTAATATGCAATATGTTAAAAGTCAATGTTATTTCAATCATGCTGGTTTGGCTTGGCGTTCGGGTTGTACAGTATTTATGAATTATTTGCTTTCTTAATTGCTTTTCACAGGTTGTTGGGCGCTTGCTTCTCACAAATTTCACAATGAATTTTGTCATCTACGGTGCTATAAATCCAGTATACCGCCAAGGCTATGTTGCTTTGATTAACAACATTATGTGCTTCAAGCAAACCAGAAAAGTGTAAGTTTTTGTTTGTACTTTATAAATATATGTTAAATTTTACGCGGGTGCGTTCAAACAACTTTTACAACAAAGGAACGTCAATGAACAATTAGGTTTATGAACCTGCAAAAAGTTAAACAGGCCACTTGGCTTGGTTTCATTTTTCTGTAATTATTAATCGTACCTCCGTTAAAAGATTGCTTGAATCAATTAAAGGTTTCACCTGCAAACTAATCGCTTGGCCAAACCCAAATTTTAAAGATTGATTTATAATCTATTTTTTATAAAAAAGGTATGTGGTTCACTCTTCAAAAAAATAATTGACCCCTTAAAATTAAAAAAGAAAGAAATTTTGCGTGATAAACTTCACTGTCCTTAAGAAAAAAATATAGTAAGTACCAGAACTCCGCAGAAGATAGGGTACTTGTTTTGTTTACAGAAACATTTATTGTAACATTTCAACAATAACTTTGCAAAAAATACTGTGACTCCAAAAACATGCTAATACCAGTGGTCTCAACACTGTCTTGCCACTCATGCGCCGGTCATAAAAGTTTTCTGCTCTGCGATTCAACTTATGTTCCATACAGAGCTGTCAAGACATCGGACAACTCGGCAGGCAGCAGCTCGACGAGGTCAGCAACTTCCAGTGGCAAAAAGGTGCGGACACTGTTTGTCACCAAAGCAGGAGCTCCGTTATCGCTATGTATGCTGGCTGGATTCAGTAGGTTGCGAAAAGTTGCTTTGAAAAAAAGTAAGACCTATAACATTATGTTGAAAGACAAGACCATAAAAGAAGAGTTTTGCGTTGTCCTTTGAACTTTACAATTTTTCATGAGTTTGTAAAGATATAATTGGTGAGTGATGACTGTTCCACAAACACTGCTGCATATAGCCCAGTAGTAGCGTTAGTTGTAAGCATAGCTTTGTTTTTACAGAAATCAGAGCAGATTTTAAGCATGTTGCCAGTCCGAAAACTCAAACTCACAAGCAGCCTGCTGTTTATCTAACTGCCGCTAAAGCAGTAATCCACTGCGCCGCGTTTGTTTTACCAGAGAGAGGAAGTAGCTGAATATATCACCATGTTTTCATGTAACTACATCACCAAGGTTGTTTGCTGTGGTATTTCAGATTACCAGTTTACAACACACAAGCTTGCAAAAGAGATCATGGAAAACTTGAAGGTTCCTCACGGAACCGCGTGCGGCAATCAACCAAGATCTCAACGCCTGGCGTAGTTGTCGAAAGGTCTTTGCCTATGACATCCTATAAAAACGACGCCTTCTCGGAAACAACATAGTTCAGCCAAGGCCGCCTAGAGAGACAGACCTTGGTTTAGCGTTGTTTTGACATGACCGTCCAACAACTCTCCAATTAGAACTTCATTATCTTACGTACGGTACATGAGTTCTGTAACGTTCTCTTTTTATTGGTGAATGTCTGTAAATATGCTGATGGAAGTTGGTTTAATCACTTAATGTACTGGTGCACCTAGTTGTATCAGAGACATTATGACGTCCATGCTTCCTATATTGGGATTTGCGATACGGTAAAACAGAAAGAAAAAATGTGAAAAAGGGTGTAAATATTGTACGAGAAGTGGGAAGCTTTTCTATAACGTAAAAAATACATTTACAATGAATGCTGAAATGTGATTTTCCTGTAGCTTGGCATTACAGAGATTTCCAGAAATCAAAATTTTTACTAAAGAAGGCAGAGTTGTGTTCTACAGTCACTGTTTTTTATGTAGAAAGAGAAAGTTTGCCTCCACGTAAAAAGTGATTGATTTATTTTCAACTCGCTTTCAAAATTTCGGAATGCTTAAAAAAATTCTTTAACATGCCCTAATGCACGAAATTGTGCGTGTAAAACTTTGCAGGGGATATTTGCTGGTACAACACGCTTAAACTATTTATATCAACAGTAGCGTAATTTAAGATTTACAAACTTTGACAACACCAAATGAAACAATGATATCGGTTGAAAGTTAGTCTTTGCGGACACATCTTATGATAAAACCATGCTCAATTTTATTGGTGACCAGAAAGCACTGAATGTATACCACCAGATGACGAAATCGAATGTTGAAATCTTTAGCTATTCACCCAAAGTAGTCATAGCTTTGAAGGATCGATAACTAGATAAAAAATTTCGAAGATTTCAAATGCAAAACAAAGCTCAAATTTCTCAACGGAAACGTCAAGAACACGGATGAAGTTATTTATGTTTACCTCTTTTTTTACTTTTTTTGCCGGAATATTGCTTCTGCAAAACGGTTAGAAACCAAAAGAAGTTATTTATTTTTACCGAAATATTGCTTTTACAAAACAGTTAGAAACCAAAGCATAAAGTAAAAATCACAGCGACAATCTTGCAAATGTCCTAACCACAGTAAACAGGCATTTAATAACACGGACAACGACTGACCTACCAACAAAATAAGTGCATTCATGTCTTGTTTTGTGAATTCGAATAATGTTTCTTCATGTTGTACATACGTATTCATTGAAACATTTCTTATTATCACAGGTGGTATAAAACCTCAAATTAAAAAATAGTCAGCTAAAAAGTGTACGAAAATTAACAAATGTCAAATGAGAAGCTCGTTTTTTTAAGATCCACGTGCAAGGAGGAGGAATTATGACTTGTCGATGCAGGACTTTCTGCAAGAGCTAGTAATTCTTTTCTTTACAATAACGCAAAAACTACACACAACAAATAAATTGGTTCAAACATACTTTGTAGCCTTTTTAGAGCAAACACTTAACGTTGAAATTCGTAGTTGCTCCACAGTGAATGCAGTGAATCGAGAGATGCAGTGGTAGAGACAGCCCAGACTGTTGTGTTGGGCCCTGTTGTGACGGCATAATCAGATTTCTTTCAAACTTGCACATGCATATACTCCATGCTGAACAACTGATTTAAACTGGTTTAGTAGTTAGATGTCGAGCCGACTGCACGTGTGTTGTAATCATAACAAGCACTGGTACAAAGTTTGCCACAAAATGGAACGTAGCAACCATTCTAAAATTTGGAAACATTTCGCACAAAATGACGATCAAGCTACTTGTCGTCAGTGGCGTAACTGACGGAGGAGCAGGGGTGCGCGCCGCCCCCCCGGGAGGCTAAATATAAAAATTCGGCTCCCCTGTTAGCTTGTATTTCGGTATTTAGTATTCTTTTGATTTTTAGTAGATTTTTGTTTTTGGCCTTATTTTTAATTTCTCGGAGTGTTTTCCGGAGACTTCGGGTGTTAGCACAGACCAGATATGTGCTGTGCAACCCGCGGCCTGCTGCGTTGTTTGGTGCGGCCCGCGTGGTAGTGTTCATGATCTTGAGTGAATTATATTCCTCAAGTTTTCGTGCTACTCACTTCACAATCATTTGCCACAAGCTTATGCACTTGATCAGAGATTTGCAGCCCCAGAATGTCACAAACAATTTGTAAATTTGTAATTGTTACGCTGTTGCCCAGATCAAGCTCTTTGTGATGTAAAAATTTTTCTTTCTGATTAATACGCGAGGATTGGAGAGGCTTTGCTGTATAAATTTGTTCGAACAAATCTTCAGGACCTGACAGGCAGTTGTTCGTGCGACCTGAGTGCATAGGCGGATCCAGAGGGGGGGATAAGGTGGCTGAAGCCCCCCTTACATTTTTCAGATACGTTTTTTGATTGATGGTTCCCGACACAGAAAAGTCCATTGGGTAATTTTTTTGTATAGCCTTTGAGTAAACCATTTCTTGCACAGAGATAGGGACGAATATATTAAATGCAAGGCTTATTTTGCTCAATTTGGCAGTCCTAATGTGCAAATTTCACTATAATTGAAACTTTTAATAAACAAATTTTTATATAAAAAACGTGGCCCCAATATTATATAAATACGTAAGTGTTTACATCAGTGGTTCCCAAACTTCTTGGAGCCGCTACCCAAATCAAGGTAGCGATTATGTCTTATTGCCCTCAATAAAAAATTTTTGCATTTCAGGTGGAAAATTTTTTTTGCAGTGATCGCTCATAATAGAGAACAACAATGCGGTTTTCTTTCTGCGTTACTCCCTAAAGAATCGCATATTACCCCCAGAGGTAAATTATCCCCAGTTTGGGAAACATTAGTTTACATAAAGTATTTACATTACAGTACATATACGTTATATAAACCGCACACACACAGCCATAGCCAGGGGTGGCGAGGAGACATGGCCCCTCCAAATTTTTAGAATATCTAGTCATTTTGTGTTTTAAGAGGCAGTATCTCAAACAAAATACCGTTGCTCGCCTAAAATCAAACATTTTGATCCAGCCAGAATTTTGGGCTGGCCATGCCACTTCGCACGTAAGTACTCTTGTTTCATTTGGGTAAGATTGGGCTTCTTGTGGGCAAAAGACGAATAAGTAGCAGGCTCAGAACCGTCGCTACAAAGTTTTCAATAGGGGGCTTTGCGTTTATGCGGGGGGCTTGACATTCTAAAAATTAACAAAAACTCCACTGGTTTATAGTGTTTCATGTTTCAGTTTGGGAGCTTGGACCTTTGTTTGGGAGACTAAGCTCACCAAAGCCCCCCCGTGGCGAAGGGACTGAGCAGACTATGGACAAAAATTGAATAAGCTGCAGATCATACCTTTTTTCCTACAAGCTTTTATGAATGGGTCCAGTTCATGCTATTACTGTAGCAAAGGAACGCATTAAAACTACCCTACAACGAACTTACAATGCAGTTAACTACAGGCTTGGACAGAGCGTTCAGTGACAGCGTAAATTTCAAAACAGCAAATCTCACCGTAAAACGTCCTCTACATGTCAGGTAGGGTTAAAATGAAGCACGCTAGATTAGCTGTAGGGTATGCTAAAGATGATTACTGACTGGCATCAGACCTGCCAGCAGGGGTGTAGTGTGGTGGGAACGCGTGGGAACGGTGTTCCCACACCTTTTTGCACTAGTAACGTTACTTGAAGATTTAGATCAGTGGTTCGAAAAGTGGGCGGTACCGCCCCCTGGGGGCGGTGAGAAACTCTAGGGGGGATGTGAAGCATAAATGGGCGTTTGGGGGGCGGTGAAGCAGAAATGGGCGGTTGGGGGGCGATAGGAGACCCAGTTAATAATTACATTTCTGTTGTCTTACTAACTT
>JGI24159J19872_10003773_pt1 | contig 19092 bp, 8 predicted proteins | sample Ectturendosymbi4_FD_19872 | JGI IMG/M metagenome (IMG submission 19872) | reverse complement strand
TAGAAACAACTATATGCCGGCGATTGAAGGGCTCGAGTCAGTTTTTGACGCCCCTTTATTCCCAACTCATTCTTCGTATCTATACTGCCATGAACGGGCTGGGTGGGGGCGCCAAAACTGAGTTTGCCCCCTGGCGCGGGAAACCCTAGGTACGCCATTGTAGCTAGTTAGGTTTGGTTAAAGTGCAACAATGAATAGGATTAATAAATACAATTATGAATGTGAAATCATGGATGGTGTTGAAATGTAACCATTGTTACTAAACAAATGGCTAATAAAGAGCTTGGTGTGGCAAAAGTTTAACTTGCTTTCTGATGCAATCGACTCTGAAAAGTAATTGGGGTATACGGTATGTTAAGCATGCAAGATACTGTTAATAAGCATGACAGGGCCCAAAGTGTCACAACCCATTAAAATTCAGCTAGTATCTATTGTACTTCATGTGACAAAGGTTGCACTGGGACTATTTTGCCTTCAGTTGAACACGATTGTTTGAAGTGTTCATGTGACAAGTAGGCTACGATACGCGAAGAGAATTGGCTGGAGTTAAGAGTTTAGTGTGAGGGATTATGTTCCAGATTCAGGGTCAAATTTTAGGTTTAGGGGTTCAAGGTTTACAGTTAGGGTTTAGCCTACAGTTCACGTATCGCAAACAAGAAGCCGCTATAACAGTTTGCCAGCCCTGAAACCATGACAACAATGTCAACACTTGTCCATGGATGTGGGACTGAGCTGTTACAGATGTCACGGTCAACTGAGGACACGCGTCCTAAACTTCTCATGTGACCAGAGGTGAATTTTCATTTTTGGGGCCCAAGGCCATTATAAATTGGGAGCCGTTCTGGAATGGCCGTAAGTCACATTTTCAGACTCCGACTCCGCTCCTGTTCGGAACTTTTTGAACCCGGATACGGCTCCGAGACTCCGAGTCCGAAAAATTTTCAAATTTTTGAATCCGACTCCTGTTCAGATTCCGGCTACCATCGATGCAACGACATTCAGCAATTTTTTACTTAGGATATGTCATATATGAAAACCAGGCAGGCTCCTGTTGCTGAAAATGCAAAGTGACTCCGGATCCGGGTCCAATTTTTCACAAATTTTTGACTTAGGCTCCGGCGCCGGGTATGAAAGAAAAATGCAGGATCCTTCCGGAGTCGACTGCGGCACTCCGGATCTGTGGCTGCAGATACTCATTGGAGCAAAATGTTAATTGTTTGTTATACCGCGCATGTTAAGCTGGGATGTTCTTTGACTTCAATTGTTTTGTAGCAATCTTGGGTCAGAAAAAGATTTTATCTAACGTTGAACCATAGACACATATCGTGATGTTTTAGTAACGCTAATTTGTACCTTGAACTTATTAGCTTAGTTAGCAAAGTGAGGTTCGCGTGCAGTGGCGTACGCAGAAAATTTTCGTGGGGGGGGGCTTCATTCAGTGGTATATGGTGGTCATTTGTATTTGGTGTGCGCTGTTTGTGACGTCACAATTTGGCGTCATAGTCATATTTCCAAACCAACGTTTTGGCGAGGTTTGTTGACATACAGTATATGCATATTTTTCTACATCCACTCCCCTTATTTTATGTCATTGCACTGAATATAAACTGTTAGCCCTCCAAGTTAGGCTATCGGAGGAAACTAAACGCTACCGCACAACAGTTCATAACTGCAAAAATATCAGGCTGCACGTTAAAACATGGGAGTAAAACACACTCATCAATACGTCAGAGCAATTTACAACTGCAAAATGAGGCTGCGCTAATGTCTTGTCGAATACGAGCAGTCGAGCGTATAAAGTGTGCGGCTGGACTGGCTGGTGTACAACCCGGTTTGCAAGATCGAATCTTGCTAAACTGCACACAAATTGAGAGTACGCAAGAAAACTTTCGATTTTTCTGATTTATAGAAGTCCAGCAAACTTAGTTTTCCTTTTTCCCTGCTAACACATTATCAAATGCCTGAATGCTTCTATGTTAACAACTGCTGTTTTTGAGCTCGGGCAACAGTTCATGCTACAGAAATTGATAATGAAGCCAATGGGGTCAGCGCTTGCGCTAATCAGCATTAGCAGACAAAATAAATGCAATTGTTTCNGATAAAGTGAACTATCGCGGAACACAGTCTTAAACATGCGTGTTGGGCAAAGGTCTCAAAAAGTGNTGAGATGAATTCTGGACGCAGACGATAACCCAGACCCCCACCGAAACCTAATTATTACTTTTTGGCCCATTTACAATATTCCTTGAAATTTGCATGAAAATTCATTCCGTGGTATTTGCATTAAGTCGACAAATTAACAAGCAAAAAGTATGCGAAAACAATTAATCTCCTTTGCGCTGGTAATAAAGTTTTTGTAAAATATCAAGCTCAAGGGGTCTTTAACCCCACCCCTCCCTTTGCGTACGCCCTTGTTCGCGTGTAAGTTGTTCTCTTTTTTTCAAAGTAATTAGGATAACGGTAGATCTACAGTAGGCTTACTTGCATTAACTTGAGAATGTCGAAACATATATATGAGAGTGGTTCTAGCAAGCGAAAGAAAGCCACTGCCAAAGCAGATGCACTGCGAGCTGTTATTAAAAAGACGAACACAATAAACCAGTTATTAGTGTGCCAGAAGGGTCTACACCAGAGGTGGCCTTGGCTACAATGCAGGCCAGACCTGTCTTCACCTCGTATCTTGCGGTTACCACTAAAAGCAACAAGAGAGAGACCTGGGTTGAAAGAAAGTACCTCACTGGCCTTGTGTAACCTGACAAATGGATTCAGGCGTTTTGTTCCACACATTGTGCCTAACCATAACCAATTCTCAACGTCATAAAAAGAGAGTGCTCATCGTCATTCACTTCAATACATCACGCTCATTCTTCTACACCAGGGGTCGGCAATCTTTCCCTAGTCGCGGGCCAAAAACAAACTCTGCAAGGTATGGCGGGCCGTACTAAATTTCCACCAACAACTCCGGTCCCTTTGCTGTTTATGATGTTAAAACTTGGGAATTTATGGAATTTCAATCAGATTTAGCCTACCCCTGATTTTTACAGTTCATAACGAAAACCCAAAGCACGACATACACTACATTTACAGCACAGTGCCGTTTCTCATAAGTAGTTCCTCATAAGCATGCAGTACAAGAAATCGCAAGGAGGGCAGATTCCTAAAATATATTACCGCTAGGCGTGCCATACAGTTACTGCAAGCTGTAAAGGGGTGGCGGGCCGGATTATTTTGCTTGGCGGGCCGGATACGGTCCGCGGGTCGTAGGTTGCCGACCCCTGTTCTATACAGATCTTTTTTATCGGCATAGCAAAAAAACGTGCCTTGAACCAAAGCAAAAATGCTGTACCAATATAATTGCTTACGAAAGTGTTGGAAATTGTCCTTACTCCCAAAATTTTGGGGCCTCCCAAAATCGGGGACCTTAGGCTTAAGCCTTTTTAGCCTGATGGTAAATCCGCGCCTGCATGTGATTACTTTAACCAATCATGTTCAGCTAAAGGCAAAGTAACTCCAGCAGTGCTTTTGCCTGATAAGGCAAAATAAACATAGCACAAACATGTATATTGTGCATCATAAAAAATATTCACTTTTGGATAGTTTTCGGATACGGATAGTATGATTTCAACTAAAACAGGAGTCTGATGGGATACGGACAGGCCCGTAACCAGCTTGAGACGCCAGGAGGGGGAAGAGTTTTCTGAGAGGGCACAAATTTTTTGAACTATGTCCAATAGTTTCAAAATATATCCAACAAATTTTTCCAGTGAGGCCAAAAAATTTTCTAGGGGTGCTTCGCTCCCCCTGGTTACAGGCCTGGATACGGATATCATTCTTCAAAAACAGGATAGGATCGGATAGTAAAAAAACGCTATCCGATCATTTCTGCTACAGACAGACAGGCCCGTCGCCAGAATTTAGCAGCAGGGGGGGCCAAATACCAGCAGGAGGGGCCAAAAAACAGAAGGGGGGGCACATTTTTAAAACACAGTATTGGATGTATGCAGCAACCGGTTGGCCAAACGTGAAATGGGGGGGCACCGATTCAAAATGGGGGGGCCAGGCCCCCGCTGGCGACGGCCCTGCAGACAGATGCACACACATGACGAACTTTGTAGCCTATAGTGCAAGTAAAACAAACATCGTAGTCTTACTTTTCCTTTGCAAAGAGTCACACTAACCTCCATGAGTGGGTTGGAAGAAGTGTAATTTAATTGTACTACACGGTGGCTAACAGGCTGGTATAATTCTTTTTTAGGCCACTGCATTTGTAGCTTCAAACAAACTTATTAAAACAAACTCGAAGGAATTTCCATAACAGCCAGAGGAATAACAAAACTATTTGAGGGAAGGAAACGTTTTGCAAGCAATTTTTCAAGACCAAAAGTTGAACTGAGCTGCAAATTTTGTAATATCAATCTTGTTGCAAAATCATAATGAAGGGTTGAAGTTCGGTGTGTGCCTATGTGTAAATCTGTTATGCAGTCAGCACGAACGCAACCTGAACATAAGTATATTTTTTCTACACTTGGTTGCAAGAGTATANGAAGGGCGGAAATCATAANGGTGACGGAAATGCAGTGTNTGTCTGCACACATGGTGAGGTCGTATAGCAGGGGTGGCCAACATTTTTGACCCGAGGGTCGAATTTGCGACCGCCTGGCCGCTGGAAGTCCGGATACAGTGAGATTTATGGTTTACGTGAATGCTGTTGCACTGCTGTCCACAGTCGGAAAATGTGGTGCTTGAAAAAAATGTGCAAGGTATTTGGCGGGCCGGATGCGTCCGGCGGGCCGTAGTTTGGTCATAGCCACCCCTGGCTTACAGTATACGAACGGTTTATTTCGCGGTTTAACTTTAGCTTAATTAAAGTGCGTACTTGCTGTGCAAGGTTGAATTTTCGCGAACAAATTCATGGCAACAAATCCATCCTCCAATCTCGTCATGAAATGAATTCTTTCAGCTAGAGGGATAGTTAATTCTGAACAGGCTTCGCTAAACTATGCTAGGCTATAAATTTTTTTGACCACGGGTTCAGATGAAATTGCGTAGAAGTATTCGAAAAAAGGTCACATTTCCGCAATACAGTTATTTCGTGTTTTCATGGTTTTAGATGATTGAGTTACAAACCGGCAAAATACGGTAGAAAAGTTGTTGCACTAAAAACTAGACTCGCGTTTTTGAGCAAAACACTTCAAAAATCATTCTGTAATGATTTCTACTAAAACAAGAGACTTAATGTTTGCAATAAGTGAAAATGGCTCTAAATTCTTTGCGCTCAAACATTGTGCCGTATTGTGCTGAATATTATTTTTCAAACAGTCTAATGTAAATTGGCTTGTTATGATGATGAATTAACAAAAAGAATCCAAGTCACTGAAAACTGCAATTCTGCTAGTTTCGCAGTGCCACCACTTATGAGAAATCCAGACAGGTAGGTGGCGCTGGCAAGCATGAAATGATATTGTTTTGGATATTCTCGTCCAGAATAATAAAGACGATAGAAAATCATTTGCAGGGATCGATACACGGTTCGACAGTTGATAAGCTGCAAGCAACATCGGATAATTTTGGCTAGTAGCCTTTTTGATCAAGTGGCTTGGCAAAAACGTGATTTTTAAGAAGAGCTTACTTTTACCGAAAAAAATTGCACAATATTTCGTAGGACGTCAAATGAGCACCCAATTCGTACTTCAAAAACTTTATGAAGTGTGTTCCTTTTTGTCAGAGATGTACCATATCCCCTATTTTACGATTACAAATAATTATGGCAGTTGCAAACTGTAAAGGCTATCGCTTCTACGTCTCAAAGCAAGAAGCAATGGTCCCTCCACGCGCGAAAGGCAACAACCCCACTCCCGTAAATGAACCAGTTTTTGAGCCACGAGTAAATCGGCAAAGGAACTAATTTTTGAGCCATTATCTAATCAAAAACTTGACATAAGCAAGGAACTAAGCTTTCCGAAAAAACTATGAGGAAAAAACAAAATAAGGAAAACCGAAGCAAACTGATTTATCATTGAATCCTATGGAAATGGCTGATTTGAAAAACCTTGACCTAGGACAGGGGTTCCCAACCTTTCTCTGACCATGTACCCCTTCAGCATTTCGAAAGATAAGCATGTACCCATGGGCGTCGGAAGGGGGGCAGGGGGCCATGCCCCCTCGGTTTTTGAAAATTTTAGCAAAAAAGGATGTTTTCTAAGTTTCGATTGGGAAAAATTAAATTTCACCCCTTCTGGCCCCCCTAGAAAAACTTTGGAGAAATCCCCTAGTGCCCCCCCNTGGAAAAAATCCTTCCGACTCCCATGCATGTATCCCTTCAGCATTTCGACAGATGAACATGTACCCCTAAAATTTCTTATGACTAAATATTTTATCATGATTAATCACAGATATATTTAAAAAGAAGCATATAAAGGCTTTTTAAAATAATGTTTACTGATATATGTACAAATATTTGGAAATAAAAGATATTTAAATATATTTTTCTCTTCTATTGCTAACCTTAAATGTACCCCCTTCGGATAGGCAAATGTACCCCTAGGAGTACATCTACCCCAGGTTGGGAACCTCTGATCTAGGAAAAGTTAAATAGCAACATTTTTCCGTTAAAGACAGTTTAGGTTTGATAAATATTGAACTGAACACTTTCAATAGCATGGGAACTCTTTTCAAAGTTTTTATTCATTGAAAGACCGTGTTTACTTTTTAAGGATTTTCAAATGTGGCGGAGATTTTTCTCGAAGTTAAAAAAACGTTTCTAATTCGAAAGCGATTAAATGGAGATCTACCGAGCAACTGCATCCACATCAAAGGCTTCCCACATCGGTTATAGTTTCTGTACTGGGACTTTTCGCAAAAAAATGCGTGGAAACAACCGGTCTTTTTAACTGTTGGGTTCACTTCATGACTGCGAAGAAGACGAACAAAACTAAAAATACAACCGCGGAATGACCTCCAAACAGCATACGCACACTCACGCTACGTCAAACCGGTTTTTGAGAAACTCACAAACAACCATCGCTTGTGTTTAAGCGTGTGTGTTGCTAAGTAACTGAGGTAAGAATAAAAAACACAGGCCGTACAGGCAAAGTAAAAAGTTTCGAATCCAGCCACTTCAGTTAAACAAAGATATTTGGACAGATCTCAATATTTTCGAGAATGTTTGATTAATGAAAAAGAGATTAAAAAACGTTTTTATGGAAATGTTTTCAAATGCTAGTTTCTTTTTCGCTTTTTTACCTAGCTGTTGAGTGGTGTCATTGGTATAATTGCTGAATGTATGCCAAATAGTGCTTGTAGAAAGACGACTTTGGCCTTGTTGAGAAGACCTTAGTAGTACCAAATCGTCTGCAAAAAGCAAACGGCTGAGCCTGTAGCTTCCAACAGTGATACCTCGTCGATTCGGTCGTGACTGTCTATCCAATTCATGGAGACCATTAAGAGGAGTGGTGACAGCACATACCCTTGTCGGAGTCCAGCACCCACAGTGAACAGTTGTGATTTAACTCTGCCGACACTAACACAAACTTATGAAGTACAAATGACTTGACGGCGTTCGTCAACACCGTTACTCCCGCAACACTCCCCAAAGATTTTCTGCGCTTGACTTCAGCAAATAAGGTTTATATGTTATGCTAAATTCTTCTTTCCCGAAGTTCTGCAACATCAGCTTGAATCTACAAATGCCAGGCTTTTTAACCAGATTCACAGCCAAAAGTCTTAAGAGAAATGAAAGCGTGGACAAGAAATCATTCCAAAGCACAAGAAAGCAAACCAGAACGTTGCTGCCCAGAAAGGAAAGGTCCTAAAACTGGTGTATTATTTTTGTAACAACGCAAAAGCAGAAACGAGCAAGCAAATCTGCAAAAGTAGTCCATTTGAGAACTTCTAATTTTTTTCAAGGGAGGAAGGATTCCTTTTTTCTAACACAAATTCTTGTGGGTTTTTAGCGATATCAATTCCAGGAACGAATAACACATCATGGTTGATATTTCAAGGCAAACATATATCCGCCTCGTGGGAGGCCCAATGGCAAACATTGGAAGGGCTAACTGTTTTGCACTAGGCAGGAGCACCGTTCTAGCACATCGCTTGTCAACCACACATTGACGTCTAAGTGTTTTCAACGTAAATTCGAGTGTGGTGTTATGACATAAGTGCGACCATCTTATCGTTCTCGAATCGAAATGGCTGTCAACGCTTCATATCCTCGGGGCATTGGAAATGATTTGTTGCAGGTATACACACGACACGTGCGATAACCTTCGTCTCGATCGTTCTGCCGCCATTTGTTCCAAAGAATCACCAGAGTTTATCTTTAGCAACATCTTTCGTGTTTTAATGCGTTTAGGTGACATTGGCCTTCACCGACCTGCGTTGGTTTACGCGTTCCCTTCCAAACCTCAGAAAATGGAGTTTTCTGAATTATTTTGGCAGAGTTTTAATGAATAAGGCACATGTAAAATTTTTTCACAACGTACGAAATATTGATGATAAACACCACATTTTCTTTCCTTTGCAGCACTAAACTTTTCAAAAGTTTCTATGTTATCTTACACTAGTATTTGTTCAGTACCCAGTTCCATTCTCTTCGCAAGAGAAAACTGATAGTATCGCAGATTTTGAAGACGTTTTTATTGAGCTGGTTTGCTGAGCACTTCACTTGAGACTCTGCGCTATGTGAAAGGTATGCACCACAAACAGGCGTTTTTTCGAGAAAAAAACGTCTCAATAACGTGTTGGTTTCTTTGCAGGTGAAAGACTGTCATATAATGTTAGATCACACAATTAAACACCAGACGTTTCAAGAATATTTCAATAAAATGTGCTGGTTGGTTGAAATAACTTCAGAGACACAATTCAACTCAGAAGAGAGGAAAGACTTGCATTGGTCGTCGTTTTTTTCTTGGCTTTAATGGGTCTATATCATGCAAAGAAAGGTAGCGTTTGCAATTTTTTCGGCAAAAAAATAGAAAAAAATCAGGGAAGACACGGTGCTGCTGGCGTTTTCTAATGATATTCCGATTAATTATTTGCATTTCACACTTACCTGCTTAAATAAAATGTTACTGAAAGCAACTTGCTTTCCTGGTGAATTATTCCAATCAAGAAATGGCTTCATTCGGAGATGGAGTAAATAGTATGCTATGGCAGTGCTAAAATCTTCAAAGTTATAGTAATGTATTGTGGCGCCCCTTTTTCGACTACACTGTTCCACCAAAACACGAAGTCTAGATAAGCCTCTGGTCTCAGGTATGTAGGTGAGCAGGCAGCTGCTGAACAAAAGCAGTGTTGATTTTCTTTCTACACACACGGTAAGAATTATTACCAGATCGAGCAGTAAGTGTTCGACGTCATTACAAGGTTAGAGCAGTAGCTACTTTTCTGCGCACAGGACATTTTTTACTTTGTACTGTTGAGTATGTCAGATACGTGCGACATTGTTGGAACATTTTCAGCATTACGACGTTGTCCTTGTAATCGTTTTCAATCACTGCTTAAACAAAAACATTGATCTGTGAAGTACCATACTGCAGCTTTCTTCCATACGACACATTTGTTGGTTACTTATTACCATACGATGTGTGTTGAGTGTGGGCCTAAGAAAATAAGAACGGAAATTTTGTGATTCCCAATAAGTTTCTGATCAAAATTTTATTCAATCTTATAAACAAATGTAAACCGACCACACACGCGTAACGCGTTCTGTTGGCCAACATATGCAGTACGTACGTGCCTCTTGGAAATATAAGTTCGTATACAGTGAAGAGTAGTATGAACGAAGCTAAAATCAGGGCTGTGGAACCGTAGCCCAAACGATTTTGGATGGATAGCTGGAGCCGGATCCAAAAATTTTTTATGGTGGAGCCGGAGCCTGAAATATAGGCGCAGCCAGGGGGGCCAGGGGGACATGCCCCCCAAATTTTTAGAATATCTAGTCATTTTGTGCTTTGAGAGGCGGTATCTCAAACAAAATCCTGTCGCTCGCCTACAATCAAACATTTCCCCTAAAATTCCCCATCCCCAATTTTTGGGCTGGCTACACCACGGGCCTCAAATTTGGGTTCCGGTTCCACATACATACATTAGTTTGTGGGCCAAGTGGGTTGTACCATTATTACAGTGGTCGTTTGTTTTCAACGGACCAAATCGTTCTGGAACCGGAGCCGGAGCCAAAAACTTCTACATGTTGGATCCCGCGCCATACATGTAGACGTACTGCATATGTTGGCCAACAGAACGCGTTACGCGTGTGTGGTCGGTTTACATTTGTGGAGCTGGATCCGAGCCTGAAATTTAAGTTCCGGTTCCACAATCCTGGCTAAAGTTTGTTTTCATTTTAGTAGAACAGAACGAGTCATAAAGAATTGTAAGTAGGCCTAGTTATTACATTTTTTTGCAAAGCTTGTAAATTATCACTGAGGAATGGGTTATAGTGTAGCTGTGTCATACGCCATTTTACAATTTTGATCATGAACTGGTAGGCTTGCCATGCATACAAGATTGTCATATTACAAATAACACATGCTGAGTTTCGCTGCGAAATGAACGCTGAAAAAAGCGGGTGAGTTGGTAAAGGCAGTGCAACTGTTTGAATGACATATTTTTGCTGGAAATGTTGTGTGAACACTTTATGACCATTTTCACCAGCGTCATCATTTTTTAAACCTGGAAAACATCGCTTTCTCTGCTGTTGAAATGGGCAGATTAAACAGTTGATGACAGAAGTCGTTTCCTATGCCTGAAGCCACTCGTGCCTTGACAGCAAAATCTCCAGCGCGGAAGTGAAGCACGGCAAATAAGCCCCGCGGTCGATCTTAATTAGTCTACTCCTAGCGATAGAAAATCTGGGTGTGATAGTGGCGTCACCATCAAAATCGGTCTTTGCCGCGGCCGGTGCTATATGATCTTCTCAACACTTCAGCAGTAGACCCCAGAGAAAAGTGACCTGGCGCGTAGGAAGTACTCCACATTTTGACTGTATTCAAGGTTATTACGGTTACTTTTTTTCAACACAATTCTCGTAGAAAGCAACCTAAAATCCTGTTCAAAGCGAAATATGCATCAAAATACTAGAAAAATTGTCACGAAAAGCCATCTGATGCCATATTCCTATGATGAACTAAGTATATCAAAAACAATGGAAAAAGCCTAATGTGAAGCTTAGAAATGCATCGTTTCCCTGTCACTGCAGGAACCTCATCAGTGAATTGAACTGCCAATCCTTTATGCACTAGCGCTCCCGATTTTTCTGAGGTGTCCCCATGGGCGCAATTAGGTGGGGGACACGGGGGACGCGTCCCCCCACTTTTTCAGACAGGGTGATATAATATGCCATGTCCCCCCACATTTTTCTCTTGAGGTTCCGTAATATATTGGATTCACAACAAGCTGTCCCCTTCAGATTTTACAACAAAATTGCGCTGATGGGTGTCCCAATGGTTTATGGATGAAAATTGCCTGGCCTACAAAATCCTTGCTTTGGAGTTTGGTTACATAAAGGCGTGGAAAAATTGGTGATATTGTTAATGGCAGTATCATCGATTGGCTCGATATATTTTGCTTTCAAAACTTTTATTTAGTGTTGTAAATACTTCTTTATTAGCTGTATGACTCACGCGGAAACTGCACGATATCCAAACAGTGAACCACAACATACTGGCTAAGGAACAGTGCTTTATAGTGTATTATGTCAAAATGAGCTTTTCTCCATTTAGCACTAAAAGGCGTAAACACTAAATACTTCAACTCAAATAAAAGCCAAACCGCCAAGACAGCAAAAAACACGTCGACCAGGTTGCCCAACTGAGAAAGATTCATGAGTTTGTCGCAAAATATTGTTTACAAATGCGTTGCCAATCTTTAATTATGGAATTAACAATTGACAAAGAAAGAGTGGCCTAAATCTGGACAAAGGTTTGCGTTTGTAAGTTGAGCAGTCTCAGGAGACACCTATGCCTAATGTACCAAACAAGACATGCTGTGCCTCGACGGGAGTGATTAGGTCCCTTAACTATGATAGAGTCCTTTGCAGTTGGTTCTGATTGGTTTTGCAACCCCACCCAATTCCACATTTTTGAACGCAGGAAGTTCAGTCAAAAGAGCTGGGGTACTTCAGGCGCTATTGGGCACAGAGTAGATTTTTGGTACTTGAGCTGTATCCAGTGCAGACAAAATTAGTTTAAATTTGTTAATGCAGTTTCTGTTCTAAACTATTTTTTGTCACCTTACGACACTGCAACGATGAATATACGCAAAGCTTTTAAACAAAGGATAGAAATACAAAAACAGCAAGACGTTTAATCATAATATTTTTCTGCAAATAAGACATCTCCGAAAGCTGTTGAACTACAACATGGGCACAATAATTTCAGCTTTCAAAATTTTTTCTCGCTAACACAATATAGTCAAATAGTATCCATTTTGAATTAGGAAATATTTTGGGTTGTTGGGACCCACTGTGCTGCAAACAACAGAAATTGTCGGAACAAAACTAAGCGTAACGAGTATCCTGAAGCCAAGTATTTGTTTTCTTGTGGTGAGTTCCAAAAAGTGATATGAAAGCTACGGTATTGCCTTTGCAAAAAAGATAAAAAATGGCGCTGTAATTACACGTGATATGCAAAAATATTCTTCAGACTTTGTATTGTTGTGGTTGGTCCATGAACATCAAACATTGCCTTTTCTTAATTTCGTGTTGTTCGTGATCCGCTGTAAATAAATGCGTAGCCTGACATCTACTTGTAAATTGACATGCTTCTATCGCTAGGATTGACTGCAAGAACTACGCCGAGACAAGCTCGAGTTGCGATTAGTGACTGATTGTATCAGAATGCCGGAAACATCTCATCAATGGCGAAGCAAGGGTTGAAAGATCGTGATCTTTTTAACGCTTAAAAGGGCAGTTCTGTCGTTCGGCCACTGCCAAGCTAAGCAAAAACGCCTGATCTTCCTTACCTTGGCAGCAATCTCGCTCGACATTCCGATAAAAATATCAGCCTTGTTTTTGATGACTGACACCCTCTACTTAAGTTCGTAAATATGAAGAAAATCTATCAATAGTTGTTACTATACATGGTCAATATTTTCTTGCAAGTATTGTGTATGAGAACTGTCTTTTTGAATTGTTTTCGAAACAAGAATGTTCTTTAGATTTTATCGATTGTCTTGGATTGCTGATTTATTCTGAAGAGCCAGTTCTCCAAGTTTGGCGTTTTGGTAATTCGGTGTCAAAACTGTGTTTTCGTTTTTTTGCGAAAGTTTTGGCGGAGACGAAAAATCAGGCCTGAATGTTCGAGAAGAGATAGCTTTGCGAAATAGAGCGTTCGTTTGCACTCCAAGGGTAGGAGGTAGATCCATTCACGGTAACGATTGGTGAGAGAAAGCGTGATCCTTGGTTCTCCCTACAACAAGGCATCATTCAGTTTTCGCCAATTAAAATAAAGAAACTAACAAGTTTGTCAAATTCATTTGAGTCGAAACACTTGCAAATATTATGGATAACAAAAGAATAAGAAATATAAATATAAATTATAAAACGGTGGCTGTCAGCGGCGCAGACGAGGAGCTATACCTATAGCTTAAGCCCCTGCTAATACATCTCTATTACGAATCTAGTGTTTACGCTGAAATCGAACGAAGAAGAATAGCAACTATTTCGAAAATTCCAGCTTTCGTGATATTTACAGTCATTTCGTTATTTAGAAAACAAATGCATATGCTTGGCGATCCATTAACATGGATTCTCCGATTTTTAAATGTTGTATAATTTGAACCCTCCAAAACAAAATACTGGCTGCAAACCTGATGCCGTTACCATATAAACAAGGAATAAAAATCATGCGTTCTCCCGAAACGAACAAGCTTGCTGAAACCTGTTTGTGACGTAATATTGAGAGTGCGAGAGGTCACGAGACGCTTTAGGTTATGTGGGCCGAAATCCTTCTGCTTATTAAATTGCTAACAACCAATAAAAGATCGCGCAAAAGGTTACTCAATCTTTATGAGTGTTTAATTAGAGGTTCTCGGTTGCACTTCTAGAGGTACTCTTGCTGGACGTCTGTTTCCCTTATGTTATTTGCAATTTAGAGTGCAAAGAGTTTATTTTATTTTCTAATAGGAAATTAAAACAGCATCAAATGTTTCTTGTTAGTGAATTTCGCACCAACTTGCTTCAACCCAGCTTCTTGGAATGAAACCACCTCCGAAAAACGCTTAGCGAATATTCAAACTAGGGCAACAAACTTTTAAATTTGGTTAAAGCACATAACCGTCTCATTTAACAAGACATGTTCGACCTGTCTTATTACCAATCTCAACTGTCAATTGTTGACGCGCAACAGCAGTGTCATTTTTGAAAAAAATTAATATTCAGTCATTACACTCCAAGGCTTCCTTTTTCATTCTGATCATTGTTCGAATCAGGCACGAGCATCTGACGTGTGTTCAAAACTGTTTACGAGCCAACGCTAATTTTGGCGGTATAAATCCGAATTTTTATTTAGTAATGACATCGCCTGCAAATTGTTCCTTGGCAAGCAAGTAATTTCAACGAAAAGCACAAAAAATGTATCAAAAGCGTTGATGAAACAGCAGGTTGTTCAAAACTTATAGACGTTTTGCTGATATACAGCAGTGAAATTCGAATGATATCAAAACGTTAAAATTTTTAGGAATAGGCGTAAGAGACGGGAGTGTAGGGTGAAGCAGTTTCACAAAAGATGTGATAAATATAGAAAATCAAGCGATTGGCGGCCTATGTTCACACAGAACTGTCGTCAGACAGTCGTCAATAGGGGGGCTTTACGTTTGTGCAAGGGGGCTTTGCATTAGTGCAGGGCGAGGCTTGACCTTCAAATTTGAAAAAAATTCCACTAATTATAGTGTTTCATATTTCAATTTGGGGGGCTTGGAGCTGTGTTTGGAGGGGGGATAAGCCCACCAAAGCTTCCCGTGGCGACGGGACTGTGTTCGCAGCAAACAATCTCAATGAAATTTCCTAAACCTATAGCTTAAAGGAACAATAATGTAAATATCAACTATTTAGATATAATAAGATTGGACTTTTTGTTTAGATCACTGTTCCTACATTGTGTCTTCTTCTATGACTTTGCAAGATTTCCGAGTTTCACACTGTACACTGGCTACTTGCTGACGTAAGACGAAACTACGACGAAATACCTGAATGATGTATCGTCGTTGAAATTAGTGCGAATAAATCTAAATCTGATCGCTGACTATATGATGAAAACAAACCAGAGCTAAAATTGACCGAACTATGATCATGCTCAAGTCAGGGACAATATTAAAACCAACGACTGGGATAACATGGAAGTGAAATCAGAGGTTTTGGGATATTTTATCACGGGAAATAATTTCGCTCCCTTGATTGAAACGTTTTCCCATACGTCTATGTTTGCCAGCGCTTACTTTATATTTAAAATTTCCTACAAGATTGCCCGTTTTTGTGTCTTCTAAATAATCACCGGCAAACAACAGTAATCTTTGAAAAAGCTTACATTATGCCCAGTTATCTGCTGCTGGATTTCACAAGTGTTGTATTTTGGAATGTAAGTCAGTGGCAATAAACGCAGTCGAACTAAATTTCCTCAGTTCTGAAACGCGTCTTTTCAGCGCTGAAAGACTCCATCTGCACAAAATCCGAAAACGCAGTACTAATGCTTAGATTCTGCTGCTCAGGGAAAAAGCAAACCAGCAGACCATCCGCTCTTTGCGGCCTGCTTTTTTGTAAATGATGGCTGCATGCTGCTCAAAATCAACTGATTTTGCTATTTTACGTTGTTCTAAAATTGAAATGCTGGGTAAAACTACAAAGGTGATATTTTAGTTTTCTCCTGTTTCTTTCTGTCGCAAATATTGAGCATTTTGTGAACGCATATTTTAAGACCTACAGCAACAATAAGTCTCATGCCTATTACCAGGTCTCGAGTTCGCAAGGTCACCAATTGGCAAACACCCTTTTTCTGATTCGATAGCTCAGTGAAAATAATTGGGGCCCGTCACATACATGACCAAGAAACTTCAGCCAAGATTATGAGAGTCTGTTCTATTTGTGCCATCCTATTTTTGTGTCACTACACGCACTAGCAAACAGTGGAATAATTGAGTTACCGCAGAACACTTCAGAATTTTCCGTGTGCAATCACTGCAAATCTATCTTCATGTCTTGTCAAGAAAGATCCACACTGGTGTGATGATGGCTCTCTGCTCGAACCACAGGTAACGTTCTTTTAAAATGTTGGTGCGGCTCGACGTTAAAAGACACGTTGGGAACGATGCGTACGCGCCAACTCACACGCTCTTCTGCCCGCGAGCAAAGGCCAAATAATCAGACAAGTGGCCAAACCCGTGAGGGCGAGCCGTCTTATCGTCACGCTCACCGCAGCTGGCCGCTGCAGGCGGTTTGGAAAAACTAAGGGAGATAAAGTTGTGATCGTGCGCTTCATTTGATGGAAGTTCCAGTGGCGGAAATCATCTTCGCCAGGAAGGGTGTATGATATACACTTAGAAGTTAATTGAAAAACGTAAGTTGTGCTTTGCCCGGCCAGTTACCTTTTCCAGTAGTGGCTGTTAGTGCTTCCGACCTCCGTTTGGGCCAGAAGGTCTGTTATGCCGGTTTTGTACCTGTGCGTGGTCAGCACAGGTATGATTGAAGTAAACATCTGCCTACTGACGCCAAATGCTTGACTGCTTCACAGAGCTTTTTGGACCATTTCCATTCATGTGAAGTTCAGAAGAAGGAAATAAGAAGTCAGATTAGCTCCAAAAAATTGGCGTTAGTCCAGTACAGCATTACAGCACGTGTAGTATCATCGCTTCAATAATGTCAAATAACCTTGTTACGGAAGATGCATAAATTTGTAGCCAACGATTTTGGAAAGCTTTATAAGCTGAAAGAAGACTTTTAATATTCGGTCTGGATACCGTTTTAAATCAAATGTTGCCCTTGTGGTAGATTTATGACGTGATAATTATAAAAAAAAATATTATGTCTAAGAGAATTTGGTCGTATCCTTTTTTCTTTTCGCCAAGATAAATCTAGTGCAGTGTTCATTAGGGTGACGTCAAGTGACAACCCTTAAACAGAGAGGTAATGGCAAATAAATGTTCTCATTTAGTAAATAACCTGAAGAACAGGACCAGCGTGCTTCAGACAAAGCAAAGGGCCGAAAGTAGTAATTGAGGAAAAGCACACTGTGTTTTTTTGTTTTTGCCACTCTTGTGCGACAGTGATCCTGCAACAGTTTTTACATCAACAACTTCCTTGTATTTATTTGCACATTTACTGTTTATGTATCAGGCCTTAATCTCATAGCATCATAGCATCTTTCGAACTGTCTGCTAGATGTTTGAAGTTTCACATTGATCGATGGGATTTTCCGAAGCTGTGCCAAACAATCCGCGCAGGTGCCGCTAGAATCAAAACAATGTACCCACAATGCGGTGGAAACGAAAATGGCTACCGAAGAACCGTCTCGCTGGATGGATGGCGTATTTCCACCTCTCTTCCTCACCATCGTCGAAACTTGGACCTATTTTCCTTACATGCGTTATCCTGTACCATATAACACCGCACTCTGTCGCAGGTAAAACAGTTATTCCTTCTAGACCATTTTGAAGTTTTCGATATGGTTGAAATTTTTCCCTGGGTCACACTTTCACTTTTCATTAATACAATATTGGAGCAATTTTCTTCCCCGCATTGGGCAGTTGTTTTAACCTTCCAGGGATAGTTCTTTTAAACTCAATTTTAAACATACCGTAAACGCATTTAACAATCTAGATTTGCAAACAATTACTACTTCGAATTGTCCCCCCCAATTCAAGACCATACTCAAAAACGTATTGAAAAACACTGAGTTTTTCCATCAGAGTTTGCACCTTAAAAACCTAGTGTGGTGCTACTTCTGAAATGCTGTTGTGGTCAAATCAAGATTAAGTGTCTTTTCCGCTGTACTTGTTTTCGGACCTGTCGCGATTGAGGGTATTTTAAGTTAACAGTTTTGACAAGTTTGCCAGGGTTTAAAAAAAAATTGAATAATTGATAATTTCCAGTTTATAAAAAAAACCTGACTGTCCACTAACCAAAAAGTGGACACTGTGTTGATGCAATGCCAGGATTTAAACCTATCTACTACACATATCCTTTAAGTTCAAATATCTTAAACGAAAATATAAATCAATCTCTCCTTGTTCGATATGACGGGTAGCGTTGTGATGTTTTGTACGACTAACAAAACAATAAAAAATAAGCTTGTAAGTCGATGAGAGTTTAGAGAAAATAAGCACACTGACGGATGGGGCTAGATCTGTCGTGTAGCCACTAAACGTGACATGAAACTGAACTTGAAATATCGGTAGAAAAGGAACAGTAGCGGTAGGAAAGGAAGCAGATGGTGCCAAAACACGACAGTGCAACATAACAATCAGTCACTCCATGTTCTGTTTTACAAGATGTGAGTAAAAAGTAGAGTTATTTAAATAAACTTCTCAAATGTTGGAAATACTTTGCTTGCAATATCTTAGAAAGTTACATGAATTTCTGTTTGAAAGCACTTTTCGGCACACTGTAGCTTTGAAACGCCCAAGATCCCAGAAGGTGTTAATCCTAAGGGTCTAGAACGGAACATAAGATACAACCAGTAACCTTACTTTATGGTTGTAGTACAAAATCCAGCTGACAGTCCCATTTATTTGTTATTACACCAATAGTTTCCTCAATTTATGGGCTAAACCTGTGCGTGGGTGGAAAACGCAGTTTGTCTTTGTCTAAAATTCCATGAACATATTAAAAGAAAAACAACAAGTTTAAAACTTCCATGTTTTCATTGAAACTGCTCACAATCTAAGGTAAACTTAAAGTCTTGATTTGCACAATTTCGAAACTAGCAAAGTGATCCACTAATCGTAAACTATTGGCAAAACCGCACTCATTACTCTTTGAAGACCAACCACCGTTTACTTTAAACCAGTGCTTGTCAACCGGGTGTATCGTACACCCCAGGGTGTACCAGGATTTTCCAGGGGTTTACCACGGGGATGGGGTGTACAGGGGTGTACCAGATGTGT
>JGI24159J19872_10003772_pt1 | contig 19093 bp, 11 predicted proteins | sample Ectturendosymbi4_FD_19872 | JGI IMG/M metagenome (IMG submission 19872) | reverse complement strand
CTGTCACGATCCTGTGTTGGTCTTGTGTGATCATCTTGATCTCTTTCTCGATCAACAGGTCGTTTGTCACGATCCTTTGGAGCTCTGTCAACGTCTTGTGGTTGTCTCTCGCGACCACCTGGCTGTCTGTCACGATCATCGGGTCTCCTTACATCTTCACCAGGCCTTCTGTCACGATCCTGTGTTGGTCTTGTGTGATCATCTTGATCTTGTGGAGCTCCGTTACTTTGGTCTGGTTGTCTTTCGCTCTCTGTTGTGTCTTCATCCGGTTCAGTTTCTCGTTGTAAAATTTTTGGTTGTGAGTTGGTGTCTTTTTTTGTTTTTATGGATATTCTTGTCCACAGGCTTCGTCGTTTTTCTGAAAAATGTTTGCTTAGTTTTATGAATGGTGCAAGTTATTGTGATGTTTTCCAAACAGAGATTCTGTGCAATTCAAGCTGTGAACCTGAAATACTACTCACCATAATTCGAGTATGTCTCAAATTAGAAGAAGATGTGTGCACTCTTGTTATTTCGTGCAAAATTATATGCTAAATGCAAACAGGTGAGCAAGTAATTTATCGAACGTTACTGCAACGTTATCACGCTTTTCGCTATAAGGAACANTTACGCAAANACAACATTTTGGTGTTTTCTGCAGCAAACCTTGTTTTGTGGGACAAGCAAGTGATTTANAACGACACGACCCCAAAAACCGTGATGAACGGTCATCCCAAGTTAAAGCGTTTTTTGAAGCTGTTGCTGTTAAGATCTCCTCTACTGGTTCATTGTGTCTGCTATGGATGCCATCTAAATTAGAATTGCCACTTCTGAACCACAAAATATCTAGACCAGCAGTTGCGACGGCGATGGTGGATACTGAATGTAGAGAGGTATTTGCTACTGGATAGCTTTTGCTGTATTGGTGCTAGGACCAGGGGTGTAGTTGGTCGGGAACGCGTGGGAACTGAGTTCCCACACCTTTTTCACGTTTTGCTTTAAATTGAATTGGAAGCTGTTTTCAGATGGCTACTTTTTTAGATGCGTTCCCACACCTTTTTTGTTAGCACTACTTCCCTGGCTAAGCCTAACTATGAACCTTCATTCTGTGCACCCAATTTGGTCATGAATGTGGCCCAAAGCATTTCTGAAACGAGTTTTACACTTTTTCGAGTTTTAAGGTATATAGTTCAGCTTACAGTGGTCTGTGACTTCACGATATCTTGCACTGCCCATCTCACTTGTCACAAAAAGTCACAAAAACCTAACCACCTTCCCAATTTAGTGTGACGTTATTTATGGACGTCACACATATTTAAGATGTCATTTATGACCCACTGAGATTTCATTTGCATTTGTCGTTTCAAAAGTAAACTAAACCCCTAAAATTGGATATCAATCGCGGTGAGATAACAAGCGCTCCCTCAAACCGAATACTTTGATATCTGCGTTGAACTCTTGGTTATATTCACTTATTCCAGCGGTTCCCAAACTTTTTCTGATCGCGTACCATTTGTGGGCCCTGTGTTTTCACCGCGTACCACCTTGAAAACACCTTGTTCCAAGGAAACTCAATCTACCCAATATCATTCGATCAAAAGTTTGGCAAACCAGACTTGACGCAAATGCGGCATGAACAACATGGTTGTGAGAAACTGTAATGGCCATTTTTCAAAACTAATAAGGGAAGTACACAAAAATTCAGGAGTTTATTAACAGAACCCGATAAGTGAAAACAGAATGTATTATTTTTGTTTAGAAGAACAGAAGGGTCTCGCGTACCACTTTGAAGGCCTGCGCGTACCACTAATGGTACGCGTACCACAGTTTGGGAATCACTGACTTATTCGAATAAGAGCTGAAGATGCCTGCTGAGAGGGCGAAATATGTATTGTTTAGTGTCTGATTCTTGTTGTTGAAATTAAGTTTCCGTTTGATAGGTCCTGTAATAATGACTGAGCTATATTACATGGGTTCATTGTGACATCACAAACGTTCATTCACATGCAATCTTATGAGTATGTTAATCGCCAATTGGTTGTATATACAATTGGTTGTATGTGACATTCTATTAGTTGCTTTTGCACTGTAAGTTATATTTGATTGCTTATTGAAACATACGGTATTTTATCCGAAAGCGTGCTTATTTTTCGGTCCAGGAAAATGGCAACTCTGCTTGAACCCTTGCATGGAGGTGTTTATATTTAACGCCCCATGTTACGTTTAATGCGAAGGCGTACCGAGGGCGGGAAGAGGCACGATGTGCCGGCCGCCAAAGGACTGAAACCAGACTCGTCGTGCGACGTATATTTAAGCATTTTAAAGGCCTTGAAGTTACTGAGAAAAGGTTGCGATGAATACCTGAGCTGAATTTGATGTGTGACTGTTTGTTAACCTGTGCCTCACCATGTCCAAGACGACATTTGCCGTTGTAAAGCGTTTAGCAAAGGTTGTATAATCCTTTTACGCCACAAAATCCTTTTTTCTCTAGGTTTAGACAGCGAGCAGTTAATGGAATGTTTTATTGCGTAACAATTATTGTTGCAAAAAAATGGACGATTTGCTGTAGTTTTCTCTCTAATATAAAAAATTTCACACTTAATCATATTTTTGATGGGTTTTTCTGGGATGCAATATCTCATCTTGTCATTACGTGTTGTGTGTGCCCATGTGCTTTATTTGCCTTTTTATCTGCACCAGTGAAGGGTTTACCGCTTTTGTATAATTTATTTGCTTTGATAAAAAGTACTGCTAAAATACTCTATTTTGAAAAGCACATAGCACACTACATTAACCACGTACAAGTTGTCTAAAGTAACAAAGATTTATACTTGAAACCCTGTGCAACTTTGGTTTTTAAAACCCAACTTTTGCCTACACCCCCAATCTAACATCCTGATTAGACCGCTGGAAGAAAATATTGACGGAAACGATGGTGAAATGTTTTTCTGTCTAAAATTCTATTCAAGTCCAAATACCGAAGTTATTTGCAGAAGATTCATTCAACTTTTGTTAATTGTAAAAAGCAAACGATAGTAAGCGCGCATTCATAGCATAAGCTTAGGAGCAAATGTGGTTGAACTTACCCAATAGCGTATATCCCGTAATAACTGCTTTTGCGTCATCTGGTATGTTAATTTCTATGCTGTTGTCCGTTCGTCTTGCTCGTACATAGATTTTTTTGCCGCTTCCCACTTGATACCTAGCACAGATAAATGTTTTTTTCACTGGCACAAGCAGATCTCTCTCTTATTGATGACATTTTGAGCTAGTTTGAACGACTATACCGTTGTTGTACTAACTGATAGTACCACAAAGTAAGCGTAGATTTCATTCAGCATGCTTTCTGCTATAATTCAATCCACGTTACTGGATTGTGCAGCTAGCCATTTACGCAAAAGCTTCTCCTTTCGATAGCGTTTTATCTTTCTTGATGTCGTGTGATAGGGTTAGTTTACATGAAAATAAGTCAATGTCACTTCACTTCTACTCCATTCACCCATGGTGCAATGACAAGTGCTTGAAGGTACGGTAAAGTTGAGAGCTTTTTCCCACATTTGCTTTCGAAGTACAAACAGCGCAAACAGTAATAGAATGCACGCTTCGTAATCAATGTGTGTTTGAGGCACACCACCAGTAAATGTCGTCTAGGACGTCGGAACAGTAATACATTTCGTTTCGCCGAAGTTTATTGCAGCGCTTATGCTAATATGAAAAATGCGCTCCCACCCAACTTCGAATGAGTCTGTTCATTGTGACCGCCATGCCTAAAATAAAATATGTTTTGGGAACGAATAACGTACTGGTCACTTCGGATGCTTGTGACCGACAAGGGGGTCAAAATAAGAGAAAAAAACACGCCACTTCTTACGAAAAACCGCGGCCAATGTAACAAACGTTGAAATTAGGTTGCTTCGAACAAGTCACTGCATGTATGAATTATATAGCTTTCAATAACACACTTTTTCCTTTCTTTTATTCTTGCTCTAATTCATGTGCTATGTACCTATATTTTCTCTGTTCCCAAAACATTACCTGACATCATATCCACTTCTTCCCCCATCTGGATGCTCCCACGTAATCTGGTACAAGTCACCACTGATCAGAGTTGCGGATAAATCTACTGGTGGTGAAGGTCCTGTTGGTTCCAGTAAAACGCTATAAACTGAGTTGCCAAATCTACACTAAAGACGATTAACAACCAAAAACTTGATAACAAATTTGTGAAAATTCAGTCACGTAAGTTTTAACTTCTAATCAAGTGCAAGTTTCAGTGGCAAAGAGAAGTTGAATAGTTTTCAAAATTTAGAGGCCAAAATTAACAAAACACTTCCAGCTGCTGGCGCACTGATAGCTGCTGGTATGAGAGAAAATATCAAATCTTAAAAACATTGAAATACCCTACAAGCTGCATTCTTGTACAAAACGGCTGAAAAGCGCGACGGGTGAAATCCACACAGCTTGAAAAAATTTTAGTCTGTTAAAAAATGAAAGATCACACAAAAATGGCACGTGGAAACAACTAAGCAAGTGGATTCACCATACGCGTAGCCAGGGGGGGCATGGCCCCCCAAATATTTAGCATACATAGTCATTTTGTGCTTTAAGTGGCGGTATCCCAAACAAAATACCGTCGCTCGCCTAAAATCAAACATTTTGCCACCCCCCAAAAAAATTGGGCTGGCTACGCTACTGGCATTCACCAATAATGAAGATGTACAGCAGTAGGATATGAAAAAAAGTGATTTTACACCCGAAATGCTGTTGGAAAATATTGATGGAAACGACGTTTTTCAGGTCGAGCACAAAGAAACGAATGACCGCACAGCAGTTCTAGAGCTTACACTTTGGTGGAGCACAGAAGCATACCGTAATACACTGATAGAAAAAAATGGAAAAAATAACGAATTTTCATTCGGCAGTGGACAGAATGTTTTACATGGAAACGTGTAGGTCAGATTTTAACCAAGAACGGAAAACAAGTTAAGGATTCTTTTGCTAGGTTGTTATGATCCAGTGGCAGATCCTGACCAGGGGTTTAGGGGGCAGTCATACAGGGGGCGCCAAAAAGGTCTTCACACGTTTAAATGCCCCAAATACTCTGTTGCAACTCTCTTCATTGGATTCACCTTGCATCGCGATTTCTACAATTCGTTCTTGGCGTTTTGCTAAATCAACAGCCTCCATCTCATCAACATTCTCTGCAGCAGGTCCTCCTGACTTTTTTATTATCTTGTGCTGCGCTTACGTTTCTGCCATCATCACACAGCTGGTTACTTAGAGACTTGTCTTGGTTTTGCACAGTTGTCACACCTTGGCAGTTGCTTTCTTGATTTAGTACCTGGAAAAGACTAGAACCTGTTTCCTGTGATGTGACTTCCCCAGAAACATCGCCAGAAAGTCTTCAGTGGGGGCTTAACGTTTAAGGAGGGGGCTTGACATGGGAATTTTGATGAAAACTCCACTGATTTATAGTGTTTCATATTTCAATTTTGGGAGTTTGGTGTTTTGTTTAGGGTGGCTAAGCCCACCAAGCACCCCGTGGCGAAGGGACTGGACTTCTCTACAGTACTGCTTGGATCTGTACCGTCTGGCTCAGGGGTCTCAAAGTCAAAATGCTCCGAGGGCCAAATGAGGACTTGTACAGTAACCCGAGGGCCGCGTTATGACGCTGACGTAACAATCGTTGGTGAAACTTTACTAGAAACAACTTTTACATCTTATTTCCTGCTAAAGGTATCTTGAGTTATAGGCAAAACATTTCTAGCCGTCTCTTGTTCACTCGCTAGCCGTGTACTTTTAAACGCCGGTGAATAAACTAAATAACGTAAATGTTGATTATTTGAAATTCCCAAAAAGTATTGCGGGCCGCACAAAACGCCATCGCGGGCCACATGTGGCCCGCGTGTTTGAGACCCCTGGTCGGGCTCTTTATCATCGGCTCTTTTCCGGAGCAGCCTCTTTCTATAACACACTGTAGGTACAAGGTGGCGATTCAATCTGTGTCTACAACAACCGCAAAATATTACCGCATCCTTTAGCAATAGCAGACGTTTTTTCAGATGACAATTTCTAAAACTTGACAGCTTACGTTTTTCCCTTTTCTCTGCTGTAACATACAGTGGATATCCTGTAACATGCTACGGATATTTTCAATTTGTATTTTTTAAACGCATTCGTCACTCGTTGTCAGCGAATGTATAACATTGCAGCCCAGACCATCTGCAAATTGCCGATCCACCTTGTGCAGCGGTCCTGGACCAACACTTCTATTCAGGCCCGTGGTGAGAATCAGCTCATAACCAATTGAAAACTACGAATCTCAGCCAACACCACAGTTTCCAGTTAAAAAGTTATAATTTGCACTAGAAGATTGTTTCTCTGCTCTAATTTATGTGATTTTTTAAGCGGAATGAGCTAGCAAACAAGCAACGCAGTTCGTTGTCGATGGCAGTTTCGCTAACCATGTTAAGTTTGTCTTTTCGTGGCCGGCGTGAACTGTCTAGGGTTTGCAACTGCAACATAAGGATCAAAACTACATAGTCATCAGTCACTGCTGCTCTTGCTTTACACACGCCGCACTATGGTTCAATCAGTAGCCTTAGTTCTGACAAGAAACTCAACCACTCATCTATATGTTGCAGGACTCATGGATTGCACTGGCAACAGACCTGAAACCTGTTTTTCGCTTTAGAGGCATCTAGGATCTTGCTTCAGTTTTCAGTTTTCCATACTAGATTCCAATTTTCGCTACTGACTTTCCTTTCAAGGCTGACATCAGGTATCAAAGAAAAAAACTTGTAACAAAAATTCATCAATTTTGCACAAACCAGTGGCAAATCGAGAAGCCCGCTGTGGTAGCGAAAGCGAATGCGTTTGTGATGACCAGAGTCATGCTAGGTATTTTTCACCAGGGAAAAATAACCGAACAGTAGTATTATTACGAAGGAATAGCATTGTTGAATTCGACAATTTAAAAGTCCGGCACGTAAATCCTGCAGTTGAGCGAAGTGTAAAGAATTATTTAGTTTAGAGCAGGGGTTCTCAACCAGGGGTAAATTTATCCTCTAGGGGTGAATTTTACCTATCCTGGGGGTAAATTTAATGATGCGGAAGTTACAACACTGCTTTTTCCTGCAGCGCTAGTGAGTAAACAAAAAGCAGGGGTTAATTTTATGTTAGGAAGCTGGCAAGGGGTAAACGGGAGAAAAAAGCTTGAGAACCCCTGATTTAGAGTATTTTCAACCTCTGTTTCCACTTCTATAAGCACTAAAAAAGGGCGCATTAATATCAAACGAGCGCCACAGAAGTTTGGGGAGAGAAGTTGTCCCAAACTTCCACCCTTTGTAATGATCCTACTCCATTATAACATCAGTCGGTTGATCACGGTTAGTGCGTCAATTTCTTTTTGGGACGTTGGAATAGAAGAAAAATCTGGTTTTGTATTTTGATGATGAATATCAGTCTTAAAGCTAAGAACTTTCCGACAAATCTTATAATTTTAGCGGCATTATTGATCTGTGAATATGTTATCTATGACATGAAACTGGTCAGTGGGATAAAAAAAGTTTCGAGCGATGTGCTAAACGCTTGAAAACGTAGGTAAAACCCGAAATGATATATTTTCTGCATGCCGCTTACGCAATGGTAAATCCACGTTTAACTCAAGAAGAATCGAAGTGGATAAAATGGCTAATTTAAAAATTCTTATACATTAAGAACCTCACGATTGAGACATGCTGACGACCGTAATAGTATTTGTGATTCCAATTTGCTTTCAGTTATACTCGCACGACAGCCATGGGCGTCCACAGGGGGGCAAAATAGGTATTTGCGCCCTTGGAAATTGGGACTAACAAGCAAATTTCTAGAAAGCCTGAAGTCAGCGGCTTAATTCCGATTGAGTCTCAACCATAGGGAAGTGATATTTTTCTTAAATTTTTTTTTAACTTTTGTTTTTTTAATACAACTTTAAAATTTTGTAGTTGAAAGCAATATCAGCCTGAACTAAAGTACTAAAATATCGATACTTAAAAAACGTTCCTTCAGCCAAATTTTCCATTTGACTCATAAATTAGATGCATGGCCATTGTTTCGTTTAAAGTTAGAGAACACCAGACTTATTTATATAAATACACATGAAATTTAGAAGATGCTCGAGAGATTTCTACTGTTGTAGAAACCGGCAGCAGACAAAGGAAAACTATTAATAGACTTATCTTGGTACTACCACTTATGGGAAAAACTTTCCAAAACTGCAAAAATGCACACTGCATGGGTTGCTTTGTCAGGAACGTTGCAAACTAAACGGTAATTTTTCGTACAGAATTATTTGGCGAAACATTTTAGTTCTCAAAATTTAAGCAAGAAGTAGAAGGCAACAGTTCGATGATACCAAAAGCGAATTTAAAGCAAGAATATAAAAAATAGTGCACCATGCAAAGGATGCAACCAAATGTGTCCAATCTCCCAAGCTATCACACACACCAGGGGAGAACCGCTGCATTCAAGTGAGAACCTACTTGTGGAGAACTTAATATGTGAACTGTCGCTTGCCAAGTCTTTGTAAAAACCCGTAACTTCAGCATCATACAACGTTCCAGGAGAGAGACCTGAGGAAAAATGCAAGGTACAGTCGATCTAAAACGAAATGAAAAGCGACGACAAATGGTGCGGAAAGAATGTGTAAAACTACATTATTTTAACAAACAAGCTAAAACTAAACAGACAAGCTGCTTTGGTGCTTTGCCAAGCACTTTTTCGTGAAACCAGAAAGAGTCACAATAAGGCTGAAACGTGATGAAACACGGCTTTATGTAGTCAATTCAAGCAAGAATTTACTTGCAATCTATGCATCAAGCTTTACCTCAGTAAAACGGCTAATATGGCATAGAGTTGGTTCAGTTGAACTTTTAAGAAAAACTTATCGCATACATGCTAGAGTCCTGCGCGAAGCGGGTAGAGTTATGCGTGCGGGTGCGGGGCGGGCGCGGATTGAACTTGGTGCAGGGCGGGCGCGGGATAAGAAATTCTCTGTGCGGGTAACTTGATGTTGATCCAGTGCATGTGAAGCGGGGCGGGAGCAGAAAAAAATTCAACCCGCGAAGGATTCAAATGCTGTTGCAACTTCTCAGTTGGCGTTGCGTTAAAATGTGCAATTCACCACGTGCGCGAAGAGCAACACCCATATATACGTGGCGCGAACAAGCAATAATAGAGTGATTGCGGCGTGTGATCTCTACCGATACCAGCTTGTGAACGATTGAACACAACGACAAGCGTAAGCAAAGAGTGATTACGGCGCATGATCTCTATTGTTGCTTGCTGCCACAGTGTGAAGCTTTGCACACTTGAGCCTCGGGCTTTCCGACCGCAACAATACAAACCTTATCGCGTGAAGTTGTGCAAACGTTGAGTCTCTTTACTTTAAATCATTTGATGATTTAAGGACATAGCCCCATTACTTTCAGGACATAGCCCTATTACTTTCTTAAAAATGAGAAAAGCGAAAATGAAGCTCATGACTCAATATTTTCCGCACCTTTCAAGGAAATCTTTCGCTTGCATCCGTTGTTACATCCGTTTGACATCTGTTTAATCGACACCAATTCTTTTGAGGTTGATACTTATTGATTTTGCATTAGTTTCTGGACCAGCTTGCTTGATGCCTTTCCAATCGACATCATAAGAAGTTAAGCCCAAATCAATGTGGTTTTAAATGTTTTGATATAACATTGCTGGCTGATTTCAATTAATATAATTTTACATGTGAAACCAGTGCAACGGAAGACTGCTGCTTTTATTGTTACCATTTCGAAGTTCATCCCACTATCTGTCAGTGTGGGTCTTTGTCTAGTCTAGAGTCTAGACCAAACAGCTATGTAAGAAATTCGTTACAAGCAGCGAACTAACCCGCGAGAAATTTTAATGTGCAATTTACGAATGTAAGCATAGACCGCTTGATCAATCGACGTTGGTTATACACAGTGTGTGAACATCTTGCTACTTTGTTGCAACGTTCAGATGTGTGCTGCGTCAGGCAAATGAAAACAAGAAGCTTAATTCCATGCACATCACCACTACAGCCAAAGTCATAAGCCATGAATACCACTGGGTCGCTTTCTTTGGTTTGGCCGCACGCTTGAGCCAACCTTTACGGATCAGTGACTTCCACCCGTTTAAACGCAGCGCTTACTAGTGAATTTTTGGTAAAAAATGCTTATAATTAAACAGTAAACAATAGTTGTGTGTGTGGATGACGAGCGCAAGCACATGCGACACTAATATGCATCTAGCCTGTCAGTTTAGGCGAGGATAAGCAGCGCGATTTTACACGAAAGCTGGTGCGATGGGTATGTAACAAGGATCGCTCCTGGCATCAAATGGTTTGTCGGCTTTATGCCTTGGCTTTAGCGAAGTGGTTTCTGACTACATCTCGATGTTAACAACTTTCCTGTCACGAATTTTTTCATTTGCGTGAAATACCAAGTTACATAAAGCTGATGATGCAAAAGTGTCGTTTCGTGCGTCGTAACAATGACTCTTGAAAATGCATGGCCGCTTTCGGTTGTGAACTTTCAAACTGTCTGGTTTCGTTGTTAATTTCCCGAAATCAAGCAGAACGTTGTTAAAGACTGTCACAAAATTGTACATTTTTGCCTGGGGCTTTATACATTCCATAGTAAGGGAACACATTCTCCAAGTTTAAACGGTAAATGTGAACGAACGATAACACGTGGATCAGCTTCGAAGACTCGTTTTGAGCAAAGGAGTGCCGGCGTGCGCCGCACTCCACAAACTTTTCATTTTTTAATTGAGCAGTTCTTTGTTAACAAGTACTAAGACATTGTTCTTATGTTTATTGAAACGTTTTCGGACAAATGTGAAATAGGGATATTTCAACCGATGTTATTTTACCAATTTAAGCAGGATTTGACGTCATATTTTGTGACGTCATGAATTTTGCACGCCGGTAGAAATTTCAAACTCGACGCCTATTGATTTTATTTTTGTTTCTCTGAGATGACCTGAGCGGAAATGAAACACGAAATTATACATAGAAATGTTTAGGAACAAAGCAACCGTGGATGTATTTTCTTATTTCATTAGCTTTTAAAATTTGATGAAAAAGAAGAACGCAAAGCGAAATAACAGAGCAAGCATATTTCCAGCGAGTAAACTACAAAAACTCCACAAACATGCATTTTGAGAAGCAGAAATGCCGACGTACGTGCCAAGCAGAATAGCACTGTGGGTATTTCAAGCTATATGGTTTCATCTTACCGGTAATGGTGGTGAACTTGGACGAAGACGCTCTAGGGACAGTAACAGTTTTGACGACCCGCCGCTGACCGGACATATCTTCTCGAAGCACAATCTTGTAGTCAGCTGCGGGAGGCGGCTGCCTCTTCCACCGGAGTCTGGCATAGTCCGTTCCCGTTCGCTTCACTCGACGCAACTGGGGATGCTGTACTTTGGTCTAGAAAAAAGGCACGTCCGACTTTCTTCCAAATTCAAGAGCAGATTAGAGAAAAAAAAATGTTGATAAGAAATGCAATGTTCATCGACGAGCTTAATTTGATTGAAGCAAAAGATAAATGATTGCGGTCCGCAACTAAAATACTAGATTACGCCAGAAAGGTGTCGCAAGCGAACTCCTAAGTCAAATATTTGAGGGAAACACTTTGCAGTCAGCAGTCCCTGATACAACTAAGCGCTATGGTTATGAGTTTGACGTCAATCATTTTGAAAACCACCACTTACAGCAGCTAAACCCAGCGTTAGTCTGTGGAAGAATTATTGTTCGGACAAGTTACAAAATATCACTAAAATAATGGCATGAACCATCAGCAAGTAAAAATTCTAGGATTACCAAATGCATCGATTTTGAAAATCTTGACGTTTTCAATGCTGCGCAGTAGTGCATCATCACACCTACACAAATCACTTAAAAACCAGCGCATTTATTTAATCCACAGCGTGTGATAAATGGTGCTTTGTTTTGTGGTCGAAGCATTTAGTTTTAGTAGTCGACGTTTGTAAACGTGTCGAACAGTTTCATGCTTTTGTGAGTTTTTTGCTTCGTGACAAAATAACATCTTAAAGCAAGAAACACAATATCTTACTCTGACAACGACGGTGCCGATCACTTCTTCATGCCGCACAGGAGCTTTCACGATTCCCTTGATGACGAACTTGTACAATGTTGCTGGATGCAGGTTAGCGAATAGCAGATTCCTCTTAAATCCCATGGACTTGCGACGTTCGAGCACGAAAGAACCGTCGCGTCGCTTCGCAAACATCTCAGCTTTAAACCTGACCGAACATCACAAACTTCGCAATTACACAACGGTGTTTTTGGCCAGTACCTGCCAATAAACATCATATGAAGGATCGGTTCAAATGGAATAGAAAATTCTCTGTCACGATGCGCACTTCAGACTAGTAATTCGAAGTAAATCGATTTGCTACGGCACCCCTATGCACGGCTGTTGCCTTCCAGGGAAAAGGAATCTTAAAAATTTACTTGTTTTTACACTGTTTCACTTTCTGCACCTTTTCACTTACGTGAGCGTCATATTTTTCTCCAACATTGCTGACACAACACGTTCGCGTTAACTGATGGCTGCAGCGATTACTCGCTTCATTTCATAAACGATTGCTTCTGCGATTGTTTTTCGGTATGTAAAACTACGTTTGCTAATGCAAAAGTAACCAGTGTGAATCCTCGTTTCTGAAACCTACGTTTCCACTTCGATACGCAATAGGAACTTTTTGATGAAAATCTTTTTACAAAGTGCAATTTCTGATGCACGTTTCTTCGTTTCGGTCGTGATAACCAGATTCACACAAAAAATGCACCCAAAACTACAGAGTTGTGGGCCTTCAAATTAGCTTTATCTGACAACGTCTTATCCAGCTCACTCAAATATTTCATATAAGCCTAAGCAGGCCCGTAACTTGCTTGGGACACCAGGAGGAGCNAAGAGTTTTCCGAGAGGGGCCAAAAATTTTTGAACTATATCCAATAGGTTTGAACCACGCCTAACACATTTTTCCAGGGAGGCGAAAAAGTTNATAAGGGGGACTTCGCGCCCCCGCTGGTTACGGGCCTGAGCCTAAGTTTGACCGTAGTGCAACATTNAACTTTTGAAACAAAACAGGGTGGGATTTAGGACAAAGTTTTCAAGAATTGTTGTAACACAGGTGCGAATCCAAACTTACGCCGATGGAGTGCCAACAGACAACGCGAGACCAGTTGTAGCGAAAACCTAAAAATTTATCAACCATTTTCAGTTGGTCACCTTAACTGAAAATGGGTGTTGGCACCACCTGCCTTCACAAGAGATGGCCCTGCCTAAAGTACACATAAAGGTAAACGCTGTGGTGGGCAGACACCAAACATACCTACAGACGGTGACCAGCTATGGATGGTCTTGGTGTTTTTCTTGAGAAAGAATCTCGATAGGTTTTGATTTTTGAAATGTCGCAAGATTCAGGCTTGACTTTAGTTGTGAATTTTCTAACTGGGAGAGTACTTACTTTTCTAACTTGGTAATAATTTTTGTTTCACAGCGTTTTAGTCTGAAAGTTTTCGATTTTAATTTTGAGTACGTCTTCTGGTCTCAGTGTTGGCTTCACACAGGTTTGTGTGTTCTCGGTCTTAGCGTCGGTACAGGACTGATTTCCTTCGTCGGTTTGTTTTCGGAAGATTCACGTGTAAAGCTTGATTTTATATTTTGAGCTATGCACTTCGATTAATCACTTCAACATGTAAGAACTCTTAAGTGACTTCGCTTTAATCGTGTTACGTGTAAACTATATTTTCGAACGATGCGCTAAATTGTTTCAAAAGATGATATTTTCAGCTGCCAACAAACCGGCATGATACTAAAACGGCGATGCAAGAACAAATACGTTATTGCAATTTCATATATGTGTGGCAACTGTGACATGTTTATAAAAACCTGACGCTTGGTAAAATACCATAATAGATATTAGTTTTTGTGTCGCGATGACAAACACGCGGTGAGGATCATTCAGCAATGACCGAGAGTGGCTCAAAGATACAAAACAAGCAGTAAATTTGAAGAATTAGCTTTCTGCAAGTTGAAAAAGCGCATCATGCAAGTTATACTGTTTGTACTAACGCAGTTTTCAATATAAAAATTTTAACCTTGCACGAGCTCCCCGAACATGACGTTTTTCCCATCGAAGATGCACCACGTCGTCTTTAACTTTTATTACAGACACGTCCGTTTGGTTAGATGATGATTCGATGATGGGAGGTCGCGTTGCCTCGGAACTCGAAGCTGCAATCAATTGCCCCAATTCGCCGCTCTTTTCGGCTTCTGAGTTTCCTGAAAAGACGGGTCAGTGGAGTTGATTAGCTTGTGATGATACCTACGTTGAAGAGCAAGTACATGAGCTGCGTATTCATTAATTTGGAGGCATTTTCTTTTGATGGGCATGAATAAAACTTCAAAGAATTTACTTACGCTCCTGAGAAGAAACATCAGCAACACGTCTTCCGCCACTTTCGTGCCGTAAAGACGTAGCTCGTGGCAACGCTTCCTCTGAAAGCAAAGCGGCACTTCTTTCCGATTCACGAGCCGGTCTCGACCTTCTGTTCAAAAACCCGTCGGTTGCTGCAACTGGAGCGTTTACGTTGTGCCTTTCACTACTTCTGACGGTCGGCGGTTCGTTGATAGACAGAAAGCTGGCTCCATCCAGCATTTCTAAATTTGTGTTTATTTCAGGCACAACCATCGAATGATCTCGGTCACGCTGGACAGACATGTCATCAGCCTGATTGAAAACATGTTCTGTTGTAGGACTGATTGAAACAGACGGTCTATTTGTCAAGACAGGTGACAACATTAGTGTAGGCTGCGGTATCTGCGTAGACATGGCCTTTTCGAATCTAAAAAGCTTTTTGGTCGACTCATTTTCGCGAAGAAATCGCTGCACATCATCAAATTCTTCCAACTGCACTTCTCCAGAAACGGCATATCCTCTGGGTGTTGAGAACGATAATTCGGTGTAGGCGGACGCCTCACGACCCACGGCTTCAATTAATAGGTGGTACTCCGTGTTCGGCTGCAAAATTCTGACCATCACTCCAGTCGAGCTAAACAAAAAGAACATTGCAATGCCCTCCTCACAGAACAAGACTGTGATTTTGTCTAGAGCTTTTGACCTTCCAAGACAAGCCTGTTACAATTTTTTCATTTTTAGGACCAGATACCTGAAGCAAATTCTATGTGAATATCAAGCACGTAACAAACGGCAGGTGTCTTTTTAGTCTCGTTCAGTGCTTCGCGGCGCATAACGACGGGCACGATTAATCCAAGCAGATTTACTCCGAACAGACTACATTCGTTGAAATAACTGAATAAGAAAAGATTAAAAGCAAAGCGAGAAACCTATTTTCTTCCATTCCCTTCAAGCTTCAGAAGGCGTTTTTTCTCAAAGTATATTTATTCACATGCTGGTATTAATCGCATGCGTATTGGTTCGCGAGTATCAGTTGTCCCCAATTTGTTCTCAGACAAATTTCACCTACTTCCATTTCGCAAAAGTTGCCTGAAACAAACTAAAAATCTTTGTTTGCAATGTTTGGCTTTTCCTCATTATGTTAACGGAAAATAAAGTACCTTTAGATGTTTAGATGTTAGGTGTTCGTCAACTGCTTAGAGGTTTACGTTAGGACGCCTTTTCTTTAAAATAAAGAAAACTGTTGCAGCAGTAAAGGAGAAAATCTGCACTTTTAATAAATGCACTCAAGTACATTTCAGAGATTTAGCAATAAAATTTTCCCAAATTGCCACACTTGTTTAATAGCAGAAGAATAAATCTAAGGGAAAGGCTGACATGTTGCAAATGCTTTGCTCAGAACGTATGCAGATTAGAAAATTGTCTATATTTTGGTACTTGACCCAAAATGATCCCAAACGTGTGCTATCTAACTGCTCATCAGAATGAAAACAAGATCAATTGCAACCAAATGTACTGCATGAGTGGTTTTTACAAAGAATATCGACAGGGCTTTGTACGTAGACTCAAATTCGTGACAACATTCCAAATACTTTTGCTTAAGCGTCGAAATAAGTAGAGCGGGTGATTATGTACACACTGTCTTGAGATCGCTTTCTATGATCATAAACTGCCGCGGCAGACCAGATTAACAGAAGGATATATTTTTGTAAAGTTGAATGGTTTTGGATATTTGTGACAGTGGCTGACTGTGGCCAGACCCGAGATGATACGACGACGAATATCATCCAACACATAACTTATAATTGGTCTGTGGTCGCGCTCCAGCTGATAAGAGAAGGAACCTGAACCTGATTGACAGCAGTGCTCCGCTACGACAGCAAGCGGTTATGAACCAAATTTAGCCGGAATGTCAGGTTGAACAGCTTATTTATATGATCTTCAAGGATTTATTCGACGAATTTCTGGGGGCAACTTAGTGGCAACGACGAGATTTTGAGTATTATTGTACTACTAACAATCTCCTTATCCAAATGATTCTATTTGAATAAGGATTGAAAATGCGTATTTACACAAAATCGATCTCCTGTAGTGAAATGCTTTGCGAGCCATTCGACAGCTCTGGTTTTACCTCTATGGCATACACTGTACTTCGAAACTTGAGCATTGATACGTGCAGTCAGGATCCTTACAGAGCTATGATGGCACAGCATGGCAAAAATACTCCTCGACTACCTTATTTCACTTGTCAAAGCTATAGATCACATTTTTTTCTTTCTTGCGTCGATCGTCAACGCTCACATTACACCGAACTGCTCAAGACATCTTACTTGCTGTCCAATTGTGATATCAGCACGTCGGTTCCAGTTGAGGTCAATCGCGCTCTATAAAATTTGGGCTTTCGCTCACCGCCGGTCCAAGTAAGAATGGCAGCACTAGGATAAAAAGGAAACGTTATGGCTTAGCACGCAATGAAGTTAATCCACTGATTTTTTCTTCAACTTAGGAATTTTTAACAACACCGCAAGTGATGAGGACAGTTTGCAGAGCAACGGTTCGTAAAGTCGACGAAGCAGCCTTATACGCTGAAGAGAAGATAACCACAGCTATAGTTGTGGTTGTCTTCTCTATAGTTGTGGTTTCTTCTCTATAGACAACCACAGCTATAGTTGTGGTTGTCTTCGCAAATGAGTTCTTTCGCACACAAATAGAATGAAACTAGAAAAAGTGAAAACGGTGTTCAACACATGGGGTTACCTCGAAGTGAGGTTGTAAACCTGTATCCTGGATGGCTGTAGCCTCCTTTCCTCTCTAACGCGTTCAGAAGGATTCTGAGCCATGTTAAAGAAGTCTTTCATGAGCATTGGCACAACTTGATAGAGCGAATCGAAGCTCTCAACGTTGTATAAACGATCCGCTTCGCTGCAAATTTTCCAAAACAGGCGAATTAGTTGTTTTTACTGTCCACGCCAATTGTGCACCTTGCTACATCCGGGGCTACAGAAAACACCATCAAGCAAAAAGATAGGAAAATCACGCACTTTGAGAATCTTTTCTTTAATGCCAGTGGATTCTGGTGGTAAAAAAACTTGAACTCCCTATCACAAAAATTAAATGACAAATTGTTGTTTTCTGCATGAACTGGTATAGCTCCATAACTTGAAAGCAAATCCGTTACAAGCTCGAAAGTTCGCGACCTCTTAATTATCCAGTCGAAATCAATGGTTGGTGCTTAGACACTTATGCTGTGTGATAATCCAAAGATATTTCAAAACTACTGTAATTTTCAAGAGTTTTTTATTCACAAACCTGGTTCGGTAGGGCACCGTTGCTGATGCCATTTGCACTACTATGACGGTTACGCCCAGTTCTCTTAGCAAGGTGGCGGAAGGCAAAATGTTGGTGTGATGTTGGTTGGTGTTAAACAGAACCATGGCCTTGGGCACGCCAGTGCGCGCGTAACGGAATGCACTCTGCGAAAAAGTAATGCCGCCCAATAACTTCGTATATATAAAAGAAATATTATCTGACGTGAAACATGCAAAGCTGGCAATAGTTGTCAGTATTAATTTCGTTTCGCTAAAGGTTTGCAAAAAGATCATCCAGGCACAGGTAGCACAAACCCTTATTGAAGCGAGGAAAGTATTTTCGTCCAGTCGGTCAGTTCCGAACGTTTGGTTAATAGCAGCGATGGTGTTCATTAAAACCTTGGCGTTGGTTGGCTCATTTAAACGAAGTAGGAAAACAGGTTGTTCAGCCAGAAGCATCAATCCGATCCTGAAGCACATCTCGGTAGTTAAGATGCACACATACCAATGGCATCAGTTTCGTATATCCTAAGGCTCACTTGTATGATAAACTATTGATAGGCAATGGTTTCAAACGATTCAAAGCAAACGAACAATGGTAGAAATTGTATTGAATCTCAAACTGTACTGCCGCTTTTTCAAAAATTTACCCACATTTTGGTCGTAAATAAACATAAAGAACACGTCGTTGATGAATACATTCGCAGTGTTTGCTAGTCTTTTTAGACTCACATAAGATAAACACAAAGTAATTGCAAAATAAATCACATTTCTTACAGTTACAGACGTACGCCCACTTGTTTTTGCCATCAAAATTAGCAAAGACGTGACGTTTAAGCGCAAATCACATAAACGAAGTTTTTGAATAGATTTTATATGTCACAAAAATACGAAGTTAATTTTCTTGACTAAGCCTACAGTGTGTAGAATAAAGCTCTCTTACGTACAAAATCCGTTTTTTGGCGTTTAAATATAATTTTTTTAAACTTTCATCTAATAGCGACAAGGAAGCGAATGAATACACGGTAAGACATCCCATTCGAAAAACACTTTTCTTTATAGAGTACAGCGAACAATATAATCAGAACTACAGCAAACATGCTGTTCGACGTTTGTAATCACAATAGTCGTTATAAATTCTTGCAAAAATGTTGCAAATGATGAGATGTTAAGACAGAGACGTATGTGATAAATAATTTGAATAGGCGACCTCACTATGCTTTGCTGCACCACATCAAACTCCAAAAACGCTTCCTTGAAGTTTTGTGCACAAAAGCAGTATCAAAATATGAGAATCCGCAAACAATGTT
>JGI24159J19872_10003771_pt1 | contig 19093 bp, 10 predicted proteins | sample Ectturendosymbi4_FD_19872 | JGI IMG/M metagenome (IMG submission 19872) | reverse complement strand
TACTTTGGATGACCTGCTGGGGTTTCGGGTTCAAAAGTTGTGATGTAAGTTAGTAAAAATATTTGACTAATTAGATAATTAATTTGTTTATTTAAGATCATAAACTTTGAACCAGAAACGTTAGAAAGCCGATCAAAGGCTCAAACGACTCAAACTCGAGCCAGTTTCCAATGAAAACTTTAGTGAAACACTTTGGCCTAGCAGTTAAGCCCTAGGCCAGGCAACATGAGCCAAAATGACCCTAAAACTACTTCACTTATGACGTCAATCACAAAAAATCCACTCCCCCCAAACCCAAAAATTTTTTCGATTGCAATCTACTAGACTGACAGATCTGTTTGAGCCCTTGAACAGCTCTCTAGCGCAATCGGCGGAGGAGCTAGGGTGTTGGTAAGGCAACCGAAAACTGCTGTTTTGTAGGCCGAAATCAAAGTACGAATATATTGTAGACCGGTTCTCAAAGTGTTAAGCAAAAATCCTCCATAACCAGAACTCCTCAAACATGAAATGAACAGGGGCTATCATTCTTATTCTTCATCAAGCACATAATGTGACTGTAAATCGAAGGTGGTCCAGTACCATTTTAGTATGAATTCAACAGCAGTTTTTGAAGCTAGATTTGATGCTGAGTCAAAGTCAGCAGTTTGAAATGTATTTCTTTTTTAAGGAATCGTGACCCTACTAGAAATGGTAAACTAGTGAGCTTAGTGGCATATTTTATATACAGGAATATAGTTAGCTGTTTTTTTAGGTTGTGATGTGATTTTTAGTTGTGTGTTTCAGCCTTTAAGACAACCCCCTTTACCATTGACCTCTGGTGATGATGTAACGTACCTACTGGCACTACAAAAAGAATATTTACAAACTATGCGAAGTTCTCCATTTTATGTTCAAGCTGAAGCAACTGATGATGGTATGGTGTAGTATATTTTGCATTAATAGCAACTTTTGCTTGTGTTTAATCATCTAATTTCAAAACATATTTGAACATGATAATATTTTTTAATTCTTGAGGTAAATAACAGATGCTTTGCAATGGGTTCTTTATTGCAACTATTGCAATTAAAAGCTCGAGGTTGGCTGCAAGCTTTCAAGGAATCAGCTAACTAAGCTCTGCTTCATTTTTTGCAATGATTCAAACTTGCACGTATCTGTATTCAAGTAACTAGTTTCTATGAAGGTAATTCCTTTGAATCCAACAGCAAAATTTGAATCCAACAGCAAAATTAAAAAAATTGGAATTTGATCACATTTACGCTTCCTCAGTCCTAAAATATGCAAGCAATGCTTATGGGTGAAATGTTAGAAGGTTGAAGTAAGACCAGAGGAAGCAAACAAACTCAAGACTACAATGAATAATTTAGAAAACAAGCTGAGACAAGTACAACACAGGAAAATATGTCTTTACCAAATAATTGCTTTCACTAGAACAGGGTGGCCAACCAGTCGGAGACCAAGAGCCATGTTTCTTCCTGTGTTACCCAGGGTTGCGGAGTTGGAGGTAACATATCCGACTTGGCTTTCCAAAATTTCCGACTCCGACCTTCCCAAAATTTCCGACTCCCAACTCCTTAACATAAAGGGAATGAAATTTGGCTGTTAAAATCAATGGAAATTGTGGTACACAGCAAGAAATCTCCGTTTCAACAAAAGTTTCAAAAGAAATTGTACCATTTCAACAGGAATTCCAAATTTTGGAGTGTGTNTAAAAAATGATCCAACTGGACNTCTGGAGTTGGACAAAAACTCCGACTCCAACTCTCAGTGTTGTTAGGAATCCGACTCCACCCAAAAACCTCCGACTCCTTACGACTCTGACTGCGCAACCCTGGTGTTACTGCAAAGAGCCACATCATACACATGGGCACACATGAACGTCGCCCTATCTCCTCCTCACTCACACACATACCTTTGCTCAGGTGGATTTATGGTACATATCACACACCAACATGACAATGACAGAACTTTTCCAGAATGACAGAACTTTGGCCACCACTGCACTAGAACTTAAAAATTATCTGACGCCAAGTATCAAGCAATACAGCTGACCAGCATGCAACAATTGCAGTCAGTTTTATACAAATCTTGGCATTTGAATAGTGAAAATATTTGTGTGATGTATATTGTATACCTAACACTTTCACTTTCGGTGGATGTGGATCTATGTCTGAGGAACTTGTACCTCTGGAATCGTGTTGTGGCACACTGGTTGTAATGTTTTTCGGCTGGAAACGGTCTGAAAATGTGGTCCTAGACCAGGGTTTCTCAAACGGGCTGGAGCCCTCATCCCCTCTTGAGGGCCACAAGCAGAGGCTTTCACAAGACAGCTTACCCTAATCCATTGCTAGGCAGCGCTAGAAACCTGCTCTTTGAGCAGGTTTTGAGTAGCCATTCGATTGTCTCGTCATTCAGAACCGTCAGGACATGCACTCCAAAGGGGAGTCGATGGATTGGACAGTGAAGGACAACATGGTTAACAGTGTGTTCTTCTGCGCCACACTCTCAAGCCGCAGAAAGGGCCATACGCCATTTGTGTAGAGTGGAACCTCCGACACAAGTGCGGAGGAGGTTAAGCCAGACCCACGCTGTACCTGGCAGTGCCATTCCAGGAGGGTGGGTGTCGATGTCGGGGATGAAAGTACAGAGTCTCGTAGTGTTGTTCAACCACTCTGCATTCCATCGATGGCCCGCCCAGAGCCCCTACTTCTGTTGTTGTCATCAGATAAACTGATGAGTTGTTGTGCGGTGGGTACAAATGGGCGTCTCAATTTGAGATGGCTTGCATTCTCACCCGGTGGAGAGGTGAGCACTGAGTGTAGCAGATGTCCAGGTTATATGGCACAGTGGCAGCGGTGTAGCCAGCCCAAAAATTTGAGAGGGCCCAATATTTTGACTTTGGGCGAGAAACAGTATTTGGTTCAGGACACCACCTCTCGAAGCACTAAACAACAAGATATGGTAGAAAATTAAGGGGGGGCAATATGACCCTTTTGGCTCTCTGTGGCTACGTCTATGCATGGCGGCCTACAGACTGTGTTTTTCCTTTGCAACAAAGCTCAGCAGGTTGAATGCCTGCAAGGCTAGAAGATTGTCTACTGGTGTAGGACGCAGGCATCCAGTCACAGTTTGCAAGGTGTTGTTGATGACAGGGTCAATGACGCTGGTGTGAGCTCTACGGCACCAGACATGAGTGCAGTACTCTGTTGTTGAATGGACCAGGGCTAAGGTGGCTAATCACATTGTTGTTTCCCAAGCACCCAAGCCCGAGTCAGCAACCACCTCAAAAGTGCAACGTGTGATCTCGGCTTTTTGTGAAGGGACTGGAGGTGTCGGTGATGCGTGTGCGCCCTGTTCAACATTACTGCAATGCAGTGCTTCATAATTAGGTGAATGGTTCACCCCATGGTGAATAATATTTTTACAAGGGTGAATGAAAGAAAGGGGTGAATGAAAATTATGTTTCTAATTTTTATAATCCTCTGGTAACATGCATTTGTCTTTTTTTTTATCCTAAGCACATCAACAATCGTGAATAAAATAGCGAATTTCAAGTGTTTTGCTGTAGCTTTGTACCTTCAGCAGTCAGCAGCTTCAATACTTCAGAAAAAACGTACTGTTGTGCAATTAAACTGCGTCTATTAACTATGTAATGGGGATAAATTTTACCGAGAGATGCTCTGCTTTATTCAATCGAGTAGTAAAATCTCTGCTGTGATCTCTGCATGGGCATCCTGTAGGTCTACTCATGTGCAAAGATTATCTGCTAGAATGCTGGTACTTTCGAAAGTTTCATGCTCAATCTCCACTGAAAACCAGACACATGAACATTTATCAGAGGAGCTTTATCAGTTGAAGTGCAGGTTTAACCAATCGGTGTACAGTAGTAGTCTTTTTGTGATACTTGCTTGTTACCAGTTTGGTACTGATTCCAATTCCAACATCTAATTTTAATATTTTTAATTTTCATGATTTTAGTTTTTGCGTTAGATTCATGAGCCATATCACAAGGGTATTCGAACAACACAAAATGGTTAGTCATATAACGCAGTACAGAGCAAGTGTTAATTGAGAAGCACAGGCAACACAGGGAGACGACAAATACTGAAACAACACACCAGCTATAACTGTATTCACTCAACATCAAATAGTAGTCCAGCAGCAGAAAGAAAACTGAAGACGTTTTAACAACAAGTTGTGAAGTAATTGGCTAAAATTGTCGAATGGGGATGCCCACAGAAGCATTTAAATTGTTTTGGTCAACGTTTCAAATGATTTTGCAAGTCATTTTTTAGAAAAAACAAAAATCACGAAGCACCATGAAACACACAGAAAGTTTAGAATTTTAGATTGCTACGCATAGGCAATGCTGGGGAAAAAACAGCAAGACAACGCAACAACAACCACTGCAATTGTTATGTGTGTTTATATCTCAGGTAAGAGTGTACCTGCAGAATGTCTATGAAATACATACAAAAGCACCTTGTTTTGATGAAAGTAAATGTAAATATGTAGATGAAATCGATCAGAACATAAAGTTTCATCAGATTCACAGTGTAAAGAATCAGGTTTTAAAAGGAAGGTTAGTGTCACGAATAAGTTAGGTTAAAAAATGAAAAGGTGGAAGTGGGATGATGATTATATCAAGTAGGCCTACGGGCATGGGTGGCCAAAAGGACGGGGAAAAGCTTAGACTTCAAAAGCTTGATTGACCTGAAAACTTTTGGTACAACTTCCGGAATTGGGGAGGGCAATTGGCCCCATTGCGCCCCCTGGCTACGCGCCTGGACATAGCCTACTGTGATTATTGTCTCATCGGCTGTACATTCACAATAGGGTGAATGGGAATGCAGCAATCCATGGCAGGGGTGAATGAAATTGAAAAAGGTTAAGAAGCACTGCTCTAAGGTATTTGGGCTCAGAGCAGAAGAGCAGGGTTTCCTTGTTAAAATTGACTTCAGCACACGTTTACCTTTCTTGTTGAGATGGAAGACTGTCGACACCATTTTTGTAGTGCTGAGCTTTAATATCCACGTCTGTAGATATTTATCTACAGTCGCCCTGTCTTTGCTTAGGGACGGCAAGCAGTGGAAGAGGTCCTATCAGCATGCATGATTGCTAGATCGTCGGCGTATGTCCACTTTCTGGAGACAGTGGTTGGCAAGTCAGAAGTGTAGATGTTGAATGTAGGGGCGCCAAGACTGATCCCTGTGGGACGCTATTCTTGAGGCATTGTAACCTGCTTTGTTTGTTAACGTAGTAAGGGTAAAGCTGCAAGTACCAATCACCTCCCTGACCAAGCGGACCATGTGCCTGTCAGGTAGTAATTGCAGTAACATTCAGGTGAGGCCACGATGCAATACAGTGTCGCTGACTGCTGTGAGATTGGCAAACACAACTCCGGCCTTAGTTGAAAAGCTGTCCTCGGTGTCTTGCGCCAGCAAGGTGACCTGATCTACGGTCGACCTCCCCGTGTCCAAAGCCTGCCTGTTTAAGTGTTGCTAATGGTGTAGAAAGTTTCGGTGTTAATTACTACACAACATAAGGTAATTGTTGATGGGCTTAGATTAAGGATGCACAACTTTTATGTAATAGCCAGCTGTGTTACGTTTATTTTTATGAATTGCAGCTGCCAGCAAGTTTTTACATTGTTTCTGCTCTGCTTCAGCATGCTGAGCCTTGTCTTCTTCCACACGTCTGCTTGGCCGCCCATCTGCTAAGTATCGTCCTACAGTATACCAATTCTCCCAACCAGGAGTCCTCACATTCATCGGTGCAATTTGGTGGGGGACACAGGGGACGTGTCCCCCCACTGTTTTAGCCGGGGGACATAATATGCCATGTCCCCCCACATTATTCTCTTAGAGTTTGTATTTTGAGAGGTTTCAAAACTGAATGGGCGTTTGTCACGTTTTGTGTGAAGAGTCTTTCATGTTCGATGTTACACGTAGCCATGGTGATGTTGAAACAAAGTTTGGAGTGGTATCACTGATTCTGATATTTTTATAAATTTTTACTTCATTTTAGCATTTTTCAAGTTTCTAGAAATCGCAAAAGATTGTTAGCTGCCTTTGCCCAACATTTATCCAGTGTGGTTTACTGTAAGAAAGGTCACTGTCTTGAAACAGTAACGTTTAACGGCTGCACACGTGAGAGATATCACAAATATTTGTGCAAACCACAGTACAGCTGTGATTTTCTTCGTGCAAAAACGTTGGCTAACTGGCTTTACTGTAACGTTGTAAATCGTTGGTTGCTGATTGTCAGAAACAGACAGCGTAGAATTTCGAGATGCAAATGTATAATGTTAGAAAGTTACATTTTCAAGCAAACCTCTGCGAAGTTTTTGCCGAATACAAACAGCAGCACTATTGTTGAGACTTAGTTTTAGGATGGGCAGTTTTGCAAAAGACTGTCTTCAACCATTAGTAAACAGGATTTCCATCAAAACTTTAGAGAAGCATTGACCTAGCTGTAAATTGTCCTATAGCTCAAAACTTAATGACTTGACTAGGAATTAAAGATAGGTTATACATTTAGCCTAATTTCTTGTATGTCACATCAAGGGTTAGTCAAAATTCAAGAGATATTTATACCCACAATGCAGCAATGTTTTCATCCAAGTGCAAAACATTTGCTTCACAGGTAGGCTATGCATGGGTGGCGGAACTATTTTCAAAGTAGGGGGCACAAGTGCATGTCAAAAAAAACTAGAAGATTTTTGTGATTTGAATTGGTAACTGTGACGTCACAAGCATGGAAATATAACATCATTAACTTTTGTCAGCATGTTTAAGCAATTTTATTGAATATTGAATAAGTCGCCAACGCCCCTTATCTACACAACAACACCCTATCTATCATACACTACACTGACTTGAGCACATAACAGTAACTAGTTGTTCTTAGTCTTACACAAAAACAATTTACTTTAACAATGGACCCAATACGAATTGTGTTATTTAAACTTATTTAGGCAAAATTGTAAATTTATTAGTGGGAGGGCTAGGACCTCCCAGAAAAAAGTGGGGGAGCCTAGACCCATGCGGCCCCCTAGGTTCCACCACATATGAGCCTACGTGACACCTAGTTTTGCTGGACATGCTTTCCGTGTTATTTCAGGTGAAACGTAGTTCTGTTGCCAATTCACTGTTGTTCATTTTGATTTCTGTTTGATCTCATATATATTTTTTGTCGTCGTGTCGTTGTGCATGTATAACTCTAGAATAAAACTTCTGACATCGCTTTTGCCTCTAAAATTTCATGTTAAACCTGAAAAATTTGATTGTGAAAAGACTGTGCTGAGTGGCATAACTGACAGAAGTCACAAGGCAACAGTCACCAGCAGACCCGTAACCAGCTTGGGACACCAGGGGGGTGAAGAATTTTCTGTGAGAGGCCCAAATTTTACATCGATATCATGTGCGAAAACAATGATTATGCATACAATATGTCCATGACATTTTTTCAGGGGAGAAAGTTTTTCCAGGGGGGCGAAGCCCTCTCGTAGTTACGGGCCTGGTCACCAGATGATTAGTTATGCAGAAATCATATTGTAGGCTAAATTGGTATATGGGTATGTATTCAGAAAGACTTCTGGTTCGTTTTCTTTTGGATATCTTCAAATCTTCTCCAGTTGGCTTTGATAATTTTGCTTGGGAGTTTGATTGATGTTGGTAAAGGCTATTAGACAAACGATGTTTGGACAATAGAAAGGGTACCCAACAGCATGCAGGGGCTGACAAGGGGAGATTGGAAGGATACATCCTCCACCCATCAGCAGTAAAAATAAATAGTAAATCATTTTGTGAAGTAGGCTACGCTAATTTTGGCCAAACATTTTTTGCTACTGTAAGAGGATATCAATTGAGATTTGGCTAGAGGTGGGGCTGCATGCATGATGCCCAGTAGCTGAAGATTAGTAGCATTTTTGAAGAGCAGAAATGTGCAAGAAAAATATTTAGGTACAATATACATGTCGTGCCTTGCAATTTATCGTCTTTTTAACGTTGAGCAACTTAACAAGACATCAAATCGCGCTGTAACCCACTCTTATAAAATGCATGAAAATCGATGTGTTCTCCTAAAGATTGATATGCACGTGCGACCAATGCGATTCACCGTTTTGTGCACTCCAACTGACAGCTCTGATAAAACCCAAGTAATGTGTTCTACTATATTGCTGTGCTCGTTTGATCATAGTCTGATAGTAGCGCAACCAAGCTGAACTGCAATACCATGTGCAACGACAAAATTAAGTTCATTAATTTCTAAATCATTTGTAGGGATAAAGCAAAGCGTGATTAGTATTGCTTTGAAAAACAAGATTGGGAATCTGTATTTACAAATTTGCGCCAGTGCTCACAGGCACATCCCAGGGGATACGACACATTACAAAGGGTGCGAGAAGCGTCCGTCTTAGGACAGGAAATTGGTCTATTTAATGCTGTCCTGTGTATTTTGTTCTCTTTTGCAACGGAATACAGAAAAAAAGGCAAGGTTCATTCAAACGTATGTGTCTCATGATATTAATTGTTCACATAAACATTGACTACAATTCATTCTTACTTATGAGCTTGTAGTAGCTTTTACTTTAATGGACTAACAAGATATTGGCATTGTTTTTGTCACATTTTTCGTGACAATTCTAGGATGGTCTGAACGTAGTATGTGTACGACAAGCCTGCACAACCCAGAAAGCTCTAAGTGTCAAATTGATATAAATTTGCCGCGGGCCGAAAAAGTCTACTCTATTTCATTTCGTTGTAATTTGGAAGAAATTCTGGAACGACAATTGATTACAGTATCTGCAAAACAGGCTTTTGCAACATTTTCTCCAATCGAGAATGCTCTCGCGGGCCGTAAGAAAAACTCCGAAGGACCGCATGCAACCCGCGTGCCGTGTATTGTCCAGGCCTGATATACGACATACAACATGTCATCATGATTATTTTCTGAAGAGTATATCTGTGTCCTTTCTTGTTCATATTTTTCCTTTACACATAAAAATTTTAAATTTCTTCTAAACATTTCAAAGCTCGTTTTGATTATAAATTGCAGGCTTGTGAGGTCAGAAAAATTTTTAAGGGTTCGGAAGTTTTAAAGTTTTGAAACTGCTGCAGTAGACAAGGAGGTTTTGTTAATGCAAAGCCGCCATAACTTATATTTTAAATTACATGTGCACGGCTGCAAGGTACGTACCAGAATATACTTCACTTTTTTCTCTAGCAAGAAAGTGCCGTGCTGATCCTTTTCTTCTTGTTAACATGCTCTGGAAAATCCAAGCCTTGCTATTGTTGCGCAACATGGTAAGCGTCCGAGAGAGTCGTTTTCTCTTCTTTTATCCCAACTTCATCCGTGGAGTGCTCGTTTTTCATCTTGGCGTATTGATCGGCAGTAGAGACCTGCGCGGATTGAAATTTTTTGTCCGCTCCCGCCCCGCACTCGCAGGAATTTGAATAATCTTACCCGCAGACTTCTAACCTGTCCCGCACACCCTCCCAACCCGCCCTGCATAGTTTTCAACCCAAACCTGTACCTGTCAGTGCGTCTGAAAACCACTACAACCTCATGGAATGTGTTTCCTCGCCGGAGGCAATTTATTCAGTGATTCATTTCAAAGCCAACGGTAGGTCTTGAAAAACACTAAGGTAAGAAGTGAAACCCAGTCAAACTTCAGGTCTTCTTTCTCAGAGCACTGTTGAAAAAAAGTATGTTGTTCACTGAGTAACTCTTTAAAATTTGCTCATCTACCTTTCGCGACATGGTCATCGATATTAAACCAGAACCGTCGCCAGAAAGTCTTCAATAGGGGGATTTAACATTCTAAAAATTGACCAAACTCCTGATTTATATTGTTTCATATTTCATTTTGGGGGGGACTTCGATCTTACCTTTGTTTGGGGAGGTTAAGCCCACCAAAGCCTCCCCGTGGCGGCGGGACAGTACTAAATACTAGGTCATTAGCAGCGCTGGTTGCCATTTAGCAGAACGTACATCCTGCAAGACCACTGAGACCTGGAAACTCCAATTTGTGGTCTGGCCATAACTGGAGAATATCTTGCACCAGCTATGTCATCAAACCCGAGACCCGCCTGCAGTCCAGTAAGCTTTTCATTATTGTGTATCTACAATACGACGACAGCCTGACTTTAATTTTATGATCTCAAATTCGGCATTTTCGATGCAATAGTCTTTGGTGACTGTTTATCATGTTCCACGCACTGGTAGATTTCCACGTATCCAATGTCACCTCAGTGCAAAACTGATTTCTAGTTTTCTGATTTTTACTCGTGTATTCCTCTGCTCTTAATTGATTTCTGACTACCCTTGTTCTTTCATTAGCACCAAATTTGCATATGGCATCACAGTTTGGGAGTGATTAGAACAGCTATGTCCAACCCAAATGGCTTACTGAGCCAAAAAGTATGTCACTATCTTAACCAGGGCCGCACATTGAATAACATTTAGAGGGCCGCACATTAAATGGCTTACTTTGATCTTAGCAAATTAAATTTAGCTAAAGCTAATGTACTGAAAGAGTTCGAATCCTAACTGCAATGGTAACAGAGGTGATAAAGTGGCACTGAGGACCACCTGCAACAAAAAATGTCAAATTCAAGATTATTAAAATAAGGACAAGTTGTCAGCAATGCGGGGTACTTTTAGTGCAGCGAAAGCCTAAACTGGGCCGCACAAAACCGTCGAATGGGCCGCATGCGGCCCGCGGGTTAGACATAGCTGGATTAGAACTACCACACAGTCGTTACCATTTGCGGTTTGTATTCAAATGCTCTCAGTAGCTTTATACAGTACTAAATTTTGGTTTGCTAAGATGAAAGTAAGCCATACAATGTGTGGCCCTCACAAACATAGTGGCATAATTTTTGGCCCGGCAAGGCATTTTGGTTGGCATAGTTGCCCTACTCTGCACCATTGTACCACAAGTTATGTGTAGTATTAATTCTTTTGCTCATGTCACTTTCACACGTATTGAGTAAACATTCAGTAACCCGCACAAAGAATTTCCTGTCCCGCGCTCGCCCCGCACCAAGTTCAACCCGCGCCTGCTCCTCACTCGCACGCATAACTCTGCGGGTTCACGCACCCGCCCCACAAACACGGGTACCCGAAACCCGTCCCACGTAGGACTCTAATAGGTAAGTTTTATTTTGGAGTGAACAGTTTTTATCTCCTGAACAGGATTTTGTTGCAAAGAGGTATTTAGTGTTCTAGACGTTTTACATTTTGTTCAGTTCGACAAAGGTGGCACGGGCCTTGGTGTTGAAATTGGAATGCTTCTCCAATTCACATTCAAAAGCTTTTGTTACAGTGTCTCTGCACAGGCGTGGCTGAAGTACTTCCACATCTGCCACCACAATGTAAAACACTGGTTTTTGCTTTCCAGTTTCTCGAGTTTTGGTTAGGCGGTCTTTCCAATTGGGCAGGTCCCCAATGGATTGACAGCTATCTTGACAAAACTCACCTGAGCTGTTTTTGCAAAAGTCTGCACTAATGCGGAAAGTTTCGTTTAATAATTCTAGAAATGTAGTAATGCGTGAGGTGCCGATGTTCCAAGCACGTTGCAGCAAGCGCACCGGTATGTCTTTGGTGTCCACGTTCATTAAATTCTCCAGGCTTAACTTGTGTGTCTTGAAAAGCGGGTAAGCCCAAGCCGCTGTATTGCAACGAAAGAACTTTGCTTATGCACCGCTGACCTTGCGGTACGCGTTGCTTTTGCATTTCATTCCAGTCACGTGTATCTGCAATTCATCATTCACTAAACCCACAGCATGAAGTTTGCGACCACAGAATGTTCTCGTGATGCTTGATTCTTGACTAAGTTTCCGCATTGTTGGCATTATACCAAAAGTTGGCTCCTAACTATCTGTTGGCCAGTTACCCGTTTGGAGTGAGTGCATTTGGAACAAAGGCAATCTCGGGAATGTTGCAGAACCGTGTTAGAAATCGAGCGAGAATTCATTCACTGGGTTTTGCTGACAATCAAAACAGCTATTTTCCAAACGTTTAACGTGATTTTATTTGAATTTATTGTTTGTAAGGATAGGCTATTTGAATTTTTTGTAGTGTTCATCTTCTTGCTACGCATTTTTTGCGCTCGATAATAATTATCTTGTGCTGAATTTGCCTTGGTGGTGGGATTTTGCTTTTAATATTACACTGATATGTATGTGAAACATTGATGTAGTAGGAAGTCTTCCCTCTAAGAAAATTTTACACAGAAATGATGTTTATTTTAGCGAGCGTGAATATTCTAAAACTGAGTTACCAGAGTTCTAAATGAGTTGCAGACTTCGTGAATTATTAGAATAAGTGTAAAATCCTGTCAAAATATGAACATAGTATACGTTTAAATCAAATATCTTATTGTTTTCGTACTTTTCAATGTTTTAGAATGTTGCATGTGCGAGAGAATGAGATTTCAATGCACAAATTGTCCGGTGGTACTGCGCGGTTGTGCACCTTGGAGCGAACATTGGTAGTAGGTATGCGTTTATGATTTCGTTTATTTTATTTTACAAGATGTTGAGAGATATTCAGACAAATATCGAGCTGTTCGGACGACTGATAGTACTATTGCGTGGAAGCCAGACTGGAAAAGACTACCTAAAGAGTTAAAAATTGCTGTGAGGTATATTGTGTGTGCTTGTTGAAAGATCACTATTTCTAGTGACAGTGTGCAGCAAAAATATCTGTTATGATGCCACTAAAAGGACTGCGTGTTTGCGTGTAATGCGCCGTGCATTTGAGGTACCATTTCCATAATACTTCCTGTAAAAATAATTTTTTAAGTAGAGGAAATTTTAAGTATAGAATGGTGTTAAAGGAAAAATATAATTTAAGTTTTGTCTTCAAAAAAGCTGTTTCATGGGTAGTATTAAGGATGCTCATTTCGTGAGCTATTGACATGTTATGTTGGCAATTCAATATTGAGGTCGAGATCTTTGAAATGCATGAATTCAAAGCTATTTCACCAACTCGGAGTCGGAAGATTATTTTCCTAATATCGTAGTGAAATTGCAAGCATCTTTTTTGTTTAACCTTGCGAGACAAGCCAGCACATTAATTTATGCATTTTCTGTTAGACAAGAGGGATCATGTGTAGCCGACAATCTCTGTACAGAGTAGAAAACTGTCAGCGTCCTTGTCAAAAACTTCAGGATGCACTCGTGTCGTAATAGAAGCGGTTTTTAAGCAGTATGACGTGACGATGTCGACCCTGTGATGTTATTTGAACCCGTGAAAAATCTAAATATAAATTAGTCCGTTTCTGTATTTTCACCATTGTTGTAAATCACGGATTTATCAAACTACCAAAAAGTTTAGTCGTTTTTGCAAAAAATATCGTTGGTGATAGTAACTTTACCTAGCTGGGTTTAGGGGGCACAATCTTACGATGTATGCCTGCTGTTATACAATCACGGCATGTAGATAGCAAACTCTGCTAAGTTGGAAGCTGATGTTTTCTTCGTAAATAGTTGCAAATGGTTGGCCTCCTTTTTTACACACGCCTTTCTTGTCCAGAAAGAAGCGAAAAGGTGGGGTAGTTTCTGCATCTAACTTACCAAAAGCGAAATTTAAGATCAAGAAGGGTGAGTACTTTTTGTTTGCCTTGTCATACCTACGTTACGTAAAGTTTTCTGTTCAAAAATATTGAAGTTTTCGCATTCTCTACGCTTTACCACAAACGCATGCATATACTGCACGTGGTTCTAATGAGCGAGTAGTAATTCGTCCACTGAAAATGATTCAATGAAGACATACAGTACGTTTTAAGTAGGAGGGTACAAAGGATTGGGCTTCATTAATGCAATCGATTTTCAATTGCAATTTACACGTTTGCAAAATTGTTCAGTTTACGGTATTAATTATAATTACTTCGCAGAAATTGAAATACTGTAATGGCAATTACTTGAATTCAGAGTACATTTAAACAGGGTTCCCACGCGGTATTGAATTAAATCGGTTTTTAAGACCTTGGAAAAGTGTTGAATTTGGCCAAAATACGCATAAAGTATTGAAAAAGCACGGAAATTCTCCGGGGGCCACGAGAAGAGGCCTTTATTAAATAGCTCTGCCGTGATATTGCAAAACCCAAAACAAGGATAGATATTTTTATTGATGAGCAGGGGGCCTCCAGTGTTGAGAGTCTTTGGAAGAGGGCTACAAATTATGAAAGTTTGAGAAGCACTGGACTAACATATGTGATTGGAAATCATTTCGACGTTTCTTAGATGAACATTATGTGACATTTGCAATTAATTAGAAGCTGAAAATACTGTAAATATAGTACTACTTCTATCAGTTCGAAAACTACAGTAAAGAAAAGTTAAAAAAGGTCTGCATTAGTGTTTCTTTTGTTATATTGTTAGTTTGTGTAGACGATGGATGGCAGTAAAATTGTGGTGGTGGTCTTGGTGCAACTTTTTTCGCAAAGTTCCAGATTTGTCATTGCTGTTGCCAAACACGGTTGCTGGTTTAAAGTCTCCCCTGCTGCTGGTGTAATGTGTAGTGCTTGTGCCCCACGTGGACTTTTTGAAAAATCAGTGCGGGCCTAAGGGAGAAATACACATAGGTAAAAGCACAAAATAGAGGTAGGCTGCAGTCGAAACATGCTTCAGTGCAGTGAAGGTATTTGCAATAGATTGCAATAACCATGGTCGTTGAAAATTCAATCCAAATGTTTGTCAGGATTGCTGCTGCAGGCAGGACTGGAAGGTTGGAAACACAAACGCATATTACAACAAAAAGTAGGCAACTAATGGAGACTTAAAAACACTTTGCTTTCAATAGCGCCAGGGTCTTCAAACGACACAGTATCTGTTGTCATGATTGCTGGCACAGTCAACCAGGGTTGTGGAGCCAGAACTCAAGCTTCAGGCTCCGGCTACAGGCGCCTAAATTTTTTTACTCGGGCTCCAATATCTAGAAGTTTTTTACTCCAGAACAAGTTGGTCCATTAAAAGCTAATAATAATGGAATTATTTGTATAACTCGCTTGCCTCACAAACACTGTATATGGAACCGGAACCGAAATTTCAGGCTCCGACTCCGGCATCTAAAAGTTTTTGGCTTCGGCTCCAGAGCCCTGCAGTAAAACAACTATTCGTCAGGGCCAACAAGCTTCAGCGCTATTTATGCATGAGTTTTAAAGGTAAATGGTTTGGAGCTAAAATTGTTCTGATTTGCCTAAATCTGTTCCCATTTAGTTGAAGCTTTTCCGAAGTCTTCGCACATCCAACGTGGTTGCCTTGACAAATTTCCTGGAAAAATAGCGTGGGTTTAAATCTGTTCGAATTTAGTAGTTTGTCATGCTAAATGCGTTCGATGTATATTTTTTTAAATACGAACGGCGTGCTGTTGTCGTGAACGTCTCTGTTCTGTGTTTCGTTGTTGACTAAATGCTAACTGTAGATTTTGACTGGATCTAGACGATACAGAAATTAAGAAGAAACTTGAGGATTTGGAAAGACGTGATGGCGAAGGCGAAGAAGCGAAAAGCGATAAGGTATTTCTGGTGATTCGGAATATGTAAGTGGTTTCCTGTAGTAGATTTTGTACCTGCTGCTGATTAGCCTTTGAACCCACGCCTTTGACTGTATTCTAGATAATTGGATCGCCACCGGACTTTCAGCTTAACTGCAGAAACCACTTGTGCTTAATAAAAGATATAAATTAGTTATTCCGCTTATCTTCAAACTTTAATGTATTCAGGATGGTACTGAGTCAGAGGCGGAGGATGAAGATGACATTGTTGAAGACGATGAAGATAATGAGGAAGAAAATGATTATTTAACTTCCTACTTCGATAATGGAGAATCATATTTGGATGAAGAAGACGACAACTTAGATGAAAAAGATGGCGGAATATATTAAAATACGCCGAATCGCGTTGGTCCTGGGTAATTCGGAGTTGCATGTTGGGGGGAGAAGACCGGTTGCTGGCTGAGTGCCGTGTGGTGAAGTTCTGGCTGGCATCGTAAACCAAATGCGAGTTTCGCCCAAGTTTTTCAACCCGAAGCGCAAATCTTACCAGTCATTCAAAGATCAACACGGATCTGAACATCGTGTAAATGATTGCAAAGAAACTGAATAAAATATTACGAAAAACTCGAACCGAATGTGTGGGAGACCATGTCGCCGCGCAGGCAATTTTCTAAGAAATTAGTGAAACGCGTTGGAGCCATTTCCTTGAAGTTTCAGCCACATCTACTGAGCATGTGGTGTTTAAGACAAGCACGCTGCAAAACGGATGAATCTGAGGAAAAGTGGTTAGTAAATACTTACCACGATTGGTCTTGCAACGATGGATTCTTGAACTCAGGTAGATCTACGTGTACGTGTCGATTTCGGCAGGGCATGTAGTTTGCCGAGGATCTGATGGTGAACACTCCTATGGAGCGTGAGTAAACTTCCCAATTAACTTGCATCAAACAGCGTCCATATGTCTAAGGTAATGGTGGGTTCATTTGAGTCATGCCAACGTGCCGAACACGCGTATACAAAGGACAAGCTCCGGTCTGGAGTTGTAAGGCATGTAATAAAGTTTGCAGAAATTGCACTGCATTTAGAATGTTGTTTAGTGTTATGCGTTGCATTCTTAGCTTTTGTGAAAAGGGCTGTTAATAAAAGCCCGAAAAGTCTGGATGGAGTGCTCCGTTGTCTCAGGCGGAATGTGAACCGATCGCAACACATTATTTTTATGAGATGGCAGCTGCTGAGGTAGATATATTACAGATCACTGTTAATTGTCCAACGCAAGAGCTTAATGTCGCAAGAGGCTGTTCATTCTTTGGGAACTGCTGCATCGCTTGGATTTTCGGCGCCGAATACCACTGATTTCACTATTCGCGATGTTACTTCGTGATATTTTACTTTCGTAAGTGGTTTGTGGTATTATGCAGTACGGTTAAGTTGTGTATAGAGTTTAATTGGCGTGAACATTCCAACAACCACTGCTTACAAGCGCCGTTTCGGTGAGTTGTTATTAAAAACAGCAATTTTCGATATTGCCATCCAGAGATTTGTGTTTTGTTCCTGATTGTTGGTAGGTAATGGTGGATACAAAAGAGTGATTTTAAGAAGTTGAGTTTCGTACCTTTAAGTTGATTTTGGTATTCATGGTTTTATTTTGAGACAAAAAACGAAACTCTGCATTTGTTCGTGAAAACATGCATGGAAAAAGTTTTTGGGCAGTGCTGACCTGATTGCCTTGCTGTCAAAATAATAAGCTGATCAAAGTTCAAACGAACTTCTGTTTTATTTTTTGTTGTCAAAAATACCAAACAAAACGTTCTGCTTTCAAATCGATGTGCGATGTTATTATTTGCAAATAGCACATATTTTGCGCTCATGACAAAGTTGCTCAGTGCTCATCATGGTTCGTGAAGTTGGTTGAAGTCGAACTGTGGTCATACAGCACAAATGCCTTCGCACAGGCCCAAGTGAGTCAGGGCGATGCTCGTCCATGCGGTATGTGCTTTGGAAAACTGTCAGATGGCAATGCATGGCAAACGGTTTAATATGAAGCTCTGAGATCAAGCAGTGATTCATATCCAGGAAATCGGACATACACGAACAGTGTTGCTTCAGATCTGCTGCTTCGCGTCGTCATCGCATCACGGTTCACTTGTTGCGCCTCAAGGAACGTCATCGACGCCGTATCGTCATGTTCCTAGCATAAAATACAGGTCAGGTCGGTTTCGAAAACGGATGGTTTTTATTTGACGTGAGTTGGTACTGCCCTAAAAATTGCATGATCTTGATAAGCAACAAACTAATAATGCATCACTGATAAAGCTTTTCCCGCAGGCATGAGACCACATAGTTTCATTGACTATGTAATCCCTGTGACACGCTTTTTTACGGTACTACAGTATATTAATCTGGCCAGTAACGTACAGCACAGGAGCTCGAGATTCATTGACAACGCTGATGCGTTTGACGTTACTTGGATATTGATTGGTGATTGACAGTGGTGGACTTAGGGTTGGGGGGCCCGGGGCAAGGCTGAAAAGGGAGTTCCTTGACGACGTCATTATACCCAGCAAACCGTGATAATACCTTTTGGTCAAGCCTAGGAAGGCCACCCAAGAATACATGTTTGACACTACGGCATGACTGACAACAGAAAATACTAAGGGTATTCATGATACACAACTTTAAAGATACTGAAAGTTGGGAAGACAAAGCTAGCAACACATCTAAGTTTAAGTGATAGCAAGTTGACATCACTCCCATTTCTCTAAATTGCGCCCCATTTCTCCGCATTCGCCATCAGGAGACTAGAAAGTTTATACCGAAAAATGCTTGGTTTCCTGAATTTGTTCACAGCCGTGTCCTGAAAATACTCCATGAAACAACAGGCAACAACCCAGCGGATTCAAAACAAATTTGTTTTGAACTTCTTCCTTTTAATTACATTCAAGAACATGCAGTATTAAACAAAGAATAGACTGCAATTTACAACAGACTTCAAAAATGTAAATTAAGCTTGATACTGATCAATGGAGTCCAAAACAGATCTATCTTTGAATACAACAAAACTCTTGGACGTTCATATGCACTACAATTGCTCTTGAAGCAGGTGCCCCTTTTTCATTGTCGTCCACACTACATTATAAGAAGCTTCGTTCTCTCACATTGAAAAAATCACGATTTGGTATTGTTGCGATCGGAAATCCCGAGCGGCATGTGCGCAAAGCTTCGCACCGTGGCAGAAGCAACAATAGAGATCATCCGACGAGATAACTCTCGTCGTCACCGTTAGCAAGCACAATCAACTGTTCACCAGGTTCACAAGCATTATTAGAGGTCACTCACAAAGATCACTCCATCAGGATCACTCTGTTATTGCTTGTTTGCGCCACACACATATTTTTGTTCTTCGCGCACATCCCGTTCGTGGTGAATCACACAATCAACGCAACACCACCGGAGAGGTTGCAACAGTATACATTTTTGTTTTTACTCGATAGGGTCTTTTCAGAACTTTTTGGAACAAGTTTTAACCCACAATTTAAGATATCGAGGATGGTTAGGTTTTCTTTGGCCAGTGGCGTGCAGAGGGGGGGGG
>JGI24159J19872_10003767_pt1 | contig 19099 bp, 7 predicted proteins | sample Ectturendosymbi4_FD_19872 | JGI IMG/M metagenome (IMG submission 19872) | reverse complement strand
AGTTCTATTGCTATGCACTGAAGATGATAACAGTTGTTATCGAAACGTTTGCAAGATGTCAGTTGTATCGTTTGCTTTGGCCGTAGTATTTATTATATAAAATAGTAGATCTGAAACGGCTCAATTCCCTTGTGGTATGCCACAGGGCTCTACATTAGTGCCTCTCCTGTTGTATGTAAATGATTTACCACTTGTCTCAATTTCAAAACGATTCTGTCTGTTGATGATACTGTTCTTTCGTTGTCAGTGAGTGCGAACTCAATGTATCAACTAGCAACAAAATAAATTAAGAGCTTAAAAGTATGGACAACTGGCTGAAGTATAATAAAATATCATTAAATTACAGTAAAACCCAGTACGAAACAAAAAATATGTTGATATAAATTTCAATCAAGAACCATCAGCTTGCAAAAACTGGATGTTTCAAATACCTTGGAGTTATAATTGGTAAATTAATCTGAAAACCTCATGTAATTCTGGTTAAAAGGCCAGTTTCTAAAGCGTCAGGTATAATGTGCAAACTCAGGCACTATATTCCATTCAGATCCTTGAAAACAGTGTATTATAGCTTAGTGTATTCACATCTTCAACATCCGCCGAGGATCATGATGTTTTGCTCCACTCAAGACCTTGAATATTATTCACAACAAATAATTAAGAATTTTGACATTTTGCAAATTCATCCCTAACGTAGAAAAATTATACAAAACAAAGATACCCAAACACTTAATATACATGGAATCTTTGAACTAGAAGTTGGTAAATTAATGCATAAAAGTAATTTTAGATTAGTTCCCAAACAATTTAGAGTTTTTACACATTCTTATCATACAAGACAACGGTCAACTATTGAATATGCCATTCCTTGGACTAGATTAAAAATAGCTAAAAGTCATTTACATGCGTAGGAATAGGAATATGGTCTTCCATAGATCCAACAATTTGTTCAGAACCAAGTTATCAGCTATTTATTACTAAATTGAAACCTAAACTTCAAAGAACAATGACATCATCACTGAAAATCAGTAAAGCAAATGTAATGATTACTTCCAAAACACTACAACTTCAAATAAATAATTTTGTATTATTAAAAACCAGATGTTGTTATCCAGTATGCTCTGGCAGTGCATGATGTGCTACATTTAGTAATAAAATTACATTATTAGCCTGAAGTTTGTTTTCACTGAAATGTACTATTTAACCTGCTACTTTTTTTCTCACTGTTACTCATCAGGGCATCTGATTAGAAAACCATATGGCTATTTCAGATGTTTTGGGGACAAAATAAATGCTGTTGTTATTTGGCTTGATTTCTTTCCACTTAACATGTGGTGCATGATTTGATGTTTGTTTGTACTTGTTCCCAAATAAACTAATACTGATGACATACGTCTTTGTATGAGGGATCGTTGGTTTAGCTCTCACCATGGTTGCTTTCACATTCCTGTTTTGGTAGTGCTTTTGATGCACTTGGGGTTTAGTTTCAGGGTTTTGAATTAAGGTTTAATTCAAGATTAAGGCTTACGGCAGGGTTTTCTTTAAGGTGTTTTAGGGACCCTGTTCTGGTCCCTAGAATCAGAGAAAATTATCATCATGTCCTTAGAATAAGAGAAAATGGGGTCTCTACAGGTCCGTACCACATACCTAACATTTTTTTTTAAACTCTGGCTTAGAGTTAGAAAAAACTTAATTGCCTACTTAATCATTTACTCTAAGAAGCAACTGACGTACCAGAATTGATCAGGTATTTCGCATAGGTCAGCAATTCCCCTTGGTAAGTTTTTTTTGTTCTTCCAGAACTAAAACCAGATACAGTCATTTGGACATTGCCATGCATTATGAACCAATAATAAGCTTTCTCACATTGCTCATACAAGATTAGTCAAAGTCCAACCAGATCTTACTAGACAGTTATACTTCATTATGTATTTGCAACATGTGTTTTTTTACGTCATTTTAAAGAGTGAAATTGCTATGTCTAAATTAATGTTATCATGTTAGGTGTTCAAATATTAGCTTTTTCTTTCATTATCAAATAGGAATACCTAACTAAAAAAACCCTTGACTTTTTAAAGTGAGAATTAAAATCTTTTAATATATCAAACTAAACATTGATTAGTTACAATTACAGTTTCTGTGGTGCTTGTTTGTAGACTTCTGGCAAGGTGCAAACCATAAACTGAAGTGGCACATCAGTTTTTTCAAAATAAAAAAACAAGTACAGAATTCTCGTAGCAGGTCATCGAGCAACTAACTGCATATTTTGGTGTTTCAGCTAGCCTTCTACAGCTTAGCTGAAGTCCTTATGCCGACAGTCCACCATCGACATCCCCCAGGAAAGCATGATGAGTCCGACATTGTTCTCCATTCTAATTAATGACCTTTGTGATAGTATATGCTCATTGAAATAGATTTATTTGAATAAGGACTTCTATGCTTAACACCATCATGGAGAGTACATACACTATGAACAATGCACTTCATCACGAACCAAGCTCTGACAATCCCTGCAGCAAGTGAAGATGAGATTCCACTAAATACAAATTATACAGGATGTCAAATCCAATCCATTTGTCATTGACTATATAAAGCAAACTGGCTCTAACAATCAGTAAAAGAATTAGGCATAGCACTACAAAACCATGCAGATAACAGTGCCACATTACCATAATAATTAAAATCACAGATAGGTACATAACCTAGTACTGAAAATATCAAGTCTCTTAATTTGGTGCTTTGTGAAATAAATTTTTGTATACTTCTATCAAAACTTTAGGTTGTATTTGTATCCTGTATTTGTTTCTAATGAGCAAATTGTATGAGAGAGATATGGTGACAGATTTTTTAGACTAGTTCATGCTATCGTAAAGAAATCTGTTGTTGTTTGTAGCTGGAATCTTTTTATATGTAAAGACACTTCAGGGTGAAGTTAATTGTTATTTTCATGAAAATCGTAGGTCATGAGTGAAAACCCACACAGTTTGGCATGTCCATCTGGTGATAATTCAACATCATCAACTGGAAATCATGGACCTATGGTTTATAGTCCCCCTCAAGGTGATTTAAACACATCAAGTGGTGCTGGCACTTCTGAAGTAAGTCAGCATTATGTTGGCTGTGCTGATGGAATTTTGAACAAAGCAGGTGCATTCTACAATGAAGATTATAATGGCATTCAGGAACCTTCACCAGAACGGGATGTGGATGGACTGCATGTGAACTTGGTTGCTTCACGTGCCACGAAAGATCTTAATCGTAAATTAATGGATGCAATTGAATTATCAATACCAAATAGACAGCAAGTTCAAAAAGTGCGGGATCGTGTTGCAGCATGTAGAAAAATTCTTGAGATGTGGATGTCCTGGGATCGCAGATCAATTCAAAACTTGATTGATTTGCTGGAACAAATTGAAGCTTCTGATGTGGCTAATGCTATAAGAGCCACGCAGTTATAAAATTGTTGCTGTGGTATCAATAACTAGCGGAATAAACAGTGGATGGTCAAAATAACATCTTTGTTGCTGGTTTACTAGGCCTGAAAAAAGTCTGCTGGTGACTAGACAGTTGGCTGCAATAACAACAAATAGTCACAAAATTCACAAACACATCAAAGGTACTCACCAAGTTATTCCACTCACAGCCATGGCCAAGGTGCAAAGTTGTCATCACGATTGAAATGTTGTTTTACTTCATCATTACATTTAGTTGGTTTCACCAAAGATAAGGTCAATGTGGCATGGCAACGAAAGTTTTTACCAGCAGTTTTTTTCTTGTTGAAAAATGTTTCCAGTTTTGGTGTTTCATGCAGACTGATCAAGTAATTAAAGAATCATTACTCAAAGCTTGAATAAACAATTGCCACTACAGTTGTATAAAAAAGTTTTTTTTAAGGCATTTTAGGGACCCGATTCGGGTCCCTAGAATCAGAGAAAATTATCATTGGGTCCCTAAAATCAGAAAAAAATCAGGTCCCTAGAATCAGAGAAATTGGGTCCCTACAGATCCGAACCGGGTTTCTAACATTTTCCTTAAAAAAACCCTGGTATAAAATATTGTTTTTTAACACCTTTGGAGCCAACCGCATTTCGCTTAAAAAGGTATAATTTGCCCATATTGGCCAAGTCTTTGCAACTCCATAACTCACTAGTTGATTGTGCTAGAGAGCTGTTCAAACTAGAGGTAGACCGATATATCGGCCTGGCCGATATAATCGACTGATATTTGCGTTTTGCCGATATATCGGTATCGGCTAAAATGGCCGATTTTATCGGCATTGGCCTCAGCAGATGTTGACAAAACGCTGTTATATCCCTCACGCATCCAGACAACTTGCGCAAGAAAGCACAACGAACCAAGTGAAGACAGTTATCTTGCAGCAATGCTAGCAGGTGTGTTTTCATAAAAAAAAGACAAGATGAACCATGAATCACATGTGGGCCATCACAGCCGAAACAAAAGCATCATCATTAATCAGATTAATCAAAATAAATCATAGCGAAATATTGAAATTGCTACAATTTGAAAATTTTTAACTCATAAATCCTGATTTTTGAAGTTTTTGAAAAAAAGGTAAGGCGTAGAACACATAAAAATAAAATTTTTGATAATGAAGCAGAAAAGAAGATGTAAAAATTTTAACGTATCAGTTACCGGTATCGGCTATTGGTTCATGAACGGCCGATACATCGACATCGACCCCAAAAAAGCTATATCAGTCGATCTCTAGTTCAAACCCTCAAAAGACTCGGCGAGTCTTCTACTTGGCAATGAAAAAAGATTTTAGGTTTCGGATTTTTTTGTGGGTGATGTCATAAATGGGGGAGGTTTTTGGCGATTTTGGCTAAGGTGACCTGGCACTGGGTCTAACTGCTGGATGTAACTGTTTTGCTCAAGTTTTTATTGGAAACTAGGCTAAAATCCGAGTCTTTTGGGCCTTTGATTGACTTTCTAGCGTCTCTGGTTCAAAGTCATGGCCAATAACCTTATAAATGGTAATTTTTCCCTAACTCTTGAACCAGAAATGCTAGAAAGCCGATCAAAGGCTCAAAAGACTCAAATTTTAGCCCAGTTTTCAATAAAAACTTGACCGAAATACTTCCATTCAGCAGTTGGGCCCAAAGCCAGGCTACCTGAGCCAAAATGGCCAAAAACCTACCCAACCTATAACGTCACCCACAAAAAACCCGAAACCAACATTTTTTTCAGTGCAGACTAGAAGACTTGCCTAGTCTTTTGAGGGTTTGGATAACTCTCTAGCACAGTCAACTGGTGAGTTATGGAGTTGCAAAGTGGCGTGAAATTCAATGCATGATTTCAAAGTAAGCGGTTCAAATGCATGGTTTCAAATTACAGTGTAATTGTATACCGGCTCCCAATGTGTTAAGGGTTTGAGTGTTGCTTTTTAAGTTGTAAAATTAGTTGTTTCATAAAAACTAATGTCTGTTGAACATGTGTTTTGCTACTCTCGACTTTGAAAAGCTTAATGACCCTAGTACAAAAATATTATTGTTTTTGCTCTTTTCAAATTAATGTATATTGCCAAAATAACAACTTATTTGGTAAATGAAAAAAAACATAGTTGAAAAAGTAGAATTTATCTTCATTAAAAATTGCTAATGATCAAGCATCAGCATGTCACCCACCCCTCTGATTTTATTCAGCAGTTGAGCATTCTACCTAAGGTTTCCAACCATGCCATTGTTTGCTTTTCTATTTGTGATCAACATACAGTAATTGATTTCCTTTATTGTACATGTCACACTCCATGCATGATTTTTGTATTTTAACATTCTGTGTTTCATTCATTTGATCTTGCTAAAAATGCAGGCAATTGTTTTGGAAATATCTAATGTGATGTTGCTTTGTCTAGAACTGTTTTTTATGATATTCTATGACGTTAATTATTGTATGCTAACATCATTTTATTCATTAAATTACACAGCTGACATCAGTGTGAACTTTGTGTAAATGGGAAAGGTGCCTATAAAAACTTTAGGAACTTGTTCTGAATATGTGCCTTTTATGTACTAGGTATTTACAAGGTAAATACTGGGCTACATACCAAACTGTACAGGAATAATATATTTAAAAACTTAAGCTCTTGTTTGGTCCTTAATCACAAGGTGTTTTTTGAAAGTAGCATAAATATGGTAACTGTCAAAAAGTGCCTGTTATCATGCCTGTTTTGTTGGGAAAATCACACCGCACCAAAAGTATTAAATGCCTAGGTTTTCACTTCTGTAGTCATTCACAAGAGAACTTGAAACAATACTCTAAGCATTCCTTGATTTTTTTAAAAATTTTTCATAAAAATTAAGATTTTACTCCTAAGGTTTTCAGTGGTGTATGGTGGTCATTGTTGCAAACTTTCTGATTTACCTTGAAAGGCTCAGCCTTTCTTGATTTTTCGTGAACTGTTACGCTCTGTTTAATTGCGTGGTTTTTCTCTGGCACTCGTCATCGCGCGCGTGTGTTATCTCCAAAGGAAAAGTGTCTTTCTTAGATCGCTACCAAATGCCAATTTTCTTAGCAGTGACTGGTTTGTGAGGCTCTGGGAAGGTCAGCCTTTTAGCTTCAAAAATTTTTAGTAATGTTGTTGCAACTAGCCACAGTTCGTGTTTCTTTACTTGTTTTCAAGTGCCAACATTTCGCCTGTAAGATTTGTCTTACATTTACAGGAGTGATAATACGTTGGAAAACATGAAACTAGTTTCCCCATCAACAAACTGTGACTGATTTACTTGTCACCATCTTTGCAGCCTATAACTATGAAAAATAGATATGCTTGCAAGTTTTAATCGTCACAGAAGAAGGAAAGCAGAAAGCAGGCAGATTCCTCAGAAGCTTGCCGCAAGGCAAAAGTTTGTTTGTTGTTACAGGGTATGTGCTGTTTGTAACATCATAATATGACATATTCATATTTCCAAACCAACATTTTGGCAAAGTTTGTTGACACAATATGCAAATTATTCTGCATGCACTCTCCTTATATGTTGCTATATAATTTTATGTGTCATTGTATTGACTATAAACTAGCAGTGCTCTGAGTTACAAAATACACTTAATGCTATGACAGAACAGTTCATATCTGCAGAAATATCAGGCTGTGCTTTAAAACAGCAGAATAAAACACACTCAGTGCTATGGCAAAGCAGTTCACAACTGCAAAAATATCAGACTGTATGAATGTCTTTGTCAAGTACAGGTAGTGAAGCAGAGAAGTTGTGTGGCCATGGCCAGAATAGCACACACTCAGGGTTGCTGCTTACTAGATCGAAACTTGATAAGCTTCATAAGAATTCAGAATGTGCATGAAGCACACCAGAAAACTTTAATTTTTATTATGTGGCTGTTAAATACACAACTACTGGGGGTCAGAACAGATGTGGGCTTTTATGATCCATTATGCTCCATCCAGGAAAGCTTCTGATTAATGATGAAGCTTGAATGTGTCGTGGTATATAAGCTGAATGTTAATGCTCATATTACAAGCACAGGTGTGCAGCTGTATTAGCACACACCCAGGGTTGCCATGACAAAAATGAAATGGAAAAGTAGTGGTGCAAAAGAAAGTCAGCTAAATCAGCAAGTTACTGTTGCGATCGGAAATCCCGAGCAGCATGTGCGCAAAGCTTCGTACCATGGCAGCAAGCAACAATAGAGATCATGCTCGCAATCTCTCTTACTATTGCTTGCTCGCGCTACACATATGACGGTGTTATTCTTCCTGCACATCCGTTTGTGGTGAATCACAATCAACGCAACACCACCCGAGAGGTTGCAGCATTACAATGGGACAGTTTTGAAATTTGGCTAAAAAGATATATAAGACGTCCATAATTATCTTTCAAGCCGTTTTTGCGATGCTCCCTTTATCGCACAATCTGGAAATAGTCATGTCATGATTGGTTTGATCAGGTGTAACTGGTGATTTAAGTGGGAATGCATTTGTGAATTATTACATGGTTTCAACTCGTTATTGAATAGGCTTTGACTAAAAAGCATATATCTATGTTGTTTGGTTAACCATCATGGTCTAGTGTTGTATTTTTGGTAATCCTACTAAATTTTCAACATAAGCAAATATATATATATATAGTTTATTTAAAATTTTTCCATTCCATGTTTATGCAACAAGGGAGTTTGCCAAATGAAGAGACACAACTTTTTATTTCGGACTCCCTATTGTTGGCAGTCAAAAAGCAAGTTTAAATGCTTCCTGAATGATTTGTTACAAGTTTTTTATGACTGTAAATCTGGGTGTTTTTCGGTCATAGACCGAAACGTTTTTTAAAATGATAAAAAAATTAGGAAATTTTGGTCAGAATGTCTGAAAATGTAGGCTAATAAAGAATGTTATGGCAATTATTGATACAACTATGATACAAATTGCCAAAACGTCTCAGTGACCAAAATGTCTCAGCAAAAAATGACTGAAATGTCTCAGCGAAGAAAACAGCTTTAAATTGGGAAAGCATTGCTTGAGCCAAAATTTGAAGTTGTGATGAAATATATGATCATGGGTTTATTTTATGTCGTCGTGATATGTTGACAAACATGTGTTGGTTCAGTGTAATGGTATATATTTCACTACTAAAGGTGATTAGTAAGCAATTTGTTTTTGGTGCGTAAAGTTTAGAACACTGTTCTTAATGGAGTATAGCTATATTAAAATCTGGGGTTTGTGCATCACCCATTAATAGGAACCATTCTGCTGTTTGATGTTAATTTTTTGGTTTAACTAAAAGTAATAGTGATTGACATTTGGATAATAGTTACTAATTGTGGACGAAAACTAGGCTGATAGAGTATCTTGTTTCATTTGCATTGTTGCATTTTATTTGTTTATTGTATGTTAAGGTATCAGATAATTCTTAGTTTTTTCAAATCGTCTAATGCAAAAATGCAATACCCAGATGGTGATGTGACTACCAGTTTTGAAAATGCTCATCACAGAAGTGTGGCTTGCCCACAACGAGATCTGCAATCTACCAACAACTTCTCATCAGTGTTTAATGGCATGCCAAATGGTAGATCGTATGGCATTTCCTTCTTTGATATGAACATGTTAGATTCACGTTGTGATAAGTGAATGTGCAAATGTCTTGTAAATGTCTGTGATGCATTTCACTAATGAACAGAAATGTTATGAGTCAAAACCTTCAGATCTGAAAATAAATTAGAAAGCACAAGCTACTATTCTGCAAATAGATTAGAAAGCACAAGCTACTATTCTGGAACTGCTTCTTTTTCAGTAGTGGTGCAATGTAGAAACTAATGCTTTATGAAGCAACAGTGTGAATTGGTTTGTTAGTAATAACCAGTTTGCCTTCAGAAACACAACTTATATCTTGATACAGTAGCTAGGGTTGTGGCATCGGCAGGTTCAGAAAGGAAACGCAGCTTCATTTCCCAACCTAGATACTGTCCTCATGAAAAGTCAACTTGAACTGGAGAGGAAGCTTAAAATTTTCACTACAGGCCAAAGTATGTATAAGTCAGGGGAAAACCTCTTGCAATTCCTGGTCAATGTATATGCACGTTCCTACTGAAAATGTTCCATTGCGGTACTGGTCCTGTTCTTTGTTTGGAAGTGCCACAAATGTACGTTCGTGTATCATATGGGACTACATGTGGCAATAGCATATCTGGAGCCAAAATTATGGGTCAAAAACCTAATTTTTAACAAAAATAATAAAGTTACACAAAAGGTGTGATTTGCCCTCTTAGGATAAATTTTGGCTAGCCGTAACTAGCAGCAGATTGAGCTATACAGGGTGTCCCAGAAGTGGCGCGCCATATCTAATTAAATCTGAAACATAAAAAAACAAATTATTAGATGGTGACCCATATCTAATTAAATCTGGTTCACCCATATCTAATTGAATCTGAAACATGAATAAACAAATTATTAGATGGTGCGCGACTTCTGGGACACCCTGTAGAGAGCTGTTCAAACTGTTGCAACCTCTCGGTTTAGCGTTACGTTGAATGTGTGATTCACCATGAACAGGATGTTGCACGAAGAATAACACCCATATATCTGCGGCGCGAACAAGCAATAATAGAGTGATCTCATTGGGTGATCTCTATTGTTGCTTGCTGCCATGGTGTGAAGCTTTGCGCACTTGCTGTTCGGGCTTTCTAATCGCAACAAAACCGTCTAGGGATTCAAGAAGTCTTCTAGTTTAGATTGAAAAAAAATTTTTTTTAAGTTTGGGTTTCTTGTGGGTGATTTCATAATGGGGGCATGTTTTTGCACCTTTTTGGCTGAAATTCATAAAAAAACTTGAGCTAAAAATGACTTGTTGGGTTGGCGCCCAGGGCCAGGTAACTTAGCCATAAAGTCAAAAAAATGCTCACGTTATGATGTCACCCACAGAACACCCCAAACGCAAAACTAGTTTTTTTTTCAATCTAAACTAGAAGACTTTCCAAAACCATAGAGGGTTTGAACAGCTCTCTTGCTCAGTCAACTGGAGAGTTAAGATGCTGCAGATCTTTGCAAAAACAGTGGTGCCTGTAGGACTTAAAGGAAAACCACCCGGTATGGGTGTGTATCACTGTGGGCAATCCACCTGGTACTGAAAGTGTTAAAGGGTTAAACGAAAAATATTGCAGTAATATAGTTGTATAGTTGCATTGGTGTATTTTAAATAACACAGTTAAGCAAAGAATTTTGATCATAGAGTAATATCATAATTAATATATCTCATAAGATTTATGTTCAAGTGTTTAGTCTCTGCAAAGGTAACACAATCAATCAGCAAATTAAAAAAATAGGAAATAAATTTCATGTAACAATGCATTTTCAGTCTTGAAATTTGTGAGCAAAGCTTATGCGTGAAATGCTGATGGACTGAAGCAAGGAATGAAAACGTAGGCAAACTCAAGACTAAAATGAATAAATCAAAACATGAACTGTGACAAATACTAACTGGACTATAGGCTACATTGTTTTAGGGATGCTGAAAACAAGTTAGAACTTGACTGAAGAAGCTCTTATGATAATCTTTGATTATTTTGACTCAACAACTTTTCGCAAACAAGTCAGTGAATGAAAGAGTGTTAATTTTGTAGTTCTGCTAGTGTTGTGTTATATTAGTTAATCATTATTACATCTTGTTAGTCATGCATCTTTGTATGGACCATTGTTTTCATGACAGTATCTTTGCTGGTGTAGTATTTTGAATGTTGTACATTTGGCTAGTATTTCATAATGAGTGTTCTCAAGTCTCATAATTTGTGGCATCATTGCAAAAAATGGTTGACAGTCAGTTCCTATCAGTTCCCAAGTGCAAGCAGTCCCAAAACATTTCATGAGCAGCGGTTGCAACAAGGTATTTGAGTAAATAAAAGTTTTTGGTCATTTTGTTTGTTTCGTATCAACCTCCTCAGTTACATGTTTGTGGTTAAACTTTTATTTACCATGTTTTTTTTATCAAAAAGAAAAATGATGAACAAAACATGTAAAGAGTGAATTTGCGATAGTTTTATTTAGAAATTAATGATGCTCAAAAGATTTGCAAAAAGATATTTTGTTCTGAATGTTGTGCTTGTTTAAGAAATTTTAAACAAATAACATTACAAAATATATACAAGATTATCGACAAGTTTTGTATTTATTATTGGGATAGACAAAGATTTTTTGATAAATATATAGCCAATAGAAGAAATAAAATTCAATGACCTTCTATGGGGGAAGATAAATATAGAAAAGCTTTGTGAAACCTTTACGTTTTGTTGCAACTTGTGTATTGGACATAAAACTGAAATGTAGAAAAATATTTGGTTTTGCTTATTATTTTGCCAGCAAAAGGAAATTTGAATTTAGCTTGATGAATCTGCAACTATATGTAAGTGTAATAGCATAGGATTATAATAGCTAAAACCCATGTTGTCTGAGATCACTCAGATAGCCACTGTGCTTTTTTAACGAAATGACCATAAGAACATTTTATCCATTATTGATGAGAGAAGTCAGATATGATCTTCACAAGTTGGAAAAGCATGCAGTATCCAAGTTGGTTTCTGTTGATATTGTCAGCTTTTTTGACACAAGTTTTTGATTAAATTAGTATTATGTTAAAGCTAAGTTGTTTCATTGAAAAATCCTTGGCAAATGGACAGAGTTGTTCATATATCTTTTAAACCTAGTCACTTCCACACTTGGTTACACTGGCTGTTTATGAAAGAATAAAATAGCATCACTGCAGCCAAAGTTTTCCTAGCTCTGAAAATACTGTAGACTGAAAGCTGTGATGAAATCCGACCTGAAATGCTCAAAAGCTTAAACAGAGGAGTTCTTTGGTTGAATCTTATGTGTCATGTAGCCTGGTGCAAGATGGACAAACTGGAGTGATCATGTCTATGCATAGAAGGGAGCAAAGACGCAATAACTACCATGGCATCTTTCTCCTTAGCCTCCCTAGAAAAGTGTATGCCAAGTGCCATGAAAATATATGATTGCAAGATAAATGGAACCATAGCTAGAGGATTCCCAGTGTGTTTTTTTTCCCGCCGTAACACTATAGGCCAAATTATCACTNTCTAGCAAATTTTTGTGAATTTTTAATATATATGCAAAAGATGTTTATCCATATTTTGTGGACCTTGAGAAAGCATACTGGGTGACTCAGGGAAAAGTTTTGTGGAGTGTGCGAGTATATTTTTCACAGCTGCCTCTTACTGTTTGTCTCTAACAAGGGGGCATGTTGTCACCACACCTCTTCATCATTGATGTGAATTCGATAGACAGAAACAGAAAGTTGATGCAAGTGTCACTGTTGGAAGCTGAAAGATTAGCTTTTTGTTTTTTGTGGACAATTTGGTAATGCATCCTCTGAACATAGCCGTCAACATGCAGGTGATCTGTTTTCAGATTCTGTGTGCGAACAAGCTAGAATGAAAATTAGCACTGAAAATATTGAGATATAATGGCTCTTCAGAAATATATTCCAGTAAGTGGCAATATACTACAGCAGGTTGACAAGTTCAAGCATGTTGGGTGGTATTCATGAGTGACAGAAGATGGAACAGGAAGATTAATAACATGCATTAGTTAACAAAATATTGCATGAGCTTAATCGTTCAGTGATGACAAAGCAGGAGCTTTTTAAAACTGAAAAGTTGTAAGTTTTTAAATTGATCTTTGTTCTGAACCTCACCTATGGTAATGAATCTTGTGTAATGATTGAAATAGTGCTATCGCAAACATAAGAGCAGAGATGGAATGTTTGCAAAAAGTTCATGGTGTGACACTTGGCAACAACGTGTGCAGCTGTGAAATATGTAAAACCATGATGTTGAATTGTGAGAACCCAGCTATGTTGGTTTGGCCATATAACAAAAAGTTGGCCCTGGAAAAGTTGGCAAGGCAAGTCCTGCTGGCTATATCCATGGGAGAGCAGCTGAGAAATTGACCAAAGACCAAGTGACGTGATTACTTCTCAATCCTTGCCTGGTCCCATCTTAATATGGAGCCAGCAGAATCATCAGCGATTGCTAAAAACTGAGAGGTATTTCAAGTCCTATGGATGCTTTCCTTCCCAAAGGAAAAGCAACTATAAAAATAAACGAATGTAAGTGGAAGTGTTGCAAGAAAGTGCTAAATTTAGCACCTTATGTTTAAAATCAAGCTACGTACAGTCCATTGGCTTACTAGTATAAGAGTTTTTGTTACATAGCATACTTCTATCCTATAGCTGAACAATGTTGGTTTTCCTTCCATCCATGTGTGAGCAGCATTCACCTAAAGATCTATTGTCACTTTCGCTATGACAATTCATTTGAGTTAGATAAGTATAGCAGTTCGTATTAGTTAGATGGTACCATGTGCTAACTGCTGTATTACAGTTATTCCAGTGATCAGTATTGTATGGAGATCAGGGCAATGGATTGCTGACTAAATCTGAAGTGTGGTGTTGATCATATGTATCTCAAAGCTATGCTATTAAAGCAGAATTTGTTTTAAGTTTATGATTTTGTATCCTGTAATCATTCAAGTGTGAGTTTTTCAAACCTGTTGGTTTGCATTTCCAAAATATGAATGAAATATCAAGTCATGGTGTATGATTGGTAGAAATTCAATATCAACTCACTTTCCTTAAATGCCAAAATAAAGTGGCTCTGTGCTAAGAAATATCTATTTTTGAAAACTTGTGCTGTTTTTTTAAAGCATTTAGAACTTTAGCTAAACAATCACAAGTTGTCAAAAATATTCAGGTTTTATGGAAATGAGGTCATTTGAAAAGTATTTGATGCCTTTAGAGCTTATTTTGTACAATATCTTCAAATGTTTGTCAGCCAACACCCACCACAATCTTCAAATGTGTCCAAGTGTTTGAAAAACTAGGTGTAATAACAATTTATGGAGCTTCAGGTATGACAGTAGTTGGTGAAAACCTTTTGGTGGTTTTGTACAGTTTTAATTTACAAATTAAAAAAAGTTGTATTACACGTTTCCACTGTGTTGTTTTTAGGATGGCTGTTTGCTTATAACAATGATCTTAGTAGTCGTGATTTGAATACTCATGCACACATGTTAGCAATTGCAAAGTAAAGAAAAATGATTCCTTGTGTCTATAATTTTTAAGGTTAAAAGCAACGTTGCTTAATGTTGGGATACAACTATACATGCAACTTCGAACAGTTTTTTACGTTTTGTGAAGAAGGTACCGGGTATATTTTGGTTAAGCAATGCCTTGTTAAACATTTCTCACCATGTCATCTTGTGTCATATTAAATATATAAACTATGTGTATTTGTGAGCTGTTGATATGTGCTAGAATGCAAAATGTTGTGGATGTGTTTTTTCTGTTTGATGATGATTTTTTTGTGATTGTTCAATGCTTTCATTTGTTAATTAAAAAATGCCAATGATAGCAGACTAAGGCCTAAAACAAATGTCTTTGTTTGCCATTGACTTTTTCCACAAGAGTAGATGAGAGAGAAAAACAATAAAAAACATGTAAAATGCATTTGACACACAAAATAGAACTTAATGAAAAACAACAACAATAATACATATGCATGCACAACCTTGAAAAAACATAAACAACCAGAGTTGATAATGCCCACTTGAAAAGGGTGTTCAGACAAAAACCAACATGTCTTCTTCAACAAGAACACAGATGGGCCCCTGGATAAATACGGATGTCTGAGTAGTAATAATTTGGCCCTTGAAAACCTAAGGACTCAAAGACTGAACACAAGATGACATCTTCATCTATAAGAATCTTGTGTATGCTTGATAATGGAAGTTGATGTAAGGTGTAAGTTGAAAGACATTCTAAGAACATATGATGTTTGGTCTTTACAGCACCACATTGACACATCTGATTATAGTGGCCATCAATGTTGACTTAACTATGGCGCAAATGAAACATGCACAAGATTGCTGTTCCATGTGTGTTACAACTGTGTAAATGCCAAGCGTTACTTCGCTGGCTAAGAAAAAATTCAGATACCTTAGATCAGAATTGGTGAGTATTCCTAGCAAAAATGCAGTGGACAGGGAATTTCAAAGTTTACAACTTGTGTGATAAAAATTGAGTTTTGAAGGGCAATATTTTTCATGTCCTCTGGCTATTCAGAATTTCCGTCTTCTTTGTAAAAGTTATTGTGGGCAGACGTGTTTATATATCAGTATTGTGATTTAAAATTTTTGATGGAAAATATGAGAAAGAGAAGTTTGGTTGAGTGGTGGCTTGATCAGTAATCTTGATGTAAGTGATTTTCAGTAGTGTCCTATTTTCTTACATTCTTTTTTATTCTAGGGACTGCTTTAAATGTAGAGCATCAAAATGGCAAAGATCATGGCAGCAACACATCGTTTACCCAAGATCAACCAATATTGCAAAATCCTTACTGTCATGATGGCTTGCTGAAAGAGTATTTGTGCAGGCACATTCCAGAACAGGTTCACATTGAATTTACTGCTACTTTTTTATTTGTTTTGATTGTGTAAACAAAGATTGAATGATATTTTTTATTGCACAAGGTGTTGCACATTTGCTACCCACTTATTCTTCTTGTAGTTTTTTGAATGCAAGCAAGTATAAGTCATTTTTACGATGTGATTGGCAATAGCACCTTATGATGAAGCAGTTAGCATTGTTGGAGATACCTCATTTCTACCCAAATTACAGTGCAAATCCTTGATTGAAAGTAATGCTACACTCCAATAGATTGAGTGGCACCTGTTCAATCTAGGTGCTTGTTTTTTGTGCTATTGACCATGACAAAACACACAATCAGTCTTACTTCTTTCAGTGGATTTTATTAATTCACAATTCAGGTCAGATATGAAGATATGTCTGTACATATGCATACAATATAGGAATTGTACATGCTTCAAATGTCATTTGTATATGCATGATGCTGCAAACGAAAATATGTGGCAATGTTTTCCAGATTTCAATTCAGCACACACTTCTAGGAGAATCAGTATGTTTGAATATAAAATTTTGGCTTTCACCATGCGAGTAATCATGCAGTAGGTTACCGTTTTGGATTTAAAATGGATAGATATGTGATAATATTGATCTTCTTTTAGTAGCTGTTGCTACCATTGTGCATCAAAAGCATGTGTTCACCAATACGTAAATATATTTCTTAAAGAAGCAATCGTCATTATTATTAATTTATTATCGAAACTCAAAGCAGTCTAAAATATAATTGCAAAAAAACAATCAACTATCTGAATACAGTGAATTTTATCTGAATAAAGTAAATTTTATGCTTAAATCATCTGATTATGACCTTTTTATTAAAAAGTTGTAGCCATGGTCATTAGTCTGAACCGTTTAATAATATTTTGGTTGTCTGAGATAGTTTATTGTTAACTGTCAATAGTGCTGCTTGACTTGAATTTAGGTATATATACTGCATTTGGCTCTGTGACTTTTAGCGTTCTGCATTGTAGGAATTCTACATGGGTACATATATGTTTATTCATGTACAGCAAAGGTCTCTATACTATGGCCCACAAACGAAATCCGGCGTGTGAAGCCATTTTATCTGGCCACAACTACACTTTGTCAATGATGACAAAATAATATGTTTAGGAAAAATTTGTTGATTTGGTAAAATGTAACATATCCTGAAACAATCACGTTACGTACGATGTCCGGCCCTCAAAATGTTGTCTAATAGCTTAGGTGGCCCTCTAACAAAATAGTTTGGAGACTCTTGGTGTACAGTATATGAATTTTTTTTGCATCTTCTTTTACTTGCTTTGGTTGTAGCATTGCTTTTCTCTTGGCACATTAAGTTACTTGCCTTGTGGAGATTTTGACTGTCTATTACAGGGATCAACCAGTGTCCCTCTATAATTTTTGTTAGTCGGCTGGTGTCCAAAAAGTGCCGTCAAGATCAAAAGAAACTTGGGCGCCCTTTGTAGATTTCCCTAAAATGTGTACTTTTCAAACGAAAATACTTTTCATCAACCATTGTTGGTGAATGACCAAAATATACATATATATAAAATGGTCTTCACTTTTTCCAACACGTATACACGCAAGATTTTCTGATAAACGAACATACAAAGATTCATCACAGAGGCAATGAATGAAATCAACTGCATGCAAACTTCTTAGCCAAATGTGAACCTTTTCTCTCAGGGGTTGCCCTGCGCACGGTCCTGAATGACTGTTCTTGTCTTTGTTGTGCATTGCTTACTGTCACACTAAACCAGTGGTTTTCAACCTTTTTTTGTACCGTGACGATTGCAGCAACCTATTCTAGCCCAACAACTCCCGTCTAAAACTCAAACAAAGCAAATGTAATACAGCTGCGTACACAAAATATGTACTGATGACCCCTCCAAAAACATCATTTGACAGATTTCTGGAAAAAAGCATAAAAGTGATTTTCAAACAACAAAGGAATTTTATTTGGTCTCTTTTTCCCAGATTGATTTCAGGCTAGCAGCTAAATCCTGCGTCCGAAATCTGAAAATAGTTTGTAGCATACTGTCTGAAGTATGACTAAGTTAACAGTGTGTTGGTTAGCACTATATCTGAAATAGCCTAAACAACAAACATTCCTAGCTCACCAGCTATGCCACGAGAATAAAAACAACTACTACGTAATTAACGGCTAACGCCCAGTCGCCTACACGTGTACACAAAATATTTTTTTACATCTGCATGCAAAGTTGGAAAAAATTCCAAAAATTTATTGAAAATGTTTGTCAGATTTAGACAGTGACCCAACCACCAACAAACCTTTGTTTTTCTTTGCTTAACATAAAAATCTTCAGGTGGCTTAGAGTTTTAGTGCTCATGCGGGACATAGAATCTAAAAAGTTGGAAAAAAAGCTTCTTTTACGAATACTTAATTCTAGGTTGTATCGAAATTGTTATAAGATTCTGTGAAAACAACTAGCCTCTACATGTGATTTCTCTTGATAAATGTTGTGAAGTTCAGTGTGTTTTTTAGCACTGCGCAAACGCAATCCACCATGTGCAGGAATTGTTTTTCTTTTGACCAAAACGCCACACTGCCATTCAGCCACGTCACTGTTCCTGTATAATCTTATGTAATGCAGCAGAGGTAATGGTCAAACAATAGATATTCAGTAACTTTTTATGTAGTAGCGTTGATCAAAGTTAATTAAAATCGATATTCAAACAGACCTCTAAAGTTTGCTGCATGCATAACCTATGGTGGGCAATTACTTTAACTCAGGGCCACTTTGAGAAGGCCGCGTTCAGCATAGGGCCATATTTTGCCATGGAAATAGAAGCAAGTCTCAGTTCAAGTTAGTCTCAACACTGATATTTATTTTAAGTGGGAGGAATTTTCTGATTAAAATTTTTTCCCTAATTGCTTCCGCAGGCCACTGAAAGCGCTATGGCGGGCCAAATGTGGCCCGCGAGCCACTAATTGCCCACCGCTCACCTAGATCATTCAATACTACATAATATTGATAAAACTGCGAAGAAATCAATTTTGGATCCCCTGCATGTTGCCGACATAAACTTAGCTATTTTTGTAGGTCTATCATAAACTCTTGTGTGTAACTGTACAAAGGGTGGTGTAACAACTTTACAACATCATAGCAGTGAAAATAAGAATGTGCCCGACCACAGAACTG
>JGI24159J19872_10003766_pt1 | contig 19100 bp, 9 predicted proteins | sample Ectturendosymbi4_FD_19872 | JGI IMG/M metagenome (IMG submission 19872) | reverse complement strand
TTCATGTTTTTGTGTGACTAGTAATAGGTGCGATTGCGGTCATCCACGCTCTTCTAGATTTTGCAAGGGAGCGAGTTCGTCACGAGTTCGGGTCTGACAGACCCGACGAGCCAGACCCGGCGATAGTATTAGTGTGAGGTGGTGGGGTGCGCATAACCCCACTATATGGTTTATGGGGGCAGAGCCTGCAAAAGTTGAAACTCACTCAGGGCATGCTTCTATGGTCGTGTTAGCAGTATACAAAAGGAGAAGTTGTTTACGCCCATAGCTTTTTTTATGAGNAATTGAATTTTAGGCATGCCTGACACCTTCGCTATATTTGGTCTACTTACTTTTCATCAAAAATCGTATCATATTAGAGTAAAGTAACTTTGTAAGAGCTCAAATTGCTCAGTGAGACTTATATTTTCAGTGTAGTTTTTGTGACAAACTGCAGTAGAAGGAAAAGGTATTTTTTTATTTTTGAAAACCGGGTCTGGCAGACCTGACAATAGTATTAACGTGACAAAAAAGAAACGATAGTATTCCAGGTTATCAGGCTTCGTTCATTCTTATGACAGATTTGAATATTGCCGAGGTACGTTATATTGTAAAGATGGCGAACCAGGAGATGCAGGTGACCAGTGCAGGTAAGATGCTTTGTATGACTTTTTCTGGAATAGCGTAGAATTATGTATTTCATGTTCAATTAACGTAAAAAGCCAGTTCCTGCTTTCTTTAGACATCTACATGTAAATATACGCAAATACAAACATAAAAATGTAAAAATTCAAATGGTGGACTTACATGGTTTGTGAGCTTGTTTGCTTGTAAAGCAATGTCTTTTTTTTCGACCGAAAATTTTCAGAAAAAAAAACTTTGGGGTTTCTGAGGAATGTGTCCTTATTTGGTCGCTAATGAAACTAACTTCCTTTATGCATCGTGTAACCAACGAATTACTAACAAACTTGTTATGCACCAGAAATCGATGTAATCGCGACACCAGGATTTAGTGGCACTGACCCTGCTACCTTGATTTTTCACTTTTTGTGTCTTTAACGTTGACATTGGCCGTAAAAAGGTCCATTTCTTCTCATGACTTCATTACATCCGCATTGGCTTCGATTTAGTTTCAGTTTTCCAAACCTTTGCGTTTTTGGATTTTTAGGTCGGGTCAAAAACCACACAATAAGGTTTTTCAACAGCGCAAAGCCTTTTCTGCCAATTGATATGTGATTAATGTCAAAACAAATGGCTTAACGAAAAATTTTGTGACTTCTCTTTTCCGTTGTTTAAAGGATTGATAACTATTTGCACCCATCAAATGGATAATTTTGAATGAAATAATTTACCAAATTTAACAAAAATGATGATAGATTCCATGTCTTTTTTTGTGTTTTTTCCATTACATTATAAAAATGCAGGTTTTTTGGTTAAATAGGAAACAACGTCATTTACAACTTTTCATGGTTTGCTGATACTAGTGAGGTGTATTGTTCAGTTTCAATGACGTTTTTAGATTTCACACTGAATCAATTGTCAGTTTTAACCATTTTCTTGCACATATTATCTTTTGTTAGAAGTTGACCATCCAAATGTTAAATAAGGTTTTCAAAATTACTGAGCCTTCTTTCTGGAAGTAGTGCGAAAAGGTGCGTGATAATCCAGTACAACCTTGAACATATTTCCAAAAGCTTCGCAAAGCGCAATAATATCGTCATGTATGTCAAGCGCATGGTGTATCCTCTGAACTCAATATCAACGGCAGCAAGACAAACTGCAATTTAAAACTCCGTTAAGCATATGAGTTTTCACTGAGACCCAAAAGAGTTAATAACAACTAAATTTGGAAGGTAAGCAAAAGTGTCGTACAAAGCCACGCCATTAAAATGCTTCATTGTTGAAAATGTTAGAGTAAATGTGATCCAGTTTGGATAGACGTGATTCGGACGAGCATATATTAGAATTGTTCAATAAGAAAATACTGGCACAAGCCAAGGTGCTATGCTTTTTAACTTCGCCAGGACCAAACTCATGCTCCAATGTGTTTATCTTGATACGACCAAATATATAATAACTCGTTTGATTTGGCTTATGGCAGGAACTACACAGTGGTTCTGACGTGACAGATATCGTCCCTCAGCCCAACAAACGTTTCCAATGGCGCAGAGGGGATTTTCAACTTTTATAAAATTTAGGCTTATCTGGCGATAATATCGCTGTTAAAAATTACAAAAGTCGATTCACCGCATAAAAAACATACAAAATAAACGTCGCTGATTATTCCTTGCTTTTATATATAGTTGAGTCATATATGTCTTTGTGCCCTAGACAGCTGCCGTTGTTTCTACTGAAATTGTTTTGTGCGTTAAATAGTACTTACAGTAATTTAAATTTAGCAGTCACAGGTTGAAAACACTTTCAGGTAACAAAATGGCTAAAAATTGGGCTAAAAATGTTTTTTGAAGGGCTTGAGCACAATGCCACCTGTCACTTATCATCTTTAATCTCTAGAAGCTCCAAACCAGTCTAATAGTAGAAAAATAATTTTAACTTTTTTGACAAAAATGTGTTGTGATAAATTTCATACAAATATATTTTTAATATTTCAGTCATGGCTACAGCTTTGCTTGATAGGTCAGTCCTCTATCATTTTTTAAATTTACGAAAATTTTCATGGAAGGCAAAACCGGAATACTTGCTACCATGTGAGTAGCATACTCATGTGTAAATCATAAAAACTTCAAACGATTAATTCGGGTAATGGCCCAGTGGATCTCTTGGAAATATTTTGGTGCCGTCATCACAACTCACACAACAGGGTAGAGTTCTGAAAAGAACGCGCAAAATGTCTGCCGTTTTTCAGAAAACTGCAAAGCCTCAATTGCCACCCCAAGTTAAGCAGATCCTTTGCATGCAGTTCTTACTGAAATCTTTTCCTTCTCTGACTTATTGTCTGCATATGCTTGGATTTAAAAAATTATCCATTCGCTTACACTTTTTACAAAATATGTGTACGGCAACAAACAGTAAGCAATGAATCAAGTTTCATCTTAAACAGATGCTCTGAAGGGGAATGTATCCGCGAAACCGGAACTTTATGTGACGGTAAAGGAGAATGCTCCGCATCTTCGAATCCGCTAATACGTCGGTCAACACCACCGGGGTACCCAAACGATGAATGCCACGCATCGTGTCCAAACCGTTCTTTATTCAACTGCACTCGAAGTGGGATGAAAGGTTTTCCACCATCAGTTGGTGTAATCTTATGCGCGTCGTATGTAAGATCAATGCGTTATGCAACTGTTGCGTAAGTGTTAAATCATGCGCATTCACTTACAGCGCGTAATTTTTAGGCGGTTCGACGAATTCCCTCAAGAAAACGTCCATCGCCAAGACCTCCGCGTTTTCCAAAATTTCGTCCACGACCTATAGAAGCAAAGTATGTCAAAACAGATGGCATTATGTGTGACGGACTTCTCAACTGCACTGCAAACTGGGCTGACGAAGAAAATTGTCCACAGAGATTTAAGTGTCGCAGTAGGCAGTATGTAAGCATCGAGAGAAAGAAAAAATGCGACGGATTTAAAGATTGCAACCGGGGAGAAGACGAAAAAAACTGTTCTCGGCGGTTTTATTGTCAGTCACTCAGCAACACAAAAGTAAGTTTTAGTTGATAAAGTTTCTGTGAAAAATCTCGATTTCGTATCAGGTTGTCAGCTTAATCTGTTGTGGAAATAGTGGTAGGATGCTGTTTTGTTTTTTTATGTGATTGTGGTTGTGTCTACATACTCTTCAATCCACACAGGATTATCGTACTGGCTACAAAATGGGCAAACGCCAATTCTGTTTCGTTGCTTATCGCTTGTGTAAGAATGTTTTACACGTGCGTGTTTGAAACTTATTGCAAAAGCACTGCTTAGGAGCAGTCGAGATGCCACCTTGTCATGTTGATTTATCGTAACTCGATACTTGCTAAGCCTACACTCTACAGGATTTATGAAACGTATTCTAAAATCTGTAGAATCTTTATCATGTAAAGCAAGATTCTTACAAAATGCAGTCTACTGCCTGTGGATTACAAAGTTAATGAGCCCAGGTTTGAAGTGCAAGGTCTCAAAAGACTTGATAGAAATTGTGGTTTGAACGTTATTGCCACCAGCAGCGCGAACCACGTCAATCATACAATAAAATACCACGCTTTTGTCGAGCTCCTAAACAACACTTAGCGTTTTTGTGGATTCAAGACTTTTGTGCGACCGTAACGGACTCGAGTATGTAAGAAAACCTTACGCATGTAGATGCTGGTTTAACCCAGCGATAGGAAGCATTGCAGTATGACCAAGATTCTCCCTTTTCTGTATTAACTCACGTTTTTTGTCTTTATACCGGACCCTCGCCGCTCCACCATTCTTGGTTACCAGTTGGTGTGTCATGACATGTGGCTATTCTACCCTTTATCGTGGTATGATCCTTTCAAACATCAGGGAAGCTGTCTGCACGAAATTGCTCTGTCAAGCTCTACAATAACGCAAGAAAACAATTGATAATATGGACAGTTTGTTACAGCAAATAAATGGGATCTATTGGTCTAATTTGCACCTGTATTAAGACTCAAAAAAACTTACTAAATTACAAAAGAGCTTCTTTCCACAGAAAAATCCGAAGCGCAAAGACGAGCAAAACAATAAAGAAAGGTTAATTGGTCAAGAATATTTCTTTGCAGGGAGAAAAAGACAGGAAATAAAATTTTCCAATCTTACGTCGTTAATTGCATTTTCCACTAAATCACATCTTGATCTTCCAGTGAGTGCTCACCAGGTGCACGCAACAGAACTTTTACAAAGCGAACAGTACATGTTGTAAGAAATACACAGGTCTTTTGTTTTATAGCCAGCAGCAATAGTCTGGTTTTGTCTTCAGAAAGAAAGCGATGCGGTGTACGCGCAACAGGAAACGAACCAAAAGTTCATTCGAGAATAACATACAAATTAGTATAAGCACCAATTCAATGATTTTTGCCTGATTCACATGAACAAAAAACGGCGGATGTTTCGTGAAAGTGTGTTTCAAAATAATTTCATTTTGAAAGCAGGCTGTCCAATCAAATGCATTAAATCTCCGAAAGCATGAATTTTACGCACAAGCAGTGAAAGAACCTTCTATAACTGTCAGGTAAATCGAAAAATGCTTTTTTGGATAGAAAACCTAGCGTTTTTTTTGTAAAGCGTTTGAGTCCGGACTGCTGTAACATTGGTGACAATTGAGGAGAGATTGTATTTAAAATTTTCTTTCGCTAAACGGTTCTGAAGTTGATTTTTAAGTCTTGCAAAAACCAAAGAAGTAGTTTTCCTTGCGTAAGTGGAGGAGGTAATTGAACAAGGTAAAAAGACAAAATGTAAAGCGCAGTTAAATCAGTTTTTTGCGTGAGGCTCCCTTTTATTTCCTCAAATGCCTGGATAATTTAATTTATCATTCAGTCATTGAAGGTAATTGCTCTACCACACATGTATCAAACTGGTGGCCCGCGGGCGAAATGTGGCCCGCTAAGTCTTTTTATGTGGCCCGCGAAGCTACTTTAAGTCTTAGCACAATTAGTTTTTTGGAACAGTAGTGGTTTATACCTGTTTGAAAAGGCGAACGATGGTTTTGCCCTGTTATAACTTTGTTTTTTTAGTCATCTTGCTGACCTAATGTTCCTCTTTAAAAAGGTTAATCAGTTTTCAGGCTCCTTTCACTGCAAGATAATTATTATTACGTCACAGAGATGCTGGTTAAGCATTAGCCTAGTTGGTTATGGTTAAGAACCTAAGAAAGCTTGATCGGAACAATTTTCATGCCTCTATGTGCCAACGTGCACCCCCCATCCATCCGAATATTTTGTTCTTTAATTTTTTTTCTCTATTCTGTTCACCACAAAATTTGGTGTCAGAATGCTTCCATTTCTCTCCCCTGCCGAATTCCTCTACGATGAGTAAAGAACGTTGGGGTGTTGTTAAAGTGGTTCGCTCCTCTCAGTACTGATTGTATGCTAACATATTCTGTAATGTGCTATCCGCTATGGCTACCCATTTTCGTACTGTTGTTTTATTCAATTGTGCTTGTGATATGGACCACGAGTCTGCGATAAAATGAAATAAACATTATTCAGTTGAATGCACATACTAGTTTCAATGTGCAGAAATATATTCACTATGTTTGCAGGTTATTGCGGTCATGCAGAGAAAATTAACAGTTACAACTGGACATTTCAAGGCAACCGTAATGCTGATATGGCCCTCAGTGAAAATGAGTTTGACACCCGTGCTCTACCACTTCCGACGATTTCAACCTGTGAAAGGTTCATTTCGTAACTAAAAATGTACTGACGATCAAATGCGGTATGCGCGAAGTGCACGGGACCATTAGAAATGCCTTTTACTAAACGTTAATTTTCCGTTTCGTTTTAGACTGCAGGTTTGGTGAAACAGATGCTCTTAAAACCAAGTCAGGTTACCGGAAGATTTTGCTGTGACTAACGACTGCCTACAAGCGCTATCTCTAAGAAACCATCTCGTTTTAATCAGAAGCTTTGCAATGTTGCATCTTTTCATAACTTTTTCTTCCTCGTTTGAGCGAGTGCTTTCAATCCATTGCTCGGCCGCACTGGATCTCGGGGCAGGTGTTGAACAGCCATTCGATTGTTTCGTCATCCAGAACTATCAGGCCATGGGCTCCATGCTGAGGTCGATGGATTGGACAATGGAGGACAAAATGGTCAACGGTCTGTTCTTCTTCACCACACTCACAACCCGCAGAAGGCACCGAACCAGTCCCGTCGCCACGGGGGGGGGGCTTTGGTGGGCTTATCCCCCCAAAAAAAAGTACCAAGCCCCCAAATCGAAATATGAAACACTATAAATCAGTAGAGATTTTATGAAATTTTCAATATCAAGCCCCCCGCACTAACGTAAAAACCCACCACACAAATACAAAGCCCTCCTAATAAAGACTTTCTGGCAACGGTTCTGCGCCGTACCCCATTTGTGCAAGCAGGAGCGGGAACGTCCGAACATTGCGGAGGCGGTTAAGCAGGACCCAGTCTGTTCTCGCAAGGGTCATTCCAGGAGAGTGGGTGCCGGTGTCGAGTATGAAAGTACGAGTCTCGTAGTGTTCTCCTACCACTCCGTATTCTACCGGTGATCCGCACAAATGCACTTCTGATGTTGTCGTCAGATGAACTGATGAGTTGTAGTGCGGCAGATACCACTGGGTGTCTCGATTTGAGATGCCGTGCATTCCCACTCCGTGGACAGGTGAGCGCTGAGTGGTGCACATATCTAGGCTCCATGGCACGGCGTGCAAGAGACAGTGTGGCATCTTTGCGACGAAGCTCAGCAGGTTGGATGCCCGCGAGGATAGGAAGATTGTCCGCTGGTTCCAGTCACAAACCGCGAGGCGTCATTCAGACAAGATCAATGAGACGGGTGCGAGCACTGTGGCACCAGTCAGGAGCGCAGAACTTTGCTGTTGAATGGACCAGGTTTAAGGTGGCTGTTCGCAATATTGTTTCCCCAGCCCGAGACAGCAAGCCGCCTCAAGAGTGCGACACGTGATGTCAGCTTTTTGTGAAGTGATTCGAGGTGATATGTGAGCGTCCTGCTGTCCTGCGTTATTCCGAGGTATTTGGGCTCAGAGCAAATGGGCAGAGTTTCGTTGCTGAAGTTGGCTTTCAGCTCACGTTTAGCTTCCTAGTTGTTGAGATGGAAGATTGCCGACGCCGTTTTTATAGTGCTGAGCTTTAGCTTCCAGATCTTGGAGGTATTTACCTATTGTCGCCATGTCTTTGCTAAAAACTCCTTCCACTGCTTGCCAGTCTCCATCAGCATGCATGATTGTTAGATCGTCACTTTTTGTAGACGGTATTGGTAAGTCAGAGGTGTAGATTTGGAAGTGCCAAAACCTATCCCTGTGGAACGCCATTCTTGAGTGGTCGTAGCTTGCTTCGTTTGTTGTTACCGGTGGTAAGTGTGAAGCTGCGATTACCAACCAGCTCCATGTTCATGCAGATCGTGTGCCTGTTAGGTAGCAATCGCAGTAACTTGCTGCTGAGGCCGTGCTGCCGCACAGTGTCATAGGCTGCTGTGAGATCGACAAACACAGCCCCGGCCCTCTTCTTAGCCAAAACCTGATCTACGGTTGACCTCCCGTGTCGAAAGCCCGGCAAGGTGAGCTGATCTGCGGTTGACTTCCCGTGTGGAAAGCCCCCACTGCGGGAGCAATGGATCGATGATTGGTTCGACACGAACATAGATAAGTCTCTCGAGGATCTTGAAGGGGACACACAGTAGAAGTATAGGGTGATAACTCGTTGTGTCTCCCAAAGGCTTATTCCGCTTAGGAATCGCAACTACTAGTGCTCTACTGTACATCTCGGGAATTTTGATTTGGCACATGCATGGAAGTGAAGAAATCGCATAACCAGGATTTCAGAGCTGAACCGGGGTGGAGTTTAAAAATATTATCTAGTCCCAGAGATTTTCCTGGCATTAGGTAATTGAGGGCGTTAGCAATTTCCTCTGGCGTTAAGGGGCCAAAGATACTACCTCTCTCGGGTGTTGGGACCTTCCATAGGTCGTACACCTTTTTCACGAGCCCTGTGGACTCGCGGTCCCTCGTCATGTGTGCCCCATTATTCAGGAGTTGTGAAGCGATGGAGTTTGCTGAGATGGGGCGCAGGTGAGAGGAGTGTCTGGACCTGCCAGTTTGTTGATGATGCTCCATGCCTTGCGGCTGGAGTTCAAGAAATCGATGGAATTGACAAGTTTCTTCCAAGCTCTTCTGGCTCTTCTGGTCCCGCCGTGAGATAGTTGAGACGAAGTAGCTCTGTCAGAGTCGGCCCTAGCTGCTCGATGACGCTGATCGTGCTTGCGGTGAGCCCCTCGGTGTTCAGCTGCAGTATACTGGGTCTTGATTCGCCTTCAGCAGCGGGGATGCTGCGGTCGTGTCTTCAAAAAGGGTGTATTCCTACCCAGCCCGCGCCGAACACATGAAGCACGGGTAGGAGTGGCTGCTGTCGTGTCGATAGGTTTAGTAAGCATTTAGGAAATGGCGCAACAGGGAGGGGCTGCTTGGAGGCGCCTGTCATCGTTCTTCATTGTTTTCTTAACTTTTACAGTAACAGTGACTCATATTTTGAAACAGGTAGAATGACTTCGCTGACAACGACCACTCGCAAAATCAAACAGTTTAAAACAATGTGGGACCTTCCTATCGGATGGTAGATGGAAGAAAAACGCTTAAATATAAATAAAAATGAAAAGACGCAGAACAGAAAAAATGTGATTAGGTCATAATACATTTTCATTGTGGATAAGGTTAGCATTAACGCGATCCAATCAGCGTGGTTGGATGGTGGGTTTGTTTGGAAATAGCAACAACACTTTGTATGTGTCTTCTGCCAACATTTTTTAATACTGTATACTGTACATCTCTGGAAGCCAAATTGTGACATTATGGTCTGGAAAAAGTCACGCCATTTCGTTGCGAGCCTGCGATGAAGTTTTGGTCCTAAACAAACCTCCACTCATTCTTATTATGAGTGCAGCCACACGAGCAGTCCAGCATAACCTGCGTTTCGCTGCATTTTAAAAGCTCGCCATTTTTATGCTGAGCATATGGTAGTTGCAAGCGTCTTCGTCTAACTCAGGGATATCTAGGAGTTTGTAGGTTAAATTACAGGCCTAACTCCTTTATGTTTCAACTGTTTCTTTTTCATTTGGTGCAAGTATTCTGCATTTTAAGCTGCGAGCAAAATGGTAAATTGTGCATTACTGCAAAGTCGTCGTTGTGCATGTTGATTTTCGTTTATCGATAAGACCACTGATTGTACGTGAAGAAACGATGATTTCCGAAGGCTTAATTCGTCCCACGATGATGAAAAATGCAGGCTGTTTTTCACTAACATCCATCTTGTTTTTAAGGTATCGATACCACGCAGGGCTGTGTGTGATTTACGTATTGATTGCGACAACGCTGAGGATGAAAAGAACTGTACGAACGACGACAGGTTTTACTGCGAAAATGGAAAGCCTTTATTCGTGCCAGGAAACACAGTAAGAATTCTATTCCGTCAATGAATGCAACTGCTTGAAAAATTTTAGTAATTGTTTCTGCATAAACAAAAAAAGAAAAACGAGACTGATTTATTGATTTGTTGTTTCCTATTAATAATAAGCAAACTGAGCTAATAAGCAAAAACAGTGCAAAAAGCCGTCGTGCAAAGATCAAACCAACTGACAGTGGAAATTAGAATATACGAAAATACAATGGCAAAAGAACTGATCAATGTAAACAAAGATGGTCACCGTGTCACAGAAGATTGGTGATAGACCACGGAGGTCATCTAGTTAACCAACCCCGTTTGAAACTTATTGACAAGTGTTAGACAATAACGGTGGAAAATAAATACAGTTAGAAAAACTAGCAAATACACAGCATGGTGAGGAACACTTACAGATGAAAGGAGCATGAGTATGTACACAAGGGCAGTGACGGATTTACGCATAGGTCAAATAAACCACGGCCTAGGGCCCCACGCAACTTCCTATGACGACTCCTTAAATTTTGCGAAACTGCGAAGAGGCATAAATTAACAATTTATTTTGAAACGATCGAAAATGCAAACGACTAGTCTAGACTCTTGTGAGTACACGATAATGTTGTTTGCCACGTAATACAAGAATGACAATATACCGCTTTCTGTCGGAGTTCTTCAGTGTCTGGCAGTCTAAAGAATGAAAAATAAATAACAGTACTTACTTGATTTCAATCTTCCACTGACGAAAAGCTTGCAACAACGCAAGACCGCCAGAAACTGCAGAACTCCGATGAAAAGCAACATTGTCAGTTTTGGATGCTACGTTTGGATGTTACCAAGTAGATTGCCCGCAATCAGAGATTTCTTGTTGAAGCTCTATAATTGAAGCTCTATAGTGTGTCAGTTAAATCAGCTGGAACAGTTTCTCGTGACTTTTACTTGGAAAAACGTGTCGACATTAGGCTTACTTCATATTGTTAGCTGAGGGTGTTGCGAAAATACTTGGCTGTACAAAACTCGTCTTCATGCTATTTACCATCAGCCTATAGCATAGAGGTGTAAAACACTATATTTTGTACTGCTTGGAAATTGACAACTTAAAAACGGTATAATAAACCCTGTGTCCACTGAATGGATTGTGCTTGTTTGGTCCATAATGAATGTGTTTAATGTAACAGAGGAGGTTACATACAGCTAATCAGATCGACAACTAGACAATATTTTCGAGGACAGCAACATGGTCCCGCGTAAATGTATATATCAGAAACATAGGTGTAGGAGCAGGCAAAATTTTTGGGGTGCAAAGGATTTTTGCCCAAATTTCCCCAAACTTGCCTGAAAAGTTTTTCTGGGACTTTTGCCTATACATTTTCTCCCACAAAGAACACGAAGACTTTTTTTGTTATTACCTCCAAAAAAGGTCTTCATGTGTTTTTCTGAAAACGTTAGGCGCCATTTTTTTAAATCAAACACGTTGGGAGGCATTTGTGCGCGGATTTTCAGAGATTTTGCCCATATTTTCAAGGATTTTTCCCGGATTTTAAGGGATTTTTGACAGATCAGAATTTTTGGCAATGCACTTGCACCCCCTGCACTCCCCCCTTCTATATCGCTGATCCGAAAAAGAAACCTACACAAAACGCACGAAATCACGGAAAATTCACAAAGAGTTCTGAACTACACGAAAGAGGTATAAGTTCCAAGAAAAGATCGTATTGCCACTTGTTCTTGAGACGAATGTAGAAAAGGCTTTAATTTCTGTTAAAGATCTAAGGCAATTGTAGAACCAAAGTCGGCACCACAAAAGATATATTTTTGATGGGGCTGTAGAATTTTTCCCGCCTCTTGCAGCCTTCTTGCCTCCTTACTTATTGCGCAAAAAATGTCCGCAAAACTTTACCGTGAAATTTTGTGGAATCAGCTTTTTTACCAGCCGCGTGGTGAGGTGTCAGCTGAACGTGGAACTTGAGAGACAGTTGGTGATCTGCCGGAAAAACCAACGTAGTCTCACTACTTACCTTTTCGCCTAATTCGTTCTTCACGTTATAATAAATTTATTTATTGCAAGGCTATTTAGCACTTCCGCTTTTCGTTCTTCACGTGTACACAACAAGTTTATGTGGAACTGCAACTGTGTTGCGTGATTGTTGACTGCGGTTAGGCGTAGCGTGAAAGGTATAAACTGATTCTCTGTAGCGAGGCTAAGTTTGAGGCCGGTTTGCTACAGGGGCAATATATGTAAAAGGGGATACTTTCACGCTTTTCAGACAATCGACCAAATAGGTCACACCTGCGGGAGGCCCCAAATCTAAGATGACCTAGGACTCTGCGCTCCCTAAATCTGTCCCTGTACAAGGGAGTGGATCTGTAACAGTGCTCTTCAACCTTTTCGCCATCGTAGAACCCCGATGTACTGTACTTTCGCGTTTGTCTTGGAACCCCCATTAACAAAAATTAAAAAGCGCGAATTACTTGTAAGAAAATCAAATATTCCGTTATTAGACACTTCAACAATTAAACAGTTATTACAGAAGTTGAAAAGCAAAAAATTCAATGAGTCGGTTGTTCTTGCCTGTCTGGAATGTATCTAGCACATTCAGAATTTGGCAAAAAGAACCCCTGTATCAAATATGTGTCGTCCCATATTCTAACCTTGTCAATTGAATTACATTTGGTCCGCTTCGGATTAGGTGCCTCTTACATTTGAACTACATTGCTCACTACCGTCCACACCTTCATTTTACATGCTTATATGCTGTGCATAGGCATCAGAGAGATTTTTTCCGGGGGTACCCACTAGTGGATTTTTTGCAAAATTTTTCTAGGGGTCAAAAGTGGTGAAATTTGTTTTTTAACCACTCGAAACTAAGAAAACAGCATCTTTTGCTGAAATTTTCAAATTCCTGTCCCCCTTCCGACCAGGCCTGTAACCACCTTGGGACACCAGGGGAGGCGAAGAGTTTTCTGAGAGAGGCCTAATTTTTTTAAACTACGCCCAACCCATTTTTCCAAGGTAGGCGAAAAAATTTTCTAGTGGGTTCCCCCCCTCCTAGTTACGGGCCTGCTTTCAACTCCCATGCTTGTCTGTAGGAAAAAGGCCTTACCACACCATTTCAAAATTGGTGTAATTTCAAGCGCTTAAACACCATTCTAAATAGGTACATTTTGCTGAATCATTCTAAATAGGTACATTTTGCTGAATCTTATCGCAAAATGAAATATTTGACAAATCAATTTCAACTGTGTTTTCGTTTTTGCATTGGTAATACTAAATAGCTATATTTCATTTTTTAACGGCAACACAATTGGCATCCTTACGGACAACTTGCTAGGTACTACATATGCTTTGTCTTGTTTTTGCATTCAGGTATCTAATGCAGTTGTAAAATGGGTAGTCAGTCATTTTCCTTCCGTGTTCAAGATTTGGAAAAGTTGTGATATTGAATGTGTTTAAGGCAGGTATAAATGCTGTATTATTTTTGCCTGTTTTTTAAGCTATGTTCTTGGTGTTTTCGATAGCACAGTGGCGACTCCGGCACACAGGCTCCTTCGGCTTAGCCCGAGTCCTCGAGTACGATTTATACCAGTGAACCCAAGCTCGCTTGCTTTGTATATTTGAGCCACCAGCCACAGTCCCACTTCACTAAGTTATTGACTCGGGCTCTGTTACTTGAGCCTTGTCACTGTTCATATATTTTCGTTCCATGTCTGGCCTTTCACGTTCATGTTGCAGATAACCTGAATGAAAAAATATCGTTAGTAGGGGGTGTTCTCCAGTCCCGTAGCCACGGGGGGCTTTTCCCCCAAACAAAGCTTCAAGCCTCCCCAAATTGAATTATGAACCACTATAAATCGGTGGAGTTTTTATTAAATTTCGAAACGCCAAGCCCCCCTGAACATACGTAAAGCCCTGGCAACTGTTCTGGTGACTGTTCTGGCGACTATTGGAAACTGGTGACTGTTCTGGCGACTGTTCTGGTGTTTTCTCGACTTTGATCGCTCGCGCTTAGCTCAGTCTCATCTATTGGAGTCCGAGCTGCCCTATGCAATTAAGTCATTTTTGAAACATAGTTCATATCGGATTTAATGTTTTTTGAAGCAATGGATTTGTATAGAACATTGCATTTGAATCCAATCCAATGGACAGTTCCCGTTTCCAGAATAATTTCAAACGAACTAAAAATTGTCCAGCAGCTCGGGCTAGTATGAATGAGCCCAGTAAGCAAAGGGCTTACTGTCGTTATCATTGCTCTGTGACGTACATTTATCAACAATGGAGATGCTATCACGAGAAATTCTCATTTATTGTTACGTAACTAACGTCACAGAGCAGCGATAATGCCAACCAGAATGAAAGCAAATATAAATTTCAGTGACGCAAGCCTCGAACGGTTTTATTCCGTCAGAATAAATCGTATGAGCCCGAGTGACGCTATTGACCTGGGTCGCCCCTGTAACAGCTCATTTGAATTTCAGGTGGTTCACCGATACGTTTTCACAGTGGTGTAATTTTGTCTAAAACAGCGTAATTTAGACCTTAATCTGGTGTGTAGGTAGTGACGTCATATTTCAATGCTTGCGACGTCACAGTTGCACATTCAAATTACAAAAACTTTTTATAGTTTTTTTGTCGTGCACCTGTGCCCCCCATTTTGGAAAAGGTTCCGCCACCCATGCGTTGCCTACTCTCTACTACTCCGATGTACAGTACTGTGATGTCTGTGAACTGTACATCAGCAACATCGAATAACTATGATGCAACAATAACGTTCTTAATTGCACAACAACGAACAACAAGTGACGCAACAATTCTCAATATTTCTTGTTCCGCTATCTGCACTCAACCTCCCGTACAACTGACTGGCCTACTTGGAGTTTGAATGCGGCACGGTGATCTAAAAATTACGTAATGGCGCTTCAACGCACTGAAGCAAGAAATCATTTCCCCTAAAAAACGAGGAACCCTCACGGAGCCCCACTACACTTTCAGCGGAATCCTAGGGTTCCGTGGAACCCCTTTTGAAGAGCACTGATCTATAATCTCATTGAGGAAATTCAGTGTGGGCAAAAAATATTAAACACGGCAAGAACTAAAAAGGTAATTGAAGCATAAAAAACTTTTTTTGGACCGCAAACCTTTTGTTTTGTAAAGGACACCTAAAAATCGCCCAAGGGAGTTGCTGCTTATCACATTTTGATCATGCCACCAACTACAGCCTGCATATAGGAAAAAAACAACCGAGAAGAACATGTTGTCGACTTCACTGGGGTTGATTCGTTTTTTGTTGACAGCCTCGCCACTTTTGAGCGAAGCTCTTTAAGAAATAATTTTAATATTGATGTTTTGCTTTAACAAATTTCTCTTGTCCATAGAAAAGTCATTCTTTGCAATTATTACATATGGCTTTTCAATGCTAGACGTTTTCACAAGGGTCAGACAGTTTGTGAGATTATTAGAAGCTTCCTCTGAAGATGTATTCTTCTTTGTTTTTCGTGTGGTATCATTGCTTGTCTACAAACATTGCTTCGCTTATGTTTCTCATTTTTTGTTGTTTATTATTCTCGTTGAATTGTAACCATTAATTATTTTTTTGTGACGACAAAAGACTGATTAAAAAACAGTGTATTATAGCATAGTGTATCTTTATAGCATAGTGTATCCTTAATATAGCATAGTGTTTCTTTAAAAACAGTGTATTATAGCATAGTGTACATCTTCGTCATGCTATCACCAGCTGGGTATCATCATCTTTTTCTACATTAAATACCTTGAATATTATTCACAATAAATTGTTAAGAATTATGACATTTAGCAAATTCAACTCTAACGTATGTAAGTTGTACAAAGATACCCACATACTTAATATACACAGAATCTTCAAATTAGAAATCAGTAAATTAATGTATAAAATTAATTTTAGGTTAGTTCCCAAACAATTGACAGAACTTTTTACAAAAATTGAAGACATTCATTTCTATCATTCAAGACAACGATCAAGTATTGAATGTGCCATTCCTCGGACTAGATTAAAAATAGCTCAAAAGTCATTTACATATACAGGAATAAGAATATGGTCTTCCATAGATCCAACAATTCGTTCAATACCAAATTATCACCTATTTCTTACTAAATTAAAACATAAACACCAAGAAGAGCAACGATATCATCACTGAAAATCTGCAAAATAAATATATGATTACTTCCAAAACACTACCAATAATTTTTTTTGAAAGGGCGGATGATGTTTTCCAGACATGCTCTGGCAATGCATGACGTGCTACACTTAGTAATAAAATAACATTACCTAGCTTGGACGTCCTTATTGACATGCACTATTCAGTCTGGTCTTGTTTCTTTTTTTTCTCTGTTATTCATCAGGGTATCTGACTAGAAAACCGTATGGTTGTTTCAGATGTCCTGGGATCAAAATAAACGCTGTTCTAATGTGGTTTGTTTTCCGTGGCATGAATTGATATCTGTTTCCAAATAAACTGATACTGATTATTCCGTTCCAGTCCGTCGTGCGAGTCTTTTCTCAGCTTGACCAAACATTTTTGCAGTTATTTGATGGTCGAGCAGATTGTTCTGATTGGAGTGACGAGTGCCCGTCCAACATGACATTAAGAAAAGAAAGAAGTGCACTTGGTTCTCGTTATCAATTAATTGGCAATGTTTTTTTGCGAGTTCTTGTGTGGATTATGGGCTTGGCGGCAATTTTGGGAAATGCGGTAGGAATCACACTTGTTGAGTTTGTTTCCAACATTGGTTTTCCTTCGAACTCTACTATTCTGGCAAATAATTTGTACACAAGCAGTTACATTTTCTACGAGATTTTCGTAGCTCAAACATTAAATATCGTTTTGGCTTTCGAGCACAAACCGTAATTAGAAATAGCAACGTTGTTTTCAGGAAGAAACAAAGTTAATCAAGATAAGGCTTACAATCGCTGCTCTCGTGGCATGTAAACTTTCTTGCTACAGAAGCAAAAAGAATTCAATGTAAGATGCAGGAAATGCCCAATCGAGAACATTCACATTATCGTTTACAGGTTCATTTTGTCAGACATTACCAGAAGTGTTTTGCACCACCTGTAGGCGTGTGCAGTGCAGAATTTTGACTTCTGTTATTTGCAGGTCGTGATTGTTGGAGAATGCAAAGTTTTGAAAATAATGTATAAGAAGGATGGCGTCGCGTCTGCGTACACCAATCACCTTCTAGTTTTAAATTTGGCAACGTCTGATTTCTTGATGGGAGTTTACCTTCTTGCACTTGGAGGAGCAGTGGTTCACTACCAGGGACGCTATTGTTCACAATCAATATCATGGCTTACGAGCAGCTCCTGCACAGCCATGGGTATGCTACTCGTGATTTCTAGCGAAACGTCGACTTTAACTATGGTTATGCTCACCGCTAGCCGATTGTATGCAGTGGCACAGGTATGAATTATGGAGTAAACGGTCGCTGTGTTACACTCCTTTCGAATTTAACTAGCTCGAATGCTTTTAGCCTTTCAGATCTCACCACAAACCAACGAAAAAAACTGTGCTTTTGATGATTCTTTGTTCGTGGTCAATTTCCATAATCATTGCGTCCTTACCTCTGGCCAGCTCACTGCAGCAAGTGTTCGTTGACAAGGCGCACGTTATCAACAACCCATACTTCAACAACGTCGTCGTTAGCTTCGATGCCGCGAAAGATTTCACCAAAAAATTGCTTATTTATGCTCCTGAGCTCACTTTACTTCCAAATTCAGTCAAATCGAAAGTCGACTCGTTCCATTCATGGCAGGAACTTCAAGACTTTTTCCGCGTTTACCTTCCGGAACGCGACTTGCTGAAAGTACACAGTGTCTTTGGGCAAGTATATCTAATAATAATTGTGCGCTACAAACCTTGTTCATTCTGCGCCCATTAGCACTCCAGCACCGGCATTTAAACAGTTAGTTGAAATTTATCACTGAATATCAACTTAGTTTAATAATCCAGACACCTTACGTGGATAACTACTATCTCTGCAAACATTTCCTTGATTCACTACAAAATGTACTCAAGTTTGAAACTTAAAATAGCGAAGGGAATGTATTGTTGGTAACAGAGGCGTAGCGAGGTTAGATGGCGCCGGGGCAAGAAGCAAGTTTGGCACCCCATGCTCGAACCTGAGGTCTTTCGGAAGCAAACGTACTGCATTGAAGAAAGTGCTTCTGTACTTGTGACATTGTTGGGACTTTTCAGCGCCACCCGCAGTTATTCGGCTCCCCTCACAGTGATTCGGCGCCCCCATAATGAACCGGGGTGCGGGGAATTCTGTCCCCCTTGCCCCCCTTGTCACGCTTCTGGTTGGGAAAGCATGTGGAAGAAAGGCTGGCACCTTCCCAAGTAGTTAAAAGTCCACATGCATTTATTATATCGCATTTCATTCCAACATTTTCAACACTTCACGAGATTTTAAGAATTGCTCTAAAACGCTCCAGCAAGGTCAAAATATCCACTTCGTGTGGGACAGCACGGTTTCATTAAATGTGAAACTCGGCAATCTCGCCAACGTGTCAATGAAACCAAATAAAAAAATTTCACTGGCGCAATGAATATCTTAAGTGTTTTGGCACTCATTTTTATACTTTTTACGCCGGTGTTAACTCCATGAGATATTTATAAGCTTGCTGTTGATTCCAGGAAATAAAAACGAACATCAGTCTTTAATTACTCTAAAACTCAACATCTTTCTCTGACGGAGAATGGTACTGTAGACAAAAGGGCTACAGTGCATCAACCTTGATCTCAGAAAAAGATAATGACGCGCAGCTTCGTGACTTCTGAATAAGCTTCGTTTTCAATTAAACTAGATGTAGCAAAGTCTCTCACGAACTCAATATTTGGGAGTCAGTAACAACAAATTGCATGTTTGCAATGAGCGAGACATGACAAGTGAAACCAAAAGTACTACAGTGAAGAATGCATTTCGTACCCTTACATGGAACTTAGGCGCTTATGCTGCAGAAAAAGAACATGATTGAGCCCAGTGTTTTTTTAAGGTGTTTTGAGG
>JGI24159J19872_10003765_pt1 | contig 19101 bp, 14 predicted proteins | sample Ectturendosymbi4_FD_19872 | JGI IMG/M metagenome (IMG submission 19872) | reverse complement strand
TTTCAAAACCTAACCAAGCTAAACTAATAATCTTGAATCAGGAAGAAGTTCTTAACTAAATAGCTTGCATTATTTAAACAAACTTAACCCATCTTTATTACACATTCAGAAAATAAGCAAGCGCATGCCCCGCATTTGCTTAAAATTTCTAATGCAATATATATTGTGGGGTGTCCCTACGAATGGACGGGGTCCTCCCCGACCGGGGGGTACAAGGCTGCCTTATCGCGGCACTTGTCATGGCCTATCACCAGGCCACCGGTTGAAAACCACCGTCGGAGAGACGACGTGTGGCAATGAAAAGACAACGTGTGGCAATGACAAATCGCGTTACGTTGCGACGTCACAGCTCAAACNGCGTGGACTGACAGTGNTGGAAACACTTCCGAGTTCTCAAGCCGGCCACCGCCCGCGCTGGGCTGCGCAACTCGCTGACAAACTCTCAATGAACGCATCCCGCGACGACTCACATCAGAGATAAACCGCACAAAGCCTGAGCGCCACAAAGCAAGCATCTGTGCAATGCACGTGAAATGACGCACGGCGAGCAAACAATAAAAGCGTGCGATTGTCAAGCGACCGTATCGCCGAATAAATTCAGCGCGCTGCGGAAAGTGAAAGTACGCTACTGGGCACCGCGCACACACAGTTCATATAATCGCCACGGAGCTGAAGATGCCAATGAAACTTTTCTTCACCACATCAAAGTACCGCTGACAATCGCCAACGTTATCACGCACAAACCGAACGTAGGGAGTGACGGGCTTTAATGGTTGTTGTAGTTTTCCAATGCTGCCAATACATATTTTAAGTGATAGCGCTGGAAATTGCGAACGGCTCCCAACGGCGTTAACGTGTCACGAGATTTTGTTGCGTGTGCAAACAGTCGCAATGAACAATCAATAAAAAGGCGCTTTTGCATAAAATGGTGTGCAATCAATTTCAAAACTAGTGACCTGATATGTGTAGCCAATTGCACGTGTACCGTATTTACACGATTGTAAGTCGTGGCTTAAAAGTTTTTTTTCATCATGTCGTGCGGCTTACATTTTTCCTTTAGCTTATCAAAAGGTCCTGGTGACGCCCAGTCTTTCCTTAGCTGCGTTTTGTTGACCAAACCCTCATTTCACATTATTTTTCCACTCTTCAGCATCACGTGCACATCCGTCACAGGAGGGATTATGACAAACAGAAGACAATTGTAGTGGTGAATCTTCATTAACAGGGTTGCAAATCGAACACGAAGCATGCTATACACGAAAGTATCTCAGAGGCTTAGGTAACGTACGGTGAAGTCCGGCTTACAATCAAGTAAATACGGTATGCACTAAATCAGGGTTAGGGCTTACGTGCCTAACGTGGCACGCCGTAAGTTCGACAATGGCCCGCGAGCGATTAGGTTTGGGTGAAAGGTGATATTTCTGTTTGGCGTAAATCACAGTCAGTCTTGTTAATGTCGCAACAATTGAGATCACCAAGTTTATTCACAAGCAGCTAATGCTGCCAGAAACAACTAACGAAGTAGCCTACTGCCGTAGTGTTGCTGTCTCTGTCTTATTTGACGAAAAGGAAGTTCGTTTCCAATGCTACGTTTCGGGATTGAAGTATATGAAATTATTTGGCACGCATCACTGTTCAAATTGCTTTAGATCTATGCCAGTTCCCAAGAAAGGAAACAGGCGCAGAACACAGAAAGTTTACCTCGCAGGTTCTTGATGAAATCTTGCTCGGACATCCTTTTCTCGTGCTTCATGTTCGGCGAGTGCAGGTCGGTGTTAAGCATGATCAGGGCGAAAGCGAGGATAAATATCGCGTCGGCGTTTTGCAAACTTTCCACGAGTTTCGGGTTGCACGTGCAGTAGCGCTGCGAGAAGGCCTGGAAAGACGAGAAAAACAAAACGTGATTTTCAATATCTGTCGAAAGGAATTCCTTCACAGCAAAGAGTCGGACCATACGTGATGTTTGCAGAGGACATGTGTCGCCAAACGAGAAGGCATTTTCAGCTCTTATTCAAATATAATTTGGTTTTCAAGTTTACGGTTCAACGCTTATTAAACGCTTGGGGGAGCAACAGTATTAAACGCTTGGGGGAACAACAGCTGAAAGCGTTGACTATGCTTGTAAACGGGAAATTGAGTAAATGGAAGTGGTGTAACGTGTTTTGAATAGAAATGGACCGCTCTCTTTCGAACACTAAATTCCTTAACTTGAACACAGCCCGAGGTAAACTATTAGAAAGAACTTCCAGGCTAAACGTCAGTTTTATTTGCAACACGGGTAAGATCAAGAAACAAATCATAAGCAGACTTCAGTTTACGAAGCGTACGTTAAAGTCTTAGCCAGACAGACGCCCAAGTTTAGAAGCGAGCTACGTTGAAAGTATTGCGCATACACTGCAGATGTTATTTGAGTCCACGAGAGTCGGTGAAGTTACGTTCCGAAAAACTAACTGCAAAGAAACGAAACACGTGCTGTCGAAAGCAAACATACCAATACACGTCGACGCTAGTGCATGACAACAACTTTTCGCTTCAGGTCGACTTTCCGCACCATCATTTTCCCAAAACGGTACGCAATGCATCAAGTGCAAAAAAGCAAAAGACAACCATTTTGTGCAGCATACAACAAAAATATCATTGCAAAGCAGCCTGAATGAAATGTGCATTGCGTGGAAGCTCAAATCCAAGTAAATAAAACGCGACCGGTCGCATCTGGCGCCAACGGCGTCACCGGTCAGTCAGGCGCGGCCGTAGATTGGGCGGCATGCTGAGCAACGACCCGCGCACAACAAACCTCGACGCGCAATTAACGCTTTTAAGACGTTGGTAATAAAGCGACAGCGAAAGTGATTTGCGCGTTTGCGGACGAGCAGCAACGAACGAGCGCGTTGCGAAACACAGTTCGACGCACAGCGGCAAGTCGCGCGATTGTCCTCGTTGCTCCATTGCAGGGGTTTCCAAACCACGGGCCAGGTCCGGCCCGCGAAGACATTTGTCAATAATGACAAATTGATACTGATGATGGCAGCAGGAATCACCGAGACGTCTGCATCGTTTTCTTTGGCCGTTATTTTCAATATAAGGCTATTTAGTACTTCTACTTCTAGTGTACAAAATAATATATTTACGAAAAACTTGTTGACTTGGTAGAATGTAAAATATCCCGAAACAATCACATTATGTAAGATGTCCCACTCTCGAACTGTTGTGATTATCTTATGTGGCCCAAACTACGGCTTTCAAGCCAAATCTGGCCCGGGAAGCCCATATAATCCGGCCACAAAGATACTTCGTCAATAATGAAAAAATAATATATTTACGAAAATATTTCTTGATTTGGCAGAATGTAACATATCCCGAAACAATCACATTACGTAGGACGTCCGGCCCCCGAACTGTTGTGTAATAGCTTATGCGGTCCTCTGACAAAAAAGTTAGGAGGCCGTGCTCTTCTGGCTTCAAGCCATAACCCCGAACGACGCAAGTGTCGGTTGTGAGCAAATAAACGAAGCTATTATTTCTACTGCATCAATTCCACAGCAGACGTTTACCTGCGAAGTCATAGCTTACCAAATAGTAGGGGCGGGAAAAACGAAGCTATTTTGCTGCGTCGATTGCGACGAAACTGCAGCGAGGCAGTGATGGCAAAAGTTACGCAAGTTCCTGATCCAGCAAAAATAGCTTTGTTTCTATTATTTCCTGGGTTTACCGGTACACCGTCAAAAGGGCATTCCTACTTTTTATGAAAAATGAACGAAAAAAACACACTTCCGATAAATGGTAGAAAGGCTTTTGCCAGAAACTGATGTCAAAACGTCATCACTAAGTAAGTCGTTTAGAAGTCAACACAAACACGAAGGAACACTTGATGCAAGATGCTTAGCAGTTAGGTCTCGCGACATTCAGGGGATGAGAGTGAGCCGGAACGGGTTGGTACACAGGACCGGTAAAAGCTATCATATCTGAACGCCGTCCGTGTAAAGGAAACTGGCAGCACTTTGGAAAAGTTGTTTTTTTTTCAAACGTCGTCCTTGCTCAAACTCGAATGCTCGCCGAACAAACAGTTACACAGATATCATTTCGTTTTTCGCTTGGCGTTAACCTCAGTAGTAAAATGACCTTTCGCAGTCAAATAGCGAGCTACGGACACAAAGCACGCCGAGTGACTCAGTCTTTTGCTGCATTTAAATCTGCATTCTGCACTACCCATGGAGTAGTCATCACGAAATTTACTGAAGGTTAGCACAAAGGTCAACTTTAAATATAGATCAGGCTTCCCATACGAAACCGATTCAGCGCGCTGCGCAGATGACCTCGAAACGGCAATTTATACTCAATTCAAAACTTTTTCAAGGTAATAAGCAAAAGGATTTGTAGCTGCATTCACAAGAATAACTTGGACCTCTTGCCCAGCAAAATCACGTGATCAATTAGCTTGCGTCTAAAATTATTTCAGCAACTAAAAACGCCACGGCGCAGTTCTAGCGCTAGACGTCGTCATTATTATGATGTAGTAAGGGTCCCAAAGGGTTAAAAGATTCGGCAAGATCCCAATAAAGACAAATAATGGCGCGGAACGTCCGGCTTGGCAGTCGATAGCAGTGGTTGCAACAACACAAGTGCATGAGAATCGTAGATAGAAAAAATCTGCTATAAAAATATTCCAATCCACCCCAAACTTTCTTCTATCTTTACTTTCACATGCTACCATTATAACATAAGACGCCTAAGACAACATACCGAAACACCAAGAATGGTGCCATGTGGTGCAACATCGCAAGATACTCTTCAAGTCGGAAGCAATTTTCAAAAACAACAAAGCCAGGAATTAGCAATAAATTGAATTCAAACAGCGAGAATATCTTTCAAATTTTTCCCGCTACAAAAACGCTTCTGAGATTTTCTTAGCAGACCATTTTGCATGAATGCAAGTATTATGGTGAATAAGTTTATGTTCCCACGGGCATTTGGAAAAGAGCGCTAACTTTTACAGTGGCCACTGTTTTACGCTGCTGAGTCGAAATTTCAAAACACCCGTACATATATATACGGAATATATTTGATGGTTTCCAGTTTATGTTAATCCACTCTTGAATGTTGCCAAGCAAGTGGCGGTTGAAAAGTAAGTCAATGACGGTGAGCGGATGTGACATGAATGGATGCAAATACCGGACATTAAGGGGTTACGTGGTGTCACGTGAGTAACGCGAACACCCGTTTCGGATAATGCGCTTCAAGTCAAACTTTCGCGAATCACGTACCGCACTGCCACAAACGTCGAAGCTGAAAAGAAAATATTTGTGACCATATTTTTAATCCGATTACTCGCAAGCGCAATTACTGACTACGACAGTGGTTCCTAAACTGTGGCACGCGATGGCCTTTAAGGTGGTACACGAAAAGACCTACTTTCTGTTGTTTCTTCACAAAAAATTATATTCACAGCTAGAATTTTTACCTGTTGGGTCCTATTAATAAATTCCTGAATTTTTGTGTAGCCTATTTCCCTTGCTGGTTTCTAAACATGGGCATGATACTTTCTTGCAGCCATTTTCTTCATGTTGCATTCGTGTCAATTCTGGTATCCAAACTTTTGATCGAATTATATTTGGCACATTGACTTCTCCTGGAACAAGGTGGTACATGTTGATAGTACGGGACCCACAAATGGTACGCGATCAGGAGAAGTTTGGCAAACACTGGACTACGAGGTTCATGTCAAAAACGTAAGAACCAAAATAATACCAAGCAGGCGCTTATCGATGTTATAAATCAAGTGGTTTTGTGTAAGTTATTGTTTTATGCGCTTCAGGTAAAACTCCCAGGTATCTTTTGCACGTAGGTAGCTAAGTCAGGAAAAGGTTTCAAGTCTTGGAAGAAGCAAGAGTTAAAAAGTGCAGAGATCGAAAGTGTAGCACGCCTCAAGGTACACTAATTGCTTTGCAAAACGACGGCACGGGTTCGAATCCCTCCTTCAGGATCTGTCGAATGCGACTTTGATGACGATGAGTGTCGGCAGAACCGACAGTATTCCTGGCTATGGCTTCTGCTGCACTTGCTTGCATTGTTTTTAAAGATTACTACCCCGTACTACCCCGGGGTTTCGCAAGACAGCGCCAATTTACCAAATATACAGGACACCTGTCTGTCGCAACAACCGCACACACGAAGACTCAGCTGCATTAACAGAGCGCGTGCCTTTCGAGTTGGTAAAGTAGGTTCTGTTCCCGGTCCGGTTATACCGAAGACTTAAAAAATTGTACATGCGTTATTCCCAGCCTTGTGCTCAGCAGTAACGGATATGCGCAACAGTAAGACCACGTCCAGTACTCCCCCCACCAGTATCGCAGCGTTCATTCGAAAAGTAACCACGTCCCCCACTGCGCGGAGACGGGCGTCGCAGACCACCGTTACACCCTCGACAGAGACGCAGAGTGGGTTTATTGAAAGTTTCTTTTTTGCTTTTACTTTAACCATTGGCACGTGTAATGTTTGAGAAGAGCTGATGATGCCTACGTAGTAGACGAAATGGATAATCTGTTGAGATTTTCGTGTCAGATTGTTAGCTGTGGAAGGATTCTTTTCGACAGACAGTCAAAGGGAAAATATTATTGTCGGAAGTTATTGTTTTAAGATGAGCTTCATTCAGTTTTTACTCAGCTCGTTATTCAGCGCATCACTGATTGCCAGAAACTTTAAAGTGTCCCTATGCCACCAAACCAAAACTCCTTAAAACCGAGTCACGAAAACATGCCCATGGAATTACAGCAGTTTCACCAAAATACAAGACCAAAAGGTAACTCAAAAACCGTGGATTTTACGATCAAACCTGTAATACTGCTGTGCTTTCCTAACAATCAGAATCACTATTATTTCAACTACAGGCTTGTCGCTGTCAGTCCGGCTTTCCTTTCCACGGACGGTTACGTGCGTTTCAACTTCGATGCATTTACCGACATCAAACAACAGCACCCGACCAGGTATGAATGAGCCGACGACGATCGAAAACCACCTACATGCAGCCATTTGACTCCGAGCAAAGCATGTCGTCATAACACTGCGCCGAAACTAGGGAGAAAACGTCATGATTTTGAGCGGATCGGACAGGGAAGTCCCAAGCTTGACCGTTGCTGGAATGCGATCTAGTTCCGAACATATTGAAACCATGATAGGACTATAGGAATCTTACAAGATGTCTTTAACTGTTTTGACTGCACAACACGATTCCACTTTCGCTTTCATTAAGATAAATGCTAGGAACGTGTCTGACGTAATAGCGAGTAGATAGGAAGTTAAATAAGCAGGGAGCAATGAGTAGTAAACTAAAATACGGATGTCCGTCGCACGCGCTACGAGTCGTTTAAAAGTGGTCACAGTTGGCGAAACACAACGTGCAGCGAAAAAATTCAAAAAACTTTCGGAGAATTGAATGCGATGAAGTACAGGGCGTTTCAGGATTGGTTGCTGACAACGCGTCACCGTGACGCAAACAAACGAAGCGTCGTTTGAAATTTTCCAAATCGCAATAACGCAGCAAGGCGTGAAAAATTTCCGAGAGCTGCCACAGAGCCATGAAAATGCTTAAATTTCGTGCCTGGGCGCCGACTACTCGAAAGCGAAATAAACGCAACAGATTAGCGGCAGAATCAGTTGCGCTCACCTCAACCAAACGCTCCACTTTCTGTGCTTCACCTTGCACTTTGATTTGCGCTTGGAATTGCCTCAGTGCTTCGTCCAGCTCCATGTCGCTGAAGTCCATCAATTCGCACACGGAGCTGCGCAGAAACGCCGAATCAGACTAGGAACGTCATACAGCTGCGAATTGACTCGGTAATTCCGAAGCGGAATACTGATTATCACGCCCCACACCGAGTGAAGCCATCTTTGGAACAGGATCGGACAGCCTATGACGGCAGTGTTTCTCAACGAGTGGGCCCTTGTGCAGTTTTCGGTCGGACCGTATAAGATCGTAGCCTGTGCAAATAAAATTGTGGCCCGCGCAATTTTTATCAAAAGTTAACTGGGNCACGTAAGGATAAAGGTTGAGAAACANTGGTCTATGGCGTGAACGAATTCATTCACACAATTGTTAGCGAAAGCGCGGCAAAGCTGGNAGCGAATGAACGGTGGCAGTTCCTATACGTCACACATCGGTCGTCAGAACGCGATTAAACGATCGACTGGGTGAGAAAGCGAACACAACTTACTCAAGGACCTCCTGGTTGAAAGTCTTCTGCGTGTTGCCCAGATATTCGCCGACCATTTGCCTGCTCAAGCCTTTCCGATTCAACAAGAAGCCAGCGACAGCTGGAGGCGTGTGCTGCACGAACATGTTCTCGACGAGAAACGCGAGACCCTTGCCCGGTTTCCTGCAGACGCCGAAATCAATTGCATGTGACTTTGCCGATTCATACGAACGGGTGGCAGGAGAATCGAGCCGTGCTGTACGTTGTTAATTTCAAACGTCGATACTCTCCCATGTCAGTAAGTCCCGAACGTAAGCAGACTGAAATGTTCTTTTAAGGGCGTGTCTGATTGGTGCCAGGAGCGCTAACCAGCGACACACGAACGTACGTGAAAAGGAACGGAACGGCTATTTACGGTAGGTATCATTTGTCAACCAGATTTAAGCTTCACGGGCCCAAATCCAGTAAGAGAGAAGTATTTAGCAAGCATTACTTGTAGCGAAATGAACTCTAAACACAACAACTGTCGGTTGAACAAAATGATTGCAGCCTACTGCGAACCTGATTTTCCCACAACAGAAAACATTTAGGAAATAATTGAATTTCAACAAGCCGCGAGACACAACTGGTATCACCGGTCAATCCCACAACATATGTCGTGATTTTCTCTGGCGCGAGGCACTTTATTTTTTGCGGAAAATGCTTCAGAAGCATTGCTTATGTTTTTCGTACTGCCAATAAAACAACGGATTAATGCTTCGTTGTAGCAAACTGCGATTGATGAAGAGATGGTAAATTGAAATTGACGTCGCTTAAAAATCATTGCAACGCGAAACTTGTCCCATACAGTCACGGCGGCCACGCCGATGGTTCCAGTTGCAGCTTTGCGAAACAGCTATGACCTTTCGTTAAAAAGCAACACTGGTCGGCGTAAATTTGCTCGGGTAACGAGTCGCCCTGACGAAGTTCCCGCGAGGTGCATGACAACAGCTAAGTCGTTTGCATGACAACAGCATGACAGGTGCATGACAACAGCTAAATCGTTTGGCTCGGGCTCGTTTGCGGAGGAGAGAAAATCCCGCGTTTGAGTTCGAAACTTACTTGTTAAATAAGTTTAAACCGATCCTGTACAGCCTCTTCCGCATCACGTCGTTGCTGGCGTCGAAATGCCAGCTTCCTCGCACGCTGAGCGTGCTCTTTCGTTGATATCCACCGCCGGGCAGCATGCTGTCGCCGACAATGGACGACAGCTCGCTTGAAATACTTGCAGTGTCCGAACTGACAACAAAAGCACTTCATTCGAGAGGCGACCGAAGACCAAAAGCTATAGAAAAGAACTCCAATGCACTGAAGGTTGGCTACAAGTGGGCTTTCAGCCAAGTTTAGCTTGGACCTCAAGTCACCATTTGCCGTACCTCGTCTAGCATAGGTGGGCTCGTAGGAGAACTTTTGTTTGCCACAGACTAGACATAAGCATCTTTGACTGTACACCCTTGCTATACGAATGCACATAGGACCTCTAGCAGACATTTTTTCGTTTCACACGAGGGCAGAAAGGTTGGAGTAATAAAAAACACGTCACTATTTCAGACAAATTCCATTTCCTAAAAAAAACTTATCTCACACGCACATGTTAATTTCTGCTAAAAACTGTGCTTTTATCACTGGAGTTGCGGACGGATTCCGTATGAAAAGCGCGCAAAATAATCTGGGGGTAGTTTTGAGCAACTCTTCGATTTCACAGTCACATATTTGTGAGTGTTTCGTTCTCGCGGGTTCAGCAAACCTGAAGCGTCAGCCACCGTAGCATGCACGGAGGCGCGCAAGATTTTTGCAATATACAAAATGTTTGCCAAACAATTCACAATTTCGACTAAAAGGCAAAATGGTTGCAAAAGACGACCATCTTCTTAAATTTGGATGTTTGGCCAACAACTTGTGTATTTATTTGTTCAGTAATTAAGGCGTGTTGGATGTGCCTGACAGGGACATTATCGGCCATCAAACTAATAAACAGACCCGATCACACTTTGACTTATCAACATTTGCTTGCACGTCAGAAGTTTCACAAACTGTGCGACCAACAAATTTCATTTCTGCCCAACAAACAAAGTACGACTTTCGAACGATTTAGGCGGGGAGAGGTCTCCCTTCTCCGAAGCCATTCCGTCTATGCGCAGCGGCCTCCAAAAATTTTGGCAGAGCGCCGCGCAGGTTGTTACACAAATGTGGAGGGCCGAACATAAACCCCGGTCCAACATAAAAGTATGTCAAAACGTCAATGTTGTTTAATCAGAAAAGTACATTAAATTACAATGAACGGTGAAATTGCTTCCTTGATTTTAGCATATTGGAAAAATCAGGCTTGACATGAGATGTACCTAATATTTACAAAGACCTCAGATTGCGGCAACATATCGGACCAGCTGAGGTTGGGTCAGCCTGCAGCGCAGTGATTCTTAACCAACTGACATTCACATGGCCACCTTATGTGATGTCATTGTTTCAGTATATGTTACATTCTTCCAAGTCAATACATATTTCGTAAATATATTTATTTCAAAATTATTGACAAAGTGCCTTTGCGGGGCGGATGTTGTCCGCGGGTCGTAGTTTGGAGACCCTTGGCCTATAGTATGGTACGGAGCAATAAACGCGTTACTAATGCCCCCCAGAAACAGAGAAGAGATGAACTGTATAATCATGTGTGTCATTCCCCATGGGCGGAAGCGATGAGACTGACGCCCATGATATATCGGCAAATGCAATAGAGCTTCCGGCAGCAAGAGATTGTCGTGCGCAAAAGCACCAGGTTTCGCGCGTCTCAACCTGCCGTACAGCGCAACCAACCACTTTTTATCTACCGTAAACCGGCACGCACTTCGGAGCTTGAACACGATGCGAAAAAAACAGGGTTGGTTCTGCAATCGTGTAGCTGACTGCCATTCTGGAACGCAACCACCCACGCTTACGAAATACTGGTATTCTGAGCATGACACGTTAGAATTTGACACATTTACTGATGGAATTGCAACGTGACCTCTTATTACCGTACATTATAATCATAAGCGTCCCCAGGAGATTTCCCAACGAAGTGAGGGGGCAAATCGCCAAACGATGCAAATATCACTGCGCGTTTAGTACACTCTCGTTGATCTCATTGTTGTTGATTGTCTTCAAATTAATGACCTATCGATGATGTTGTTTCCACAGGTCAGTTGCTACTTGTTTCAGCAGGAAAAACGCTTAATTCCAGCGCCGTGAACTCTCACTGCGGTCCATCTTGGTTGAAAACATTGCAGTAACCAATTTCATTCTCGCACACTGACTATTCGCAAGTGGGCGGCGGGTGAAACTGGTTTTCAAAACATTGTGACGTCATTTGAAACCGGTATTTGCTACAGTCGTTGATAGTCATGTAGCCATTGTTGCGGCATAATGCTCCAGTGAAAACGCTGTCCCCGAAGAAAAAACGCTTCTGTGCCAAGCAGTTAGTTTTAAAGCCTGACCAATAAAAACATTACCCTCATCGCGAGTAAAATCACTTAACAACGTTTGACTCATTTATCTTTGTTCTTTTCTTTTGTTTGTTTTACCCATAGGCGGCATAGTATTGCTTTCTTACCAGAAGGACGCTTAATCAGAGCCCTTGAGCGCACCCGCGACCGCAGCGCTTTCAGACAAATGCATATCTTGATTTGCAGGGACACAAAGAAAGACTGCTGCGCGGGTAATGTGCAGCCAAGATCTTTTTCATCTCAGGCGCTGAGATTTACTGCTGCACCAAAACATTTGCAAACAGAAATCTTAGCATGTGTTGCTGAGCTCGCGCAAGCACAACAACGGCATTCGGGCGCGTATTAACTCTGCGCGGTGAGCATCGTTGTCTCGATTAAGAGAAAACGTGGATTTACAGCGAAGATTAGGGGGCCTCGCGTTTCTTGAGGGATTTACTCTCTGCGTCATGATAAACACTTCACCCAGGCGAATAGACCGCAGGGATAGCGATAAAAAAATCATCTGAGGGACCACGCAACGACCGCATTTTGCATTTTAAAAAAATCACTGCATTCTAAATCGCCTTCACAGGCAACAGTTTTCGTCGGCTATTGCATCGATGCTTTTGCAGCGTAAATGTTGGTCTTGAGGACTATAAAGCCTCACCAACCCGTTGAGTACTTTTTCAGCTATGTGGATTTCACCGAGATGTCGTTTCCAATTATCGCGCAAAAAATATTTTGAAAACCAACTTCGGAATTTCGACAGGTGGCCGCTTTTCGATTGATCCGAAACCATCAGCAGTGAAAATTAACTTAAACGAAAATACCACACACCACGCGTTAACGATTGGTATTGCAGTTGACAGTCAGCTATTTTATGCCACCTTCCGACTAACCCACACGTATACAATCACAAATTTCAGCACGAATCATCGGTCAATAGGCTTACGATTACAGGTGCACAACGCGTGATGACGAAACATCGACAAGCAGAGCAACTGCTTGGTGCTGCTCATAGATTGAATGAAATGACCATTCACTGCCAACGAACAATTTTTCCAGAAAACGAATGCTCATATCTCTAAAAGGGCTGTTTTGCTGATCAGAAGGCATGCAAAATCTTTGCATCGAAGGTACAAATTTCAAAGTTCAGAATCTCAAAAATACAAATATTAAAAAAACGATTTTCTGGAAGAAGTTCCAGGTTTCTGTAAACCAGTGGTTTTCAACCATTTTTGTACCGCGACCCATCATAGCAACCCACTATAATTCAACGACCCCCATCTAATACTTGAATAAAGCCAATATAATACAGCTGTGTACATAAAAATATCTACTTGCGCCCTCTCCAAAAATGGTTCACAACCCTCCCGGAGGTCGCGGTTGAAAACCAGTGCTGTAAACGAAAGCTCAGATCTTTTCACGACTGCTTTCCATGGGAAGCGTCATGAAACAGTCAATAGCAGTGGGTGTCGCCAACATTCGTGGCTCCCTTGACAAGTTGGCACACGCGCGCGCGGCGAATCAAAGCTTACAATGACGTGCAACGTTCGACGCACGTTCGATTTTGGCGTTCATATTCACCTTTGAATACTGACAGAATCCGCTTCGGAAGCCGCCAAGAGGCTCATGTCAGAGCTCGTGCGCTGCCACGAAGGGGACGCTCGTCGATTGGCGAGTTCGCTGTCGCTGCTGCGCGAGCGCGTGGACAAAGTCGTCTTGGAGCGGGGGAGGTAGGGGTCGGGGTCTAGCGCGTGCGTGGTGTGCTCGGGCGTGACAGGCGTGTCTTCGCCTTGCAGGACAACCGTTTCGTATCTGCACGAATAGTGGTACATCAACGAACACTTCACACACAAGTGTCTGTCTGGCTTCACTTGCGGGCGAAAAGACAAAAAGCGGGCGCGCAACTCGGTACCAGTAAATGAGTACGACTGACTTACGTCACGTATAATCAGCACAAACCCCGTTGCGAGACGCAATGAATGAATTCAGTGGCAGTGTCACTATTAAGCCGGAAAAATACTAACACGTTTTGAGGAAGGAGAGGCAAATCTTTTTGCTAGTAGAGGTTACTGAAGTACGAGTTTGAAATCAATGATTGTTCCAAACACTGTTCAGAAAAGTACAAAAAAATACATTGGCAAGAGCTTACCTCTGTTCAAATTACGAAAAGCGTTCGGTTTAAAAAGAAAGGAATTCAACCACTTCACCACACTTGCCGGATATTGTGACACTAAACCAGAGTTTAGGGACCCCACTTTTGAAATCGGGATTGCCTGCCATAAGTTAAACAGGCAAGGGCGCAAACTGTGATTAATAAACAAATTGGCAACTGGCAAAATACAGCGTGGAGGGAATTTTTTTGCTCGGTTACACTACAGCTGCTGCTCATTCTGTTCAACGCTCACGGAATAAACGATACAGCAGTAATTTCACAATTCGCCCAACCATACTGTGAAATTTTTGTTTTAAAGAATCGCTGGCTGAAAGTTTGTTGCTCAACCATTACATTTCATTGACGCAAATGTTCTTTACTTGAAGTGGGTCAAATCTTAGTTTAAAAATTTGAGCACCTTAAGCTTAAAAACTTAAAAAATCAGGATTTACAAAGAACTGAAAAACTGGTAAAAGTTACACTATATTCGCTTTGCATCCATAGTTACGGTATTTCGAATGGTCTCGAGGGGTCCCGCATCCTCTTACTCTGGGCCATGGGCTACACAGTTACTCTCGTGTTAAATGCTGCCGTGATGAAGCCACGATAAGAACCGCGCGTGAAGCTTTCTCTCGCGCCAATCCGTTAACGTCAAGCACGAGGATGGAAGGAGCACGTTTTTCGAGTATTCGTTATAGGGATCGAACCGCGTGTTCCAAATTCACAGATGCGTGCTTTAATGATGAAATATCAAAAGTTGGTGTTTTGACATAGAAGTGCAGTGAAAAATCTAAACACGATCGTAGTTGTTTTTACTCAGGCAAAATCCACACAGCATTCATATAAGTTTTAATTCAAAATTCCCGCCACGAATGTATTAAATGCTTTCAATAGGATTGCTTTTCATCAATTATCGTGTTTCTCACTTGTTACACATGTCAACTGCCAGAACTTAAAAAAAATACCATGTAACGACTATTCCATCTTTTCATATCATGTAGTTATTGACAACTGAAAATAAACTGAAGATAACACTGAATCACAAGAACAGCCTTTAACAACCGGCCAAACTTCAGTAAAGACACACGCTAGGCCAGCGAAGTGTTGCCTTCAAAATAGGAATATAATGCAGTGAATCTTACCCGTGCCTCTTTTTTCTTCTCTGGACGGATGGCAGATTTGCGCTAGCGGCCTCGGCAAGTATCCGGGCAACGATTTCTTCTTCCGAAGGAGGATTTAACGGCGTTATTGGGCTGTCGGCAGCCTTAGGTGTCACAGTGTCTTGATCAGTAGGTTTACTGGCATCATCAACGTCCGGGCCATCACTTTGCACAGCATCTTTACAAGGTAACTCCCCATTCACGGGTTCACCTTCCTGTACGTGTTCCGCATTAACATCTGGATCGTGTCGATTCGCGTCAGCGAAAGAATCCTCCAATATCAAATCCACAACTTCCACAGCACTTTCTGGTGATTTCGTGATATCTGCAGCTGCCGGTTCGGCCCCATCCGACGCCGGTTCTGGAGAGTCTCTGTCTACAAGCACGTTGACGTGAGGGATCACATCGACAGTCAAACGCCTGACTTTCGAATGGCGATATTTGATAAAATTCTGTTTCATGCGATATCTTCGGTAAGCTTCTTGTATGATTCTAGCAGCATCTTCCGCCTTCGAAGCACCGCCGTACAATTTCTGGCAAAGGTAAGTTAAAACTACAAGTAAACCAGAAAACTTTACAGAAAATCTGCAACGCAGAAAAATTTAAAAAATGCAAGAAGCTCCCAGGACCACCTATGCAAACGCATGACTTCCATCGGGAGGACAGGGCAACCGTTATTGAAAATATCTCCAATGAAGCAGCAATTGCTGGCTGCCATTACTACACAATTGGTGAACTGTACTGATCGGTCTCCTATTTTAACTTGCGGTCGACTGATTACGAATACCTGGTACTTTCTTACAGTAAGCTGAATCCTTCGCTATTTCTAAGGCCTACTCAAGACGACTCCAGTCAGATACTTTTGAATGTGCTGTGCAAATGAGCCTCTCTCGAATCTTAAAATACCAATACCCATGTAAAATCGGTATTTTGACGTGCTGGATGATCGATCAGCGTTTTTCGTGTCAGGGTTGATTGCTACCTTAGGTCATTTTCTACTAAAGTGGCTGATACTGAGAACATTTATTATGATCACCACACGCGCTGGAACAAACCGCAAACTGGCCCAACAGATAAAATTTCATATGTACTATAAACGAAATAGCATTTGCTTTGACCATTGTTGCGTTCACGTTACAAAGGGATCAGAACACCACACTTTGGAAAAATTCACAGCTAGAAAATGCTCTCACAATTTTTACTTCACGTTACTGGCCCATGGTATCCATTCATGCACTGAACGGCAAGACTTCCACTCCTAAGTTATGATTTATGTATACAGTAATGTTGCAGATATTTGCCTGAGATACTTTTAAGCAAAAAATTGGAACACAAATTCATGATGTATGATAGTTTGGCACACTGTCTAGACCCAGGGGGCACACTTGCCTATTTGAAGGGGTGCATTTAAGTTTAGCAATAGAACAGAAAAAATCAATCAACATATTATTTCCTTCAAAAAGTTTATACATATATCAGTAAGTATTATTTTCAAAAATCATTCGATGCTTATTGTTAAATATATCTGTGATTACATTAGTCATGATAAAATAATTTATCTTAAGAAATTTTAGGGGTGCATGCTCTTCTGTCAAATGCTGAAGAGGTCCATGGTCAGAAATAGGTTGGGAGCACCTGGTCTGGACCAATCTCATCCCTTTAGCAGAGGCAAATGCAATGCTTACCCGCAAAACTTCTATTTGTTTATCCTGAATATCTGAGCTCAGTTCATAGGACTGGTGGTTTTGTCTTAGGTCTTGTTCTTCCAAGTGCTTGCGTTGGAAACTTGAGGATCTGTTGACACCTGAACCAGTTCCATCATCTGGAAAAAAGCACAATCTGTTTATTCCACAGCAGAAAGTGTGCATAGATTACACAAAAAAATGAAAAGCTGAGTGGATTTTGAGACAGAGCAATTACCAGATTGCCCAGATAAGGTTCGTTTATGGCCTGAAAAACTGCTGTTCTTGCTTCGAGCTGAAGATGTGCGTCTCTTGTGTTTTTTTGAATTTGTCTGCTCTGACCTGCAAAGGTCAAGAATTAGATCAACTGCAAAAGCTGAAGTTCTTTAAGGTCCTGTAAAAAGACCAACTGATAAACAATTAATAACATGCAATAAAATCAATAGCTTAATACAAACAGTTCAACACAACTTCTATACATGTACATACATCACATAAATATACCACAATTCAATTCATGCAACTAGTGATTTTAGCAAAAAAGGTGATAGACCTAGCTTGCCTTTTTCAACAATTAGAAATATAGTAAAGGTTCACATCAGGAATCCTATGCAAAGCATGTTGTAACTGATTGAAATCCATGGAAGACCATTAAATAATAAGTACTTAGAATATCGTGTTCTATTCAAGGATCCAAGCATGCAAAAGCAATACACATTGTTACACAAGCAAGGTGAAGCACTGACATCAGGCAAAGTTTGAGAAAGCACCTAACATAGTCAATGTCAGTACATTTTCAGGAGTGAATTCAAAACATTAGCAAACAATATTCTCCAACTGCTTTCCATTAGATGAAAAATGTATGTTTCAAATTGCATTAAAAATTATAGTTAAGCTGCTACATCATGCGTATGGTCACCGTACAATACAGCAAGATTGAATTAAACCATGTAGCCAAACATAAAATTATCAGAGTATTTTATTGATTAAATTTTACTATTACTGTAGCATGCCAGCAAAATCAATTCATAAACTTTATTAATTACAGTATAAATAATTTAATTTGCTTAAGTGAAGTAGCTCAAGCACATATGGGACATATTCCCATCACTATCACCACTAACTCTTTCTATATCACTTCATGGTGTTGTACAAAAAGGATAGCTCCTATAAAGGACTTGAAGATTAAAAAAAAAATTTTGAAATCTATGGTAGTAGGTAGTAATACAGTTTTGATCTGGTTCTGACCGTGTTAAATAGACGTGGCTAGATTTACCTCATTTCTGATTCTGACATGATTAGCTTTACTCTATTTCTCCAGCTTGCTTTAGGGCACCTATGTGTGGGTACAACATGAGCAGAACCTCTACGTAAGAAATCAAGTTTGAAAATTTAAAATTGTTGCCAACTTTTTTTTTCAATTTTTGATGCTGAACAATCAATGCAAATTGCAAATGATAGAGTTTTCCTGTGACAGTTTGTTTGTTCCATTTCTTTTAACCCCAAGCTTGTTTCCAATTATCAAACATTTACACAGTTGTAAAAGTAGACACAACTACTTTCATGTACTTTTGGGTTCCAAAATGGTTGCTGCTACTTATTTGTGGTTAGAACATATTCTAAAAACCTTAATGCTGTCCACACGAGGCATTTACACAAACTGCTAGTCATGTCATAAGATGTACCAAGCTCATCCAATTGATCAAAAAAACGTTTTGAATTACTGCACATGATGCTTCACAACTTTTAAATGCCTTGGACACTAACTTAAATTTGGGGCATACACAAAGTTGTGTCACCACCCCAAATGCAAATGATTTGAAAAACTCTACATAATAATATCACATCTTCTTTCACCACCTTCAGCACCAGGTCACTTTACCTAGGACTCGCATGAGCAACTTTTTTGCATTACTCTGCAACTCCATAACTCACCAGCTGATTGCATTAGAGAGCTGTTTGTACTCACAGAAGATGAGGCAAGTCTTCTAGTTCAGATTTTTTTAAAATTGGGAAGTTTTGGAATTTCTTTTTTTATGGGTGACGTCATAAGTGGGATAGATTTAGGCATTTTTGGCCCAGGTTACCCGGTCTTGGGTGCCAATTAGGGAACAACCGGGGCCCCAGCCCCGGATTAGATTTTTTTCCCGGCCCCTGCCCCGGCCGGGGCAATCAAAATAATTTGCCGGGGCCGGGTGCCACAGATTTCTACTTTCGTGTTAGCTTTATCAACATTAGTTTAATTTTTTGCACGATTTTTGATGTTTTGAACAGTTGAAAACACTTGGTCAATGGCAGGCACCAACATTTAACTGTTTTTTTAGCAAGTTATACCCTTCTAATACCCTTCTAACTAAACAACATTGCTTTTGACAACAAGCACTGTTTAGCTGGTTCAACTAAGTTTTCTTCATCTTT
>JGI24159J19872_10003764_pt1 | contig 19102 bp, 12 predicted proteins | sample Ectturendosymbi4_FD_19872 | JGI IMG/M metagenome (IMG submission 19872) | reverse complement strand
AATGTGGTGACAGGGGGCCCAAAAACTTCGAAATGACCGGCCAGGGGGGGCGGCCGCCCCCCCTGCCCCCCCGTCAGTTTCGCCACTGCCTATAAAAGCTCTAGAGTTTTCAGTAAGAGTAGTGGAACGAGGTCATATTTCCATAAAATAATAGAATAATTAAGAGTAAATTGTGTTTGCCATTAAAGAAATCAATTCACTAGGTTAATTCAGTCACCTTCCCTCTATAATTTTGTATATGGAGATTCCGAAAGTGACTTTTGCAAAATTTTTCCTAAATTCTGAAAGAGATTAATTTAGAAATTATTCAGGTGTAATGTCTGTCTCAAGTCATACAAGCGTGAATTTCCTCGTCTTATCCAGTTGCATTTTATAAGTTTGTGTTTATGGTAGATGTATTTTTGAGCTATATATAGTTCGGGTATTGATGAAAAATAGCTCAAGCTCTTCTGTCTTTAGAATTTCCATCTTTTAAGATGATGCAACATGAGTGGCTTACTTGTAACTATAGGATACTTAGGTCTATAAATATAGACAGTTTACAACAAACCATTCTACTGTAACTACAGTATAGTTGGTTTGGCCCTTACCGTCTATCCCCTTCAGGTCCTGACCAGATTCTGAAGACAAGTATTTCACTTGGCGGTCATGGAGGAAACTTTGTGTGGTTAGATGCGAGGAAATTAATTCTAATAGTCAGAGAAAAATGATATTGGCTTATAATTCACTCAAAAATAATTGCGCAATAAGGAAAGAAGAATCTTGAAAAGACATATTATTGGAAAACGTTGTAATTTTAGGATTGAACAGAGGTTTGAAGCATATAAGTATCAGAGTGAATAGATGCGGATGATGATGGGTGGTGGAGACGAGAGGTAAAATATTTTTGGTCTAAGATTAATCTTTAAAGCCATTTCCATGCGAGTAGAAATGTGTCTTACTTTGTCGATTCCATTACCTACGATATCGAACGATAAGGTAGTTATAGGCGTTTCGGACTTCTAAGGCAACGTGCGTATCAAAGCGGATGCTAAGAAATTGTGTTCTTACTTCTCGGTTTTGCTATCCTCTCTATCTTCATCTGTATTTAACGAGTATATTTGTATTACATATTTAAAGAACCCACAACTGGATCAATTCAAACGCGAAAGCATAGCTAGAAAACCAAAAGCTTTATAGACGAAGCTTCAGAAACTATCTTTTCTGTAAGAGAGTCGAAGTATGAGACAGATATTAATTCCACAATAGTTGATAATTCTTCAAGATGTAGAATTATAATTTCGAACACGTATTTTGGGCATAACTTCAGAGGGAATGTGACTGGAGGGGTTGATAGAAAGTTACTAACTTGACTGACCAAATAAACTAAAGTGAACAGGAGTGTAACCTCAGATAAGGATTAAGTAATTGAGGTCCTGAGATATATGATGTGGGTATTGTACGCTACAATAGAGCAGTATGTATAGTTGATAGAACTCTGTCTTTTATAAAAGCTACTCTTGACAGCATTCAGCGTTCTATTTGTGTGGCTATCTGGTTTGAGGAGAGTATGACGGTGATTATTTACATGTTATCTCCAAATTATATGAGCACGAAGGTGCATGACAATTCAAACTATGCTAGCATGGCAAATAATGTACGCAAGACGTATAGGAAGATTTAAATCCTTCCTATCATTATTGCTTAACCTTTATATTGATATAGTGACTCATGACTTCTAGTGATAGAAACGTGACCTCTAAAATTAGTTTAGTAAACGTAACGAATTTGCACTTAGATTGAGACCCGAATAAATGCTGCTGGCGTGTACCATAAGAATTTAGCGTGCGCGACAGGCAGGTAATGGAGTTGGCTAAATCTGAACCATTATGAAAAATGTACATAATGTCCTTCCAATCTGCAAATGATTGTGTGGCATTAGCGAACTCGTCACTCGCCATTTCCGCATGATCAGGTAGGGAGATTTCTTTGGTGACGCTTAGAGAATAGAGATCTTCTTGCTAAAGGATTGGGGGATCATCAACAATATTCCTTTTCTTCTAAATTTAGTAAAATTGAGTCCTGCAGTAAAGATATTTTATACAAGATACATATTTCTTTATAATTAGAATAGTGGATCCCAGTAAATTATAGCTGAGGCGAGAGTAAAACTTTAGGATCCCTAATTATTCATCTTGTTTTAAGTTAAAAAAAGACCACAAAAGATATAACAGGCTAACAAGGGCCATAGTTTAGTAACCGTCTTTAGCTGCTGAAGGTTTGTGAAATTTTTTATTAAAATTACCAGGCAAGTTCTCTTTTGTCCAGACCTTAGACAGAACGCTGGTTATAGCAATTGGAGAAAGCGAACATCAAGTTTGGGCTTGATTACACAAAAACTGAGCGTGCGTTTTTTCATTCTACCGGGCCCGATGCACCTCTCGTAATTACCTGAAGCAGGGCCTCTCCGGGCCCCTCTCGTAGGCCCTGCTTCAGGTAATTAACAAGACACGAAGATACCTTTGTGTTTTCGATGGCTTCGGGTGGAGCTTGCCTGATTGGTGTAAAAAACGTTGCTAATTCCCGCTGGCAACAAACAGGTTGTAAGCAGTGGCGTCCATCAACGGATGGCAACAAGTTTACTTTTCTAACCTCTCAATTCCAAATGCTCCTCCGTGGGCATTTTTTCCGTTGCCACCTCCCTTTCAGAGGGTTACCTGAAGTGGAAAAAATTGGGCACTTGCATTAATGGGTTTCTCAAAAAATGGACAAAAATACATTGGTCGCCTTTTGTTCAGACGTCCAAACAATATGCCTTCATGAGTGCCCCGAAGCAGTAGAGACATATGAGTTCTTTCATTTTACCATTCGGTTCCCCGATAACACTGCACCAGGTGCACGTGCTACCTTGTAGACCTTCATGATGCCAGTGCGCGTGACAAAACGATGGTTACGAAGTTCCCAAGCTTTTTTAGCCTAGGATTGCTGATCCCGAACACCCATTTCAATTAAGCGCAACCAAGAAGACGTAGCTGGGCCAACATGCGCTGTCTATGCGTGAGCACCAAGGTTTTTGTAACCTTGCTGCAGACGCAGATCCAGGGGGGGGAGATCGCCCCCCCCTAAAACCTACGAAAACCAACTTCATTCACCATGATTTTGCACATTTCGGAAAACAGTTTTCGCGATACAAGGCCATTTTGTCATTTATTGTTTTGTCAAAGGAGTGTTGTGAAGTGTATTTCATCTCTCTTACAGTAGCGAAGCCGTTGCGAGACCCGACCAGCAAGTATTACTGAAATCGCCCCCACCTAAACTTACTAGCTGGATCCGCCCCTGCCTTGCTAACCGCAATGACATTTTCAGAGATCGCAACTATCTTTGTGTATTTTGATGGTGGTAGTAAAGCTAGTTCTTACTATATTTTGAGAGACGTTTCGGTCTCCAGGGCTGTGGAATGGAATCGGAACCCACATTTCAGGCTCCGGCTCCATTATCTAAAACTTATGGAATCCGGCTCCACAGCCCTGCTGCCAACCGCACGCGTGGAACTCATTGATAAATTAGAGAACGACCCTAGAAATATTTCGCAGAAACATGACTCGTTTTAACGCCAGCACGGCAGCGTGTGGCGTTACCTCCTCAGATTATCGGTACTTTTATAGTATATGGTCGTATGAAAACAGCTAACGAGTCAAGACTGAAAAATCCTCTGATAGTCGCGGCCGTTTTCGTCACGACTAGACACAAAATAATCGAAAACAAAGAACCATACCAGGCTCGACAACGAACTTGCTAATTCTCACATTTTTGAAAAAAACAACAAAGCATCAATTTTAGTAACAGTGTTTACTGAATTTGTATTAAATCCGTTCAACTACGGAAACGACAAATGAAGCGACACACACAAACGAAACACCCTTGATGACTATAAAGACGGTATACAAAGACGATGCCGCGAAAAAAGCGTGCTAGAAGAGATTCAAGAACGCAGAACTGAAGATAAGAAAGCCTCCAAGGCACAATTCACGAGACGCCATTGCACCGCAATCGTGCATCAGTACGGCACCAACGAATGAGCAACGTAATGAGAGACCACTGCTGGCGTTCTTCAAATCATTTGCTTCGTGTTACTTCAACACTTCATCTGATCGTGTTTTCAACGAAGCGCTGTTTAGGTGCAATGCTAGGAAGCTTTGTCCTACTGAAACAGAAAAGACGATTCGTGGACGAATTCCCGATAACTGGCTGCCAAAGCTTTGCTGCGTCTTCGACATATGTGATGTCACACAGCTTTATCACGAAACATACTTGCATGAACCCTGTATTTCTAGCAAATCAGAAGAAATCCGACCGCAACAGGTGTGTAGATGTAGTTCTGCTTTCCAGCCACAAGGGAACAACAGACACTGGTGTTGTATTTAACACGCACGAGGCAAGAGCGCAGTAAGCAGCAAAAAAACGAAATTCCACCAATAATCCGGATTTCGTCGCTGCTTTATCACGTGAAGTCCAATTTGAAACAATGACAACAACGAAAACGGTATTTTCGCATTTGACCATGACTGCACGTTTGGTAACAAATCATCGCCGTATTGGTGCACGAAACGATATCATTTTACTGCTGAGATGCACGAACAACGGACAGTTCTGTCAAGTTAGAACTTTATCGCCCGCCATCAATTTCAAGCATTCGCAACTTTTTCGTAGCGGCTTCATATAGAATTGTTTGTGTTGACGTAGAAGAAAGCAGTGATGTCAATTAACTGGGTTGATAAAGCGAAAGAAACGCGTTGAGCAACCACTTGCAAGCTTACACGAGCGCGACACGGTAACGGCATGGCGTTGCGTCGGGACTCGTGGCTAGAACAGGAAAGACATCGGGCGACACAGCGCGCGTATAGACAACTAGTAAGAAAAAAACGCGTCTGAGGTTTCAAATTAACTTCCCAGGAACAGATAAACAATCAACGCTAGCAGTCCAATAACAACTGATGCGACGAAGTTTCTTCGCACCTGAAAAAAGAACAACGAAAACTCCTGCTTACAATGGTTACCAGAAACGTCAGCGAAACACACAATAAGTAGTTACGGTCAGTGCCTGTTCACATAACCTTCCACAGGTACCGAGCACTTTGGAGAAGACGACCACGGGACGTGCATTGTGGGAACCACAGCGCGGTGAACACATCTCGCATAGGTTTAAAAATAACATACAGATATAAATCGGCGAAGTTTTGCAAGGAAAAAGTAATTAAGTCTACAATCGCTTGCTAATTTTGCATATACGGCGACGTGCTTTGTGCTCATCCAAAACCGCTGAAAAAGAGGGTTTTGTCAATATTCGTGGGATAACGCCAGCATTTCCTTGTTCTTCAACTGCGTCGCGTTGAAAAGGAGCAAACTAAACAGCTCTTAAATCGTAGCACACACACATACACAAGAAGTGTATTTTACCGCAAGTGACCGCTGTTGTTCATTCAGACTGGCATCTCTTTCGCGAATGAGTTGCTGGCATCGGGAAGTCACTTCCGCCAGCTCCTCGTCTTTGCTGTCGATGGCAGTGGCCAACTGTTGTCGAGCGCAGTCGAGGACAGGGTGGAAGCGTGGCGGGGCGCATGCGCAACAGTCGTCCGGAGAGGGGATGCAGGGCGAAATTGAAGCAAGAACAGCAACGGTGTTAGCCGGTTAGCTTAGCACACCCAGAAAGCGAGAGAGAAATAAAACATGGGCAAACTCGCCATAGACAGTGAACGCAATCAGCAGATCGTTACATGACCATGCGTTTCATTGTAAGCTAATTGCAGTTGTTACTTTAGGACTGAAACAACTACGGGCAAACACACGCCGAACAATCAAAGCCTACTTTATGAGCTTCAATTTTAACTCGAATGGAACTCAGGTATGTTAAAAATCGAAGCATTGCCGGCGCCATTATTGCGTGACCCATTGACCCACCACGTTGAACATGCAAAACTAAAGTTGCAGTTAGGCTATTTGAATCAAGACCAGCAGTACGCAAATAAACTGAATACGTTTTCGCGCTACACATTCAATGCAAGGCCAGCCTAACAGTACTTGAGTGGAAAGGTTCAATACAGTATGTTTCCATATCGTGAAAACAGCAAAACAAATCTACATAATCACTAAACGGTTGGGCAAAGAAATTGATGAAAATGTGCATTTTTAATGGCAATCTAAGCGATAGCACCTCCGCACCTCATGCACTCAAGCACTTTAAGTTATTTCGACTGAGCATCAGTGCAAACCTTGCCCATTGAGAAACCCGATGTGTCTTGGCAAGCAGTTGTTAAACGATATTTCCCCTATTGGATCTACTGGGATTTTATATCGATGAATGAGAAAAATGCAAGAGTAGAATGTAAGCCAAGCATTTACTTCTTTCCCACTTAGTTGCTATAAAACTGGAATTTTGGCCAAGCGGGAAATAAAAGTCAAATGCGTCTTGAAACCTTGCAATGTTTGAGTGCTTTATCCGTTCGAGTATTGTCATAGATATACTTTAGTAAACCAACAACGATCGGATTTGGTCAACATTAAAAGTGTCTCACAACAGTCTTGAGTGGGAGCTAGCATTTCGAATTTGAGGTCTTCAGCAAGCTTGAGCATTTAAAACTAACTTATTTTCATATGTATGCTTGATTGTACACGCTATGTATTGTATACTTCTTGCACACCATCAGAAACCCCTTCTGGTCGCACATTTTCTCAACATAAAACTGCCAATATAATTTGGATTTTTTCCACCATAAAAGGCTCATTTTTGAGAAAGTGAAGATGTCTGCGATAACTAAAAAATCAAAACTTTATGAAAAAAAGTTTGCAGCAAATTAGTCAGGAATAAGGTAAAGCAGCAAAAAAACGTTTTTCAAAGCTTACTGATTTTATAACTGAGGAAGGCCATCAAATTTTATTGAAACTTTTGACACACGCCAGTCCGCAGATAAACACTGCAGAAATGCAAAACTTCAAATCAGCCTCAGGTGGCTCTTAGATATCATTGGTTTTAAAATATGTGTTCACCATACCAAGCAATGTGAATTTTTTTCGCATATCCGTACTGTCAAAGAGAAACAACAGAGGACGTAAACTATTGTGATGCAAAAAGTAATCAGGCACAGTAATGGTGGCTGCCCATCGTTGAAAAACAAACAAGTGAATCATTTTTTTGTAAAAATAAACGAATCTCTCGGTCTTACACGAGCAAGCACAGAGGCTAACGCGCAAATCTGTGAGGCAAAGCATCAAATGTTAGAAATTAATGCAAAAATGATTCACTACAGCAACGTCGTTCCAGAATATGATGAACACTAACCGACAGTAAGCGAATTCAGCAACAATGAGTGCAACGAAACCTTTCGTTGCAATTGTAAGTTGCAAGGATACAAGCGTTAGCTGGCTGCCACACCACCATTACGCTAAGGTTTAGTACTTGATCATTAAAATTTTTTGCGTTAATAGTGTGATTGGCTCTAGGTACTATCTCACAGAAGCTGAGTTAAAGCAGGTAATGAGAGTTCAGGTGACGTCAACCTGTCGAGAGTAATAATAGTTTCGTTACGCAACGAGAAAAACTTGTGCAAAAACTGACTTCCACCAAACTGATAGCAGAGTAATGAAAAACGACAAGCACCTTTGATCATCAGGCGCAAGCAACTGTACTCTGCACTGTTAAATGTTCACCCAGACAAAATACGGCCTTCTAAAATGTGGACGGTGAAATTTTCGTCACCGATGCGGGGTTCTATGCTGCAATGGGTGTGCAAAGAACAACAAACTCTTCATTTAATTTCGTTTAACCACCCACTGATGAAGCCTGGGTGACAAGGGGTTTAATGGATGCTTGCACAGCAATACTTTACGTTTCGGCTGAAATATACACGCACTTCAATACCATTTGTATCAAAATGATCGCCGGTCATAGACGTTGTTTCCGTACAAAGGAAAAAAACAAGAATATCTTTAAAATGAGCAGCAGTTGGAAAAAATGAGAATTGCGTGAGTGTGGCTTTCATATTGAACGATATTATCCCGACTATACCAAGCTTTTCTGCTATGGAGTATTGAAAAATCAACAAAAACACAGTTTTTGTCTAGTTGCTTTGGCAGCAAGCTGGGGTTTAAAAGAGAGCAGGGCCGGCCTTAGCAGGTGCGGGGCCCGATTGGAAGCATTTTTGCGGGGCCCCATTCAGTCACGTGCGCAGAAATTTGAGGAGGGTCATTAAATCATAATTGTATAAATTACAAGTGATGTGAAAGAGCGAGGTCCGAAGGGGTAGTGCCAATCTAGGGGTCTCTGGAGGCATGCCTCGCAGTTTTATCTCTTCAGCAGAGAGTTTCCACGTCCGTTCCATGGTCATTTCCGTAACACCTGACAAATCTATGAGTTACTACACTCAATATCACCTCTCTGGCTAGGTGCCTACCGTGGCTACAGCAGGCCAATTGGCCATGTTTTAAATGAAAACATGCTTGGTGTGATCAGCCAGCAAAGACAAGGTATCACAACTTAGATACAAAGCATCAATAAACGAAAAAGCGTGACAAGCCTCCACTGGATTTTGAAATTTGACATTTTCCTATTAACTTTTTGGTAGAAAAATGTTCGAGTCGGTAAAATTAAATTTCACCACTGTTGTCCCACCCCTGGAAAAACGCCTTTGGCCACCACCTGGAAAATCCAATGATGCCCTATCCTGGAAAAAATCTTTTCGACCCCCATGCTCCTTTCTGTGTAGATTAGGGCTTCTCAAACTTTTTGCACATGTCCCACTCTGACCCGTAACCAGCTTGGGACACCAGGAGAGCGAAGAGTTTTCCGAGAGGGGCCCAAATATTTTGAACTATGTCCAATATTTTTAAACTATGTCCTACACATTTTTCCGGGGGAGGGCGAAAATTTTCTAGGGTGGGCTTCGCCCCCCTCGGGTTCGGGCCTGGTCCCATTATTCATCAAATGCATCATTTCGCGACACCTCATCTACGCTGGTGTAATAATACAAACTTAAAAATGAGAAAATGTTTTTCAGTTTACAATTGACCAAATCATTTTGGAGCCGTTGTCAAAAGTTTTTGAATGTTGGAGCCGGATCTAGAGTCAAAAACTTCAGATATCTGGAGCTGGAGCCAGAGCCCGAGCCTGAAATTTGAGTTCCGGCTCCGCAGCCCTGCTATAGGCTGATGCAGTCTACGATAAGGAAAATGCATTTGCTAAGATAAACTCATTTTTTGTAGTTTAACGTAAGCAAAGTTACTCAGAATTTTGTCCAGCCTCTGCGAATTTCGGATTCATTGGACATAATCGCAAATATTTAGAGGTCCTCTTGTTGAATTGATGATATCAAATAAGCTTTAACTACTTTTAGGTTAGAAAAACTCCTTTTTCCGTATGTCACGGTAACGGGGATGGTCAAGTAAATCCTCAGGGCAATAAACAAATTAGGGAAAGAGGATGGCTGCCTTATCAAATCTCTGTGAAGGAAAATGAATAACGCTATTAAAAATACCGACTATATTACACACATTTTAAATAACGAACTCAACCATCAGAAGACAAATGGCAGTAACTATTGAAACAGCAGCAACTATTAAAACTTGATCTGCCAAGTACGAAACGGCTTACAACTGTCTGAAACAGACAACAGCTTCAAAACTCAAACCTTCTTATCCATAGTTGGCTGCTATTGAAAAAACTAGACCACACATTATCGAAAACACTGTTGCAATTCCAGAACGAATTTTGATGAAAGAGGGTGTTAAAACCGCGCGGTTCACTTTGATTTTCGTTGGCAACGGATACCACGCTTAAAAGTATTGTGGGCCCCGCGCCGGCACTGCGTAAGCAGATTCAATAGAAAGTGTAACTTAGCGTAGGTTTGTAGAGGAAGCGCGGGGCCCCCTTTGGCGCGGGGCCCGATTGGGAGCAATCGGTCCAATCGGCTAAGGTCCGGCCCTGAAAGGGAGTATTGCACATATTAGATATTACTCCTTTTTGGTGGGTTAGGTTGTTTTACTCCATACTTTTTGCAGGAAAAAATCAATTTACCAGACTGGCATCAAAAAGCAGTGAATTATGAATGCTGACTCTAGAACCAGAATAGCAACACACTGATGCGTTGCCCATGTCCACTGCTTGCTTGAGATGAAAGGACCGAATCTTGAAATGATGGTGCGCTCCAAACCGAAATGTTCAAAATGTACAACAGAAAAACAACGCATCTACAGCAGGTGTCGTGTAACTTCTTTGAAATTAGTATTGAACAATAAAACCAAGTTCTCTTAAAAAAAAACACAAATTTTCGCCACTATGAGTAGATGGAGCGTTTTAAAAAGTTAAAAAAATAATTGCACTTTCTATATTTTTTCAGTATTCCACTCTGACATCATAAATCTTTTTTCAGTATTCCACTCTGAAATCATAAAATCTCATTACGTCATTTTAACATCTTAAAATTGGTCAGTAACTGCTCGAAATTGAGAGCATTTAGTAAGGCATTCGTTGCGAAGCAGTTGCGCGACACTGCTGATGAACAGCGGCACTTCAAATCTTTTACATTCATCTTTAACAAAATTTCAGTAATTCGAGCAAAGCTACGTGCATCGTGTGCTATTTTCACATAATGTACTTAAATCTCTTCGAAAACTACACTGAAAGAACAGTAAGGACCCCCATCCTTAAAACTACAGCACATCAGTATTGCAAAAGATCAGACTAAATATTTCCGCATACTTTGCAACTGGTTCAGTGAACAATGAACCCAAGTCTGTGAGAGATACAGACTGCCAAAAAATTATGACACACGGGAGGCCACAACCCAAAACCAATGGTTTAAGTCTCGACGTTTAGTTTTTCTGTAGAGGAAAATTCTACGAGCAAGAGCAAAGACAAGAATGACAACTTTCGGCGTTTAAAAAAGGTTAACGAACCTTCTGGGCTTCCTGCTGCGATTGCTCCAGTATTGTCGCGCTTTTGCTCAGCTTTTCGCGAATGACATCTTCGCATTTCGAACGTTCTTCCTGAATCTTCGAAAGTTCTTCCTCGATTTCCGCTTTTTCGCTTTCGGCCCTGACATATCAAAACAAGTTCTGGGTGACGACCGAAAAAATGGCATCATTAAAACAAAATGCACGTCACACTTGCAGCTTTGTGGGGTCGGGGGTCTCACAAAATAGCAAATAATCTTTCTTCGTATTCATCACATGATTTAAAACCTTTTTGGCACAAAAAGGTTCTTCTATTGGAAAATGAAATTTAATGGTTTGACTTTCATGAATCCCATGCAAAAAGACGTCTCATCAAGAATGGACATCAATTAAAGTTCACGTAAACTAAAACCTTTCCTAACTGCTCTTCACATTCACAAAAGAACGCTGCCGTACAACACTGCCTGTCTAAATCAAGTCTGTCACATTGACAAAAGAACGCTACCGTATAATACAGTCTGTCTAGTCTGTCTAAATTTAAGTCTATCGTCTGCCACACTGGCTAACCATTCCTTCAGTCGTGTTAGCGTCTCTCGACTGACAAATACGAAGTGATCTTCGCAGTTGGGAAGTAAATCTTCATCGTCGTCCGTCAACCCCACAAGCTTAGGTATGAAAACTGCACCCAAACTTTGGTCGGCGCAATAATAAAACGTTCCATCGGGAGTGGAATCCTGAGGCTGGTTCTGACCGTCCGCTTGCAAGGGCGAACGAAACATCACGTCGCCCATGACGTCATTGAACATGACGTCAGATGCGTAATCCTGATACAAACGTGTGTTCGCGCGGTGAGATGCGGAATTTTTCGAACCCGTTCCGTTGAATCTCGGCGACAACAACGACCGCTTTGGGTTTTTCGTCCAGGCATCGCTGAATTTCGGCGACGGAGGAGGTAGTTTACTTTGTCGCGAGCTACTGAGGGGCGTCGAATCGCGCGTTTCCTTTGGAACATCAGAATGCACTGTGCTCACGGGGGAGTTTGGATTCGAAGATCGCGTGGACGGAGCAGGAATACGCGAGCCTTTGCGCATACGATCCGGCACGACCGACATCCTACGTTCAGAAAGAAAAGATGTGCTGATGTCACAATGATGCTAACACTTTTCTCAGAACACACTTTTTCTGCGAGCTAAGCATACTGTCTTGACTACAACATGTTTAACACAGAACATGCTCGATCTAATCGGTGTAACTTGTACGTATATGCGCCGAGAAAAGTGTTTGCTATCTTCTGTCTGAAGCACGATACTCGGTCCAGCTTCCGTTTTCTTTTGACTTGTTTTGAACCTGTGGGTTTTGGAGTAAAATGGCACAAGCTGGAGCGTGAACACACGTATTACTGGCAGATAATAATTCTGAATTATACAAAAACAATCAAAAATCTTTTACAATGACAAACAGGTCTTTATGCTAACCACATAGTTGATTGCAAGCTGGTAAGACTGTTTTGGCAATGTCTATTAATCTGTGTATCTTGAATGCAGACAAAGCTTCCAGTAGTTTTGGTATTAGTCTGAAATATCACATTCTCGGGAACTATACAACGTCACAAAAATTAATCTCGAATGAAATTTTACAAACGACGATGCGCTAGCAATGCAAAAGCAAACGCGTTTACTCCAGGGCCGTGGAGCCGGAAATCAAATTTCGAGCTCCGGCTCCAGCTCAAGGCATCTAAAGTTTTTGGCTCCGGCTCCAGAACGATTTGGTTCATTAAAAACTAAAAACCATTGTATTATTTGTACAATTGGCTTGCTCCACAAACTGTCCGTTGAACGGGATCTCACATTTCAGGCTCCAGCTCCATCATTCAAAATTTTTTGCTCCGGCTCCACGGCCTTGGTTTAAATCCTGTTCACTGCCTTATTTCTTCAACAGATATACTGTAGTTGGAAAGCTGAATATTAAAGGACAGACCGTTTGCTGCCGCGTCTAAGCTGGTATCGATTTTACGATAACGACACCAAGCATTTCGACAGTGCAGAACTTCCAGATAGTACCTTTCCACAGCAGCTGCGCTAACATTTTCGATTTGTCACCTCAGGCAACTACAGGCAAATGACACGCCTCAGATTTCCTACCGTCTGCGCTACTAACTAAGAGTACAACGTGTTTCTATTCACATCACTTCTTACATGAGCACATGAGAATTTCCACAAAACCAGATAACACGCAGGAAGTCGACTTACGCTTTTAACGACTTGACAAGTACATTGAAGTCGCGTTGGAGTGCGTCCTTTTGTGCACTGCAAGTCTTCAATTCTTCCCGCAGACTAGCTGTAGAATTTTCTTTTCTGCAACCACATTCAACTTGCACTTGTGAGCGAACAATAAAAATGTGACGTCACAATAATACTTGCAGGCAAGCCAAAGGCAAGTTTGCAACAGAAGGCAGCTGGATGAAAAAATAACAAACTTTACGGCCAACTCGTCGATGTACGCAACTTTTATGATATTTGGGAAGAACCATTTCTTTTTTGTTAAACTGCATGTGCCATCTTACTACACAAATCAGTATGGGTGATGTCTAAGTGTTTTTGCAGACATGAGTATTTATTTCTTGCTGTACGATTTATTTGTTGCCATTGACTAACAAGGGTTCATTTTACATATAATTATGTCTTTAACATATGATGAAAATGATATCACCATCATGCAACTGAAACCGCAACGAAAATCAAAGTTCCAACAAAAGCTAAACACATCGTTCATGTTGGTAGGCATGTCATGTGGTCAAGTTTTTCATTTTGTTCTTCTGATGGATGGCGCACAATCGCAATCTGTTTAATCATCATCATCATCACAAACTTGCATTGAATCACAATCATCTAACTAATCATCATCTACCATGCTGCGCACAACAGATACTCTTCATACTGTATCAGTAGTGCAACTGCTTCTCATGATCGAAAAGAACAATTGAAAACAAAGTGGCCAAGGAAAAGCAAAGATGTTTTGAAGGCCTTAACACTAGACATCTTATATAGTGAAGAGAGCAAAAAGTTATAAAACACAATCAAACATTTTCACACGAGTATCTTGATGCATTCTAATTCCACAAGTCAGAGACAACCACGAGTGCTATGCTACCAGCGTAAAACCAGATGACAGAATTGCTACTAGAACACCAGTGAGACTAAACGTTCGCACAACATTATCACAGCATGTGAAAACGATGTTCTTCATCACGAGTGTTATTCTTGTAACGTTTCAGAGCAGTTCTTGATGATACATCCGTGGAGCAGTTACAGACAGACTCTTGCGTTGTTGATGGTTTGTGCTTGAAAACTGCCCCCTAAACGTTGCCTTTTCCTAATCATTTGCAGAAAAACGTGGGGTGACCGTAACGTAATTTTTGATGTGCGCAAAATGGTTGTGCAAGAACAGAACGAATGGCCCCCGAACAACCGGTCAAATGTTCTGGGCTACATACCTACGTGAAAGTAGCGCCACAGATTAGCTTAACCTGTTCGGTCGACTTCACCCAAACAGAGACGTAACGAGGGGGGCAAGGGGGTCACAAAGCCCTGGGCGCCGAAAAGTCCCAACAATGTCGCAATTATTTTCTTTAATACAGTACAATTACTCCCAAGAAACCTTAGGTAGCCTACTTAAGATATCTTAAGTGGACCGTAATTCGAACATGGGGGTGCTAACGCTATTTCTTGCTCCGGACGCCCATCTGACCTCGGTACGCCCCTGCACCCAAAACAATCATTGGAAACACAAGACAGTTTTTAAACATCTGGTTAGAGCTTAAAAGTTTCCTTCCAGAAAATGGGGCGAGTTAAAAGTTGGCCTTACTTCAGAGAAAAAACAAATAGATGCAAATCTGACACCACACCAAAAATCAGTTGTTTGGAGCTTGTCACCCAGGGCCGGCAATGAATTTTATTCGAACAACCGCAGAAAGCGAAAGCGCTTCTAAACCACGAAAATGTCAATCAAATTCTCAGGTAGGATGTGAAGCGAATCAATGTACTGGTCTTGCTGAATTTGTTTTTTATTGTCAGGTTCACTATGTTAAGATGGACCAGTTTGATGTTTGGTTACACATTATTCTTCATTTACTAAAACCCAATTAGAATCTCAGTGGCTCACGCAAAATTGCCTACTCCTGGTGTTACCGTTTGCACATTGTGCTTCCTTATCGGTATCGTTATCTCAATCTTTGTAGTTTTTTCTGTAATGCATGCCTCACAGCGGCAGCGCAATTATCTCCAAAACAGGTTAATATGAATAAAAGCTAAACATAGCGACTGCAGTGCTTGATGTGGAAGAAGACAATGCTAACCGTTGGCACCAACAAGTGAGATCACCACTTCAGCGGTTATATGCAGAAGTAGTAGCAACCGCACACTAACTTATTTTGTAGACTGAATGCAAATCGGAGCCATGACTACGCACTCCATGGAGTTGTGTCTCAGGAAATTGTAACACTAACCATCAGGCTTGTCCGTGGCAATTGGATTCCCATGAAATGGGACAGTGGACTTGAAATTTGTCCGTCTCATCGTAATTTTAACGTCATATAGCAAGGATTTTTCTGACGTCACATACCATTATTACACGTTCACAGCACAGTAAGCATTAAACGCAGAGGCCAGGGCGTAGTGATGCGAGCTCCCGAAAATAAAGTTATCTTGCGCTTGCTTGTTAATGTGAAAAATTGCGGTTTTCTCAAAATTTCAAAAACCTCGCTTCTCCCGGGTTTCTCTCGCACCCAAAACCCGAGTTTTGAAATGTTATCTCGAATTGGAATACGACTATCAACAACACCAAGCATTGGCTGGTGCGTTCTTAGCATCAAACAATTTACTACAATATTGTGCAAGATGAAGATAAAACTTTTTCCAAAAACGAAAGTTTCTATCCGTGATTCAAAACTAGGAGGTCCAATCTGAAGTTTTTGAGTTGTTTAACCAACAAATAATGCCACATAATGCTATCTAAGGAGCTAACAGAACAACTTTAAAAGTCACCCGCACATAACAGTCAAACTTTAGGACTGCACTAGGGATACCCATAACCAGGGTTATTTTAAGGTATTTTAGGGACCCCACCCCATAGGGTCCCTAGAATCATAGAAAATTAATGATGGCGCTCAAAGCACCTCTAATCATATGAAATTTAGTCGAAAAATTTTCGGGTCCCAACAGGTCCATGCCGGGTACCTAACATTTTCCTAAAAAAACACCGCCAAAACTGTAAACTTACCCACTACAAGTTTTTCTAAAGGCTATGTAAGCAATGCAGATGATGAAACCATGCTTAGTAAATCTTGCCACCATATACACGGATTTGCAAAATTTTTCTAAACGGTCACTTGTCCACATCTAGTTAAAGTAAGTATAAACTTGGAATGCTTCCTGAAATTTGCATGACGTTGATGAACACCAACAGATGCAAGAACAAAACTCGCACGAAGATCGGCAATACTGAAAATCTTCATCCAAGATGCCGCAATGTTGAGCATTTGAAGCATAACAACGGGGGCGGAACAAATATTAATACGCTCGCTGTTTTATACTTGATAAAAACAGTCTCGAAAATATCGCAGGTTATCGCACGACAGCACGCAAATACGTAGTAAGTGAAGTAGTTGTGAAACCTATGAGCAAAGAATGGCCCGCTCCACGCCGATCATTAACATATTGAAATATTTTTCGACAAGAAAACTACCGGACTTACTCTTCGAGTTGGGAGAGGCAGTGGTTGAGTTTCTGTCGCAGTGCTTCTTCTCCCTCGACATATGACGCAACCAGCTCCGACTTTGCGGTTACTTCTTTTTGTAATTCTTTAACCTTCGTTTCGCGGTCTGCGGAGGAAGATTGTTCGTTTTCCAATTTTCCTGAAATACACGATTGCAACCTGCATCATTCCACGGTGACGCGAAAAAAGGAACTGACTGAGCAGCTCTGGAAGACTGCAATAACATGACATAACACTGCAATGTCCGAAAAGAAGTGGTAATTCAGCAGCCAAGCTAAACAAAAACCCGTCAAATGATATTGAAAAGAACTTACTTCAAAACTTAACTGCAGAAGCTATTGTTTCCCGAACAAACGCTTGACAGAAAAACTTGGTAACTTAAGAAAACGTTTGAAAAAAACTTCAATTCAAGGAATAAACCGGCACCGATCGGTTGATGCCGTATCTCAGAACACATTTATTTAAATAAGAAAAAATGAAATGTTTTATGAAAATGTTTGAATGTTGCAAATGAATGTTTGAATGTTTTCACAATTTTTGGGAAATTTTGATTTTCAAAAAATTTTTCAAACAAAAACTTGCCAACATGTTAGTATCGCCATGTTGACCAATCACACCCCACACCCCAGCGCCGTTTTCAAGGCGTGCATTGAAATCTCACAAAAATATCGTGTTTTCGTTAGTTTTATGCTTTGTAGGGCATCACTAGTTTCTTCCACGAATGCTGGGTAATGTGCACCTGTGCACCTGAGTTTTGGCCGTATACCTGCAATAAACACAGTCCATCAACTTCAACATGCACGCTCTTCCTGCCAGTGGGACTCATTCACCAGCACAGCCCACCAGCTGAAAGTTTGCATGTGTACCCAGCCACGGCAAACTGTGCTGGCTTAGTGCCTGAGCAAAAGAGTTTCCACCCATCGATCAGCTATTCAGTGTTAGGACTACGACACTTAGTCGATGAGATGTCAATAACATCTAGGGAATATCGCTTAGCTTTCTCAATCAGTTCGTGAGTCTTTCCTTTGAGTGAAGTGTTGCTCCAGTTTCCAGGCACTAGCTTATGGCAAGACTGCCGTTTACGCGTGGCTTACAAGTCTCCTGAGTAGGAACACTATGCACTGTCCTCATTCGCATCCCCAGATGCGTAGCGGGCGCAACTTTGGGCCTCCACTTGTGCATTGCTGAAGTGGCAAACTGTTGCGAATGGGCCCCTCTGCCCAAGCCCGTGTGCGGCTCTTAGTCAGGCACGCGACGACCGATACACGATGGTTTTGATTTTTTCGCGCATTTTCTGGTAGTAGCTGCCCAAATTATACCGTTGGGCAAGTCGGTCGTGCCATTTACGCAGCAACTTTTGTTGAATCGGGGGGCGCCACTATTAGGCGTTGCTGCGGGCGCATTTGTGTAGGAAAGGCCTTGCACTGAGACTACTTCATACGCAGATATTGCAACAACCACTACACCTGATAAGGGGGGGCGAGGCTATGCTTTGCGCTAGCGCTTTTCTATTCTTTTTGAGACAGAGTGGAAGACGTTTTGATCACGCAGTCTCACATCCCCTTCATCAGAACTTATGTATACGTCATTCCTTTTTTTTCCTATAATTCCTAGACTCAGTCCTTCCAAACACTGCGACATGAAACCAACTCTACACGTCACACCACACAGCTGCAAGCCATGTCCGAGAACTACGGTACAAGCGACGCGCCTCACAAAAGATAACCTGCACGCAGTCACCACATGTTTCTTACAAAGCAATTGTAACTGCTAAGGTAAAGATTCAGCGTTTCTAAATACCCCCATTACAAATTCAACCCGACAACTTATGCCACACAGCCGCAGGCTTCGTCCACGCACCTACAGTGCCGCGCCTCAAACGATTGTTTTATAAGAAACATTGTTTATGCTGTTGCTCAGTCAACCACTAGCACTGGAAAGAACTTATACTCTATCATTCAAACGTCGTATATTGCTAATAGATGCTGTTGCAACCTCTCCGGTGGTGTTGCGTTGATTGTGTGATTCACCACGAACGGGATGTGCGTGAGGAACAAATATATATATATATATGTATGTGGCGCGAACAAGCAATAATAGAGATCCCGATGGAGTGATCTTGGTGAGTGACCTGTAACAATGCTTGTAAACCTGGTTAACAGTTGACTGTATTTCCTAATGGTAACGACGAGAGTGATCTCGTCGGGTGATCTCTACTGTTGCTTGCTGCCACAGTGCGAAGCTTTGCGCACATGCCGCTCGGGATTTCCGATCGCAACAGTACTTACAGTGCAGTGTATAACAAAAATAAAATATAAGCACGCAATGCCAAGTCCGATAGGCAATGTCAAAAAAGAATTAAATAAGTAAATTGGATTTTTGAATTTCTTTTTTCTGTTGAGTTAAA
>JGI24159J19872_10003763_pt1 | contig 19103 bp, 5 predicted proteins | sample Ectturendosymbi4_FD_19872 | JGI IMG/M metagenome (IMG submission 19872) | reverse complement strand
CTAAACATCATAATTGTGATTATAAAATTTTGTTTGATGTTCCCCAAAATTTTTTTATTGCATAAAGTGGTCCGTGATGCAAAAAAGGTTGAAAAACACTGGCCTATGGCATCATGAAGCTTTCATAATCCCAATGGCGTTTGTCATGCATCATTCGGTTGGTGCATTCAACAAATGAATCTTATTGATGTGAAAAAACAAGTCAAACAAGTATCAAAGTTGAAACTGTATTGTCCATGGCAGAATGCAGTGCATAATTCTGCTAGATACAGCATAATTCTGCATTTTGAACTGTGAAGTGTACTGTGCACAATGCTTCGGAAAAGTAGCAGTTGTCAAATGAAACAAATTCGAAGTTGGTGTACATTACAGGTGCACCTTTTTGTTCTGAGAGAATTTAACACATCTCATGCAAAGGTGTTAAGCATAATTGCATGCGTCGGGTCATTACCCAATGCCATAAGATGAACTTCGAAAGTACTACTTTGTGACAAAGCTTCGCACCCCTGGGGATAAGACATGGCCAGACAGTGCCGCACACAATATGCTGAAAACTGGAAGTAGAACATGGAGGTATTGATTTTGGGATGTCGGTGAAGGGAGTTGTTTCAAAACAGTGACTTAATCAGATTAATGGCACGTAGCTTTCACACCATCTGAACAGTGCGCTTTGCATTCCTTCAAAGTTAACTATGCGATTAAGCGATGAAGTTTACAAATGTAAAGAGCATATCTATTCGAATATCCAGTTTATGCAAGTAACCATACTATTTTCTTCTTAAATTGGTAGTTTCAGTTTAAGTTTCTAGAAACCTATGTGGTTAAAAAGTTTGTTTAACATTTATGCAATTTGCTGAAGTCGTCTGTAATAGAAATAATAACATAGCAATGGCAAGCATCCCTAATGATACAGTAACAACAGCAATACTGATAACAGAGTTTGTCTTTGGCAAAAATGTGTACTGTTGAATATATCACTGAAAACATTTCAAAACACTACCATGTTATCCATGATTCAACCTTTTTCTATGTTGAGTTAAAGTTTACTTGCTTTAAATATAATCCATTACGTAAATGTGCTTGTGACACCATTTTCTCGTGAATTAAGTGTGGATAACCACTTCTGAAGTTTTGGCGGAATGCTAAGTGGCAAACTTAAATTGTGCAAATGTTTATTGCCACAGCAAATTTAAATTTGCTCTTTCAGTTGATCAATTGGTAAATGAAGGTACTTTCTGAGACAGGTAACCTTTATATATTGGTTAGTATACATAATTGTCTGTCATGACTACTTGACACTGGGGCTGTGGGGACAGTACTCATATTTCAGGTTCTGGCTCTGAGCATCTAATTTTTGGCTCCGGCTCCAGAATAATTTGGTCCACAAAATAGAAAAAACACGGAATTATTTGCATAAGTTGCTTGAACCGGAACCCAAATTTTAGGCTCTGGCTCTACCATATAAAATATTTTTGGCTCTGGCTGCAGCCATCCAAAATGTCTTGGGCTCCGGCTCCACAGCTCTGCTTGACACTGCATTGGTGCATTATCACGAGTCTCAAATATGCATAAAACTGGGTCTACCAAAATTAAAGTTGATTTGTGGTCATGCTGACATTGTTCAGTGGTCTTTTGAGACAAAATCTTGTCCAGCTGTTTATGAACTTTTCTTCAACCAAATAATGAAATTTGAAACAACTGTGTTTACACTAAATGTTTTACAGTTAGTGCACTGCAGACCCGATATAACGCGGATGTCGGGATCCACAGCATCAGACCACGTTATAAGTGAGTCACATTATACCAAGGTATTTAATTACATAACAAATGGTATACGGTCATGACCAAGAACGTATAATTCCATGATAATGTGATGTTAATACTGAAAACAAGTCCAGAGTTGACTGTTTCAGTGCTTGTCTATTCTTTTTCCTTGCGATCTCTTGTATTTCTTTGAAGTGTAGGACGTGAATCTTGTCCACGTTCTGAGACTCTAGCCATTGCAAGGCTCTATAGAGCGCTGCTGTGGCATCACATAGTTTTGGTGGAGGTGGTGGTAGGTCACCATCTTCTTCAATATGATCTATATCGGTAGTATTGTAGCAAATCAGTTACGAAGTTGGGGTCCATACTTAAACTGTGTTATATCCGATTCCGCGTTATATCGGGTCTGCAGTGTATTACAAATCTCTCAGAAACTTTTCATTTAAAATATGATTAAGCAGATGTGTATTTATTGGAGTATAACACGTAAAATTGTATACCAAAAACGCCAACGGAAAGTTCGGTGCACGTCATAAACGAGGTCTTAGATTTTTATGCCTTTACGCCAGAGGGCACATGAGTTCAGGTGCGCATAATAAACAAATCAATAAAAAGCTCTGTGTTTTCTATAGGCTTTAGAGGAATTAGCCGACTGGGCTCTGCTTTCATCTTTTTGCGATGATTCAAACTTGCGCATATCTTTATTCAAGTAACTTCACTCCACAAGTGAAGGAAGCAAGGAATCAATCACAAATTTTTAGTAGGAAATCGATTTCGTGTAACACTACGCATCGTCAGTCCTATCATCTTATTCAAATAGAATTTCTATTTGAATTCTATATAGTTTTGCTGGTTCCACATCAATGTTATATAGTTTTGCTGGTTCCACATCAAGATGGATCAAAGCAGGGTCAGAGATGTCATTCTGCCAGGTATTTGGACAACTTCTGGGTCTTTTTCCCATGGGTGTAGTTAGCAGAACTTGGTTCACCAATGTTTTCAGGGACATTCAAGACATGGCTAAACCAATGCGTCTGGGATATCTCGTTTTAGAAGAGAAGTAGCTCAACAATCAGGGCTTTATGAATTTCACAGCTATGTACTTTGTTGTGAAGTGTCACACCTTGAACTCTTTGAAAAATCCACCTCTGCCACATGCACTTCAGGCAGCATTCTTTTTGTCATTTACGACTAGAGCTCGACTGATCAGGTTTTTTCTGGGCCGATACGAAGGTTTTTCATTGCCGATACCGATATTTTTGTATTACTCAAGGAATATCTATTTTGCCTCACGAGGCAAAATAAACACTCCTGGAGCTATTTTGCCTTCAGCCAAACATTTTCAAACTACAGCTGAAAAGCATTGCCACATAAAGAAGATAATTTCACAAGTTACAATTATTTTGAGGCAAAACATATACTCCTATTTTACCTTGAGGTAAAATGTACATTCCTGGAGCTATTTTGCCACCAGCCCAACATGATTGGTGGAACTAGTCATATGACAAGTTAGGACAGCATGACTGTCTCAGTCGACTGTGACGTCTGTAAATGGCTCAGCCTGATAGACAAGTGATGTCATGGTTTCAGTGCTGGCAAGTCGTTAGCAGCTTTTTGTTTGCATTGTGTGAACTGTAGGCTAAACCTAAACCCTTGTCTCTACGTATTGTACTTGTCATGTGACCATTTCAACCAGCTGTGTTTGACGAAATGCCAAATGTACTCTGATAGGATGGTTTCATCCCTCGTGCCTACTGCATTCCATAGAAATTTCTAGGACTTGACGTGGTCTACCTCTAAATCAAAAAATGCACAAACAGACAAACATGTGTTGTGTATAATTTGGCTTACTCCTTGTGCAAACATCTGTGCCTACAGTCAGATGTCATTAGTAAAAAACAATGCGTGACACATTAAAACCATCACTTCACTGCGATGAAGAACCATACAACATCGAATTCTGCACAAACCTGGGTCCTGCTCGCTGTGACGTAAGCACTTTTTTGATGCACGCTGAACACAAGACTGTGTAGCCTAGAGAGAACTTGGCAAAACAGCCAACCTTCACAAACGCACATAAACTAGTTTGTTCACAGACAATCATCACCTACGAGCGTATATTATGTCACAAAGCGATTTGTCAGCACTGTTGCACAGCGGTCTGATTATTGTGCATGAAGGCTCTTCGCAAGGAACAAGACACAGCATTTGCATTAATCAAACAGGGTCAGAGACAAAGTAGCAACTTGGGTTTCCAAACACTCCATGCAGAGCAATAGCGTAACACTTTTATGAGCAAATATTGCTGATATATATCAGTGGAATTTTGCCGATACGACACATCGGCAACTTGACATATCGGTGGCTGATATATATCGGCGTGCCAATACATTGGTCGAGCTCTATTAATGACCATAGGTAAGGATCAGCACAAAGTTCAATTTGAAAATTAACAGATTGTAGTGTTTGAAAGCTGTCATTTTGTCACCACAGAGTAGTGAAGCTCATGCAGAACTGCATTTGTTTTACTAATCCATGTATCAATTTCCTTGTTCTACTTTGTACCACTTGTAAATACCACCCCAAGGTATTTGAACTTCTCGACATGTTGCAGGAGATTGCCGCTTACTTGCAGTATGCAGTGCCTTGGGTTTCTGGAGAAACACAATTGCCATGGTCTTTGTAGTGCTGATTTTCATTCTAGCATGGTTGCACATAGCAGAAGACAAGTGCATGTTGAAGGCCTTGTTCAGACTATGCAAGAAATACTAAATTGTCCCCAAAAAGCAAACGCTTGAGCTTGCAACAGTGACACCTTTGTTGACTCGATTGTGATTGTCTATCCAATTCATACAGAACACTGTCTATGGAAAGAAATACTTTCTCAGCACAGAATCAGACACTGAGATCTTGCAGAGTTGCAAAAGCAGTTGATTATATGTAAGCTCTGTAAGCCTTTTTTGTACAAAATGCTTTGGTATCATTTGCATGGTATCTATTCGCTGATTTATTGTTTCATGTCACTCAGCTAATAAGCAAAAAATAACACAAAAAGCAGAATGCAAAGAAGTAACCTATTGTCAGTGGCAATTACAATAAATGAAAACAAGGGCAGAAGAACTGATCAATGTAAGCGAAGATTGTCACTGTGTCACATAGGGTTGGTGACAGACCATGGAGATACTCTAGTCAACTAACCATGTTTAAAATTTATTGACAAGTGTTGGGAAACATCATTAGGAATAAAATAAGCATAGTTAGAAAAAGAAACACAGAACTTCGTAAGGAGAAATTACAGATAAAAAGATTATGCCTATGTATACAAAGGAGTGGATCTAGTCTCATTGAGGTAATATGGTATGGTCAAAAAAGATATTAAACACAGTATGAAAATAAAAAAATAAATGGAGTTTCATTTGTAAAAAATAGATGTGCACAAGAGTAGAGAGCATAAAATAAAAATACATATAAGAAACAACAACTTACATTTTTCAAATTAGGTGCTAAACACAGCATTATGTTCTTCATTGAGTGAAATGTTACTAAATGCGTAATTAACACTTTGGCGTCTGGCCGAAAAAGGGGATTTTCAAACAGAAACACTGCAACGCACGTGACTTTGCGCAGGAATTACTCCGCTCCTTTACGGGTTACAGACCTGGTCGAAGCGTCAAAAGACGCAGCAAGTCTTCCAGAGTGTAATCGAAAAAAATTTTTGGTTGGGAGGTGTGGATTTTTTGTGAGTGACGTCATAAGTGGAAGACTTTTGGGCCCCCTTGGCCCACTTTACCTGGCCCTGGGCGCCAACCGTCAGATCAGGGGTAACGAACCTATTTGCTATCGCGGGCCACTTTGTCAGTTACCGCTAAGTAATCGGGCCGCACAACCTTTTAGTCATACTATGAAACTTGTTAGTTCAAGACTGCTGGTCTCACCTGAATGGGAAAGTTCAATACTGCTGGTCTTGCCTGAATGCTTTGCAGGCCCCATGCGGCCCGCGAGCCTCATGTTCGTCACCCCTGCATTACATGGTAGTATTTCGCTAAAGTTTTTATTGGAAACTAAGCTACACTCCGAGTCTTTTGATACTTTGGATGACTTGCTGGGGTTTTAGGTTCAAAAGTTATGATCTAAACTAACCAAAATATTTGACTAAATAGCTAATAAGATAATTAATTAATTTGTTTATTTTAGATCATAACTTTTGAATCAGAAATGCTAGAAAGTCGATCAAAGACTCGGACTCGAGTCTAGTTTCCAATGAAAACTTACTTTGGCGTAGCGGTTGGGCCTTAGGCCAGGCAACATGAGCAAAAATGACCCAAAACTACTTCACTCTTGACGTCACTCACAAAAAATCCTCATCCCCCAACCAAAAAATTTTTTTCGAGTGCAATCTAGAAGAGTGATCGATCCGTTTCAGCCATTGAACAGCTCTCTAGTGCAATCGGCGGAGAAGCTATGGCGTTGGTAAAGCAACAGAAAACTGCTGTTTTTAGGCCGAAATTGAAGTACGAATATATCGTATGCCGGCTCTCAAAGTGTTAACTCTTTGGCGTCCGGCTGCTTTTGCGGATTTTCGAAAAAAAATNGCCTAAACGCACGTGGCTTTGCGTGGGAATATCTCAGCTCCTGTTCGGGTTAGGAACCTGGTTGAAGCGTCAAAAGACGCAGTAAGTCTTCTAGTCTCCACTCGCAAAAAATTTTTTGCCTGGGGATGCGGGTTTTTTGTGAGTGACATCATAAGGGGAGGACTTTTAGGCCACCCTGGCCCACTTTGCCTGGCCCTGGGCACCAACCATTAGGTGGTAGTATTTCGCTGAAGTTTTTACTGGAAACTACGCTACAAACCGAGTCTTTTGATACTTTGGAATGACCTGCTGGGGTTTCGGGTTCAAAAGTTATGATCTAAGTTAGTAAAAATTTTTGACTAATTAGATAATTGTTCATTTAAGATCACAACTTTTGAACCAGAAACATTAGAAAGTCGATCAAAGGCTCAAAAGACTCTGACTCGAGCCTAGTTTCCAATGAAAACTTCAGTGAAGTACTTTGGCTTAGCAGTTGGGCCTTAGATCAGGCAACATGAGCCAAAATGGCCCAAAAACTACTTCACTTCTCACGTCACTCACATAAAATCCGCAATCCCCAACCACAAAATTATTTTTCGAGTGCAATCCAGAAGACTGTCCGATTCGTTTGAGCCATTGAACAGCTCTCTAGTGCAATTAGCGGAGGAGCTATGGCGTTGGTAAGGCAACTGACAACTGCTGGTTTTAGACCGAAATTAAAGTACGAATATATCGTACCCCGGCTTTCAAAGTGTTCATGAGGTAGAAGAGAACATGCACCCATGAGTATAGTAGTTTGATCATCTTTGCAAACTATGAAAAGCTTCCTGTAAAAAATGTGCTAAAGAACTTCTGTAAAATGTAATATGGAAAAATGACTGCAATTTCTTTATACAATAGAATTTACCTAAATCATCACCTAACAGAGATCGAAACAAAGTGCCAATATGCTTGAATTTGCAATTACAATAAATAACCATGGACCATCGAAAAACCACACATTTGTTCACTGTCATGATGTGTTATGTAGTCATTTTTATCACCAAATACCATACACCATGAAATAAATAAAACTGAAAATAATGGTACAAGTCTTTGCTTTTTGAGGTTTGCTGTGTAATGTGGTTCAAAGCTGAAGTTTTTATATGAACAATAGAGATTACATCTAGCAAAGTGTGGCAACTATACAGCCAAAAATGCAGTTATAAATGAACACACCAGTTTTTTGGGATGAAACAGTGCTGCCACATACTGCTGCCTGGTCAGAAGCCTTCCCAATTTCTAAAATGGTTTGACAGGGGACAGAAGGAGGCTTGATGGATTGACTTTGGGCTGCTTGTACGGAGGCCTAAGCCTGGTATGGAATACAACAGTTGTGGACACTTTTGCTCTGTGCCATTAATTCCTTAGGGGATCAGCATCTTCACTGCCAGGACAGTTCGCATGAGCGTTGATTTCTAGCGTTCCTTAGCAACTCCATAACTTGCCAGTTGATTGTGCTAGAGAGCTGTTCAAACTCTCAAAAGACATACAATTGTCTTCTAGTTTGCAATAAAAAAAACATTTGGGTTTTTAGTGGGTGACGTCATAATTGAGTTAGGTTTTTTGGCCATTTTGGCCCACGTTACCTGACCCTGGACCCCAACAGCAAGATGTAATTTTTTGACTCTAAAGTTTTCATTGCAATCTAGGCTAGAATCACAAGTCTTTTGAGCCTTTGACTTTCAAGCTCAGAGGTTACTTGTTCAGTACTCAAGTGCAGAAAAAACAATTGCATGTCAATGTATGCTTGTCAATTGTGGAACAAATTAACACAGACTAGTATGAAGCACCACAAGTTCCCTACAACAGTGCCTTCTGAATTCTGCATTATTACCCAGATAAGTGTTTGCCCACGCCAGGTTAATCATTGTGTCAGTACTTTTATCTGCATGGCTTCCTTCACCGGTGTGAATCTTCATCAATTTTGTTTATCCAATAACTTGATGATGTTTTTATAAATCTGCATTTTTTCTCCATCATTCAACGCACATGTATGATGGTGACCAATTGCAGTAGTTGCTGGTGTGTTATCTTGGTGTCTGTTTTACTTCATAATGCCCTTGCATAGCAACCTCAACCTTCAGTGTGCTTCATGGTGCCGCATGATTTGTGCATTTTCTTGTAATTCATCTATCACATTGAGGGGCATGCCTGACGCAACAAACTGTTTAACAGTTTTTTTGTTGTCCCAGCACGTGGACTTTAATTTTCATGCAATTGTCTGATGTTTGCACAAATCAACCCGACTAAACACCTGAATGCAGGTACAGCTGGTGCGCTGCTTCAGTGTTTGGCATCTCCATGTATTGAATATGTTTATCATCTAACACTTGCTCTGTGCTGTACTATGACTAAACATTTTTGTGTTATTGGGTAGTACCCTTGTGGTTGGACCATGAGTCTGACACAAAATAAATATTACATTAAATTAGTAGAAACCAGTGCAACAATTCTAGTTTTCAATGATAACAGCAATACATTTTAATTATCATTCAGTAATTGATACCCAAGGAGTAAATTTTCTCTTGGTTAAGAACCTGAGTTTAATGTATGCTGCATTTTGTGTATTATATCTGATGAAATGTGTTGCCATAGCTTTAGTTCACAAAACAGTTTTTACAGATCTGTTCAGTCCATTGTTTTACTAGCTGCAAGCCATGTTGGTACTTTGTTTTGTAATGACAGTACAATAGTGCAAAGCAAACTTTGCAAAAATGTGTTCTATGTATGTAGGGCCAAAACTTAAAAGGAATGCTTGATGCTCATGACTCTTTCTAATTTGATTAAGTCTATCACCAATTTGAAACTCAAAGGTTATTTAGTTTGATGAGGAGAGATTATTAGTTTGATGAGGAGAGAAACAGCATCAAACTTTTCAAAACAGTGTATTTTAATTTATGAAGATGTATTCAGAGTTGAAAAAATTACAATTTAATTCAGGTTTCGTCTTTTGAAGTAATTTGCTTCATTTCAAATCATTCCGTTTTTTGAGATTGTTTTAAATGAAAACCGAGATCACAACTTTACTTGAGTCATTTACATGAAATGGTATTGTGCAATTAAGCATTTAATCTAATTGAAGGTTGATGTTAACTTGGACTACTGATGCACAAAGTTTTCGGTGCAGATCTGATATGAAACATTAAATGTGTGGTTTGATACTATGTGTCACTATTTGAACACTGATCCTTAAATCCTTCTTCCTGAAACAAGAATTTAGTTACTTTCTTTTTTCAGTATCGTAGTATAGAACCTTGACGATTGAAAGACACAGTTAAAATATTTTGATGGAGTGACTGTTTTTTTGAAGCAGCCAGTGGAAATTAAATTGCCAAGCTGTAAAACCCATTCATCTATCAGCAACTCCTTGGAACTTAATCCATCAGTGCAGCATTTATGGATCATCTGCCACCACATTACAATGTTCCACGGCTGGAAATTGTTGAGCAGCCAAAACAGCGTGGAATGAGATTTCGTTATGAATGTGAAGGTCGCTCGGCTGGAAGCATTCCAGGAGAAAATACATCAGGAGACAGAAAAACGTGGCCATCATGTCAGGTTTGTTTTTCTGAATATTTTAAGTTGGTAAACTATAGATCAGAGTTAGGTTTATTCAAGGAATGGTTTGTGTAGTTGAATACAAGAACTTTGTTTTGCTATAGGTTATTTAAGAGGAATTCATTTTATTGAAAGGCATATATTGTTCTTCGGGTCGGCAACCTATGACGCGCTGGCACGCAGAAGTTCTACTGGCACGCAGAAGTTCCATGTTTTACATATCACTTTTGTTATGATTCACACAGAAGGTATATTGACCTTGACTTTGTATAAAAGTACGTATGTTGTTGGCACACTTAATGATTTGAAACCTTTAAGTCGGCACACAGTTAGCAAAAGGTTGCCAATCCCTGCTGTAAACCAGGCGCAAAGGATTTAGCATAAGCACAATGGTTTCGGAAAACTATGGTGAATCAAAGTCAAAACCAAACTGATACTTTGGCGTCTCACCGCTTTTCAAGATTCTCGATTTATTTGCAGCAACTTGACGTAATGTGAAGCTTTTATATTCAGTATTAAGCAGTGGATCTTCTCTACCTGGCGTGAGTGATCTGTAGTACACTAATATAGTGAAGCAGGATAAGAAGTTATGTAGTGTTAGGCTTAGAAGTAATTGATATTATAAAAATTGGAAATTTTATTAAGTTAACACCTTTTACACCACCCACATAGCTTGTATTGTCATGGTCATGCTGTTACAACCTGCTGTGAATGCATGTTCAGTTGCTTGATCCAAAACTAAATATTGCAGAGTTCTTTCTCGATTGAGTTCATGTTTTCAGGAAAGATGCATTGAAGTACATAGATTTGTGTAAATTTTTGTAGCAAAATACCAAGTACAAAAAAGTTACGTTTCACACAACATAAAGTGTTGTAGCATAGGCGTGATAAAGTTGTTTGATGCAACAATAACTAACATGGAGTGTTCTTCCTTGATTGACATCAAATTTTCAGGACTAATGCATGTAGGTATTTTGAAGAACATTTGTGTAAATTTTCATTGCAAAACAACGTGTAATGAAAGAGTTTCTGTGTTTTATGCAACATTTGATTGCACCTTGCTGTTTTGAAAAAAGTGTTGTAGCCGGCATGCAGCAAAATGTTGTTCGATCCAAAACTAAACAACTCAAAAGAGTTTATGCTCGAATTACCTAAAAGTTTCAGGGCGAATGTATGTGGGTATAAGGAACATTCATGTAAATTTTCGTTGCAAAAAGACTGGGTACAAAAAGTTACTGTTTTATGCAACAACTGATTACACCTTGCTGTTTGGAAAAAGTGTTGTAGCTGGCGCATAGCAGAGGGCATTAAATGAAAAATTATATAATTTGTAGAGTTCTTGCTCAATTGACCTCAAATTTTCCAGGCTAATGCTTGTAGGTATGAAAAACGTTTGTGTACATATTTGTTGCACAAAAACAAGTACAAAAAAGTTTTTCATGTTTTATGCAACAACTGATTGCACCTTGTAGCCTACAGATGCACACCATGCATAAGTATGATGACAATCGCACACCAGTGCAGAAGGTGTTAAGAAAATTTACAAAACTTCATACCACAAAGTTAGTAAATGTATTTTGAAACACAGATAATTTAAATAGAATGAAAAAATGCTAAACAATTTTTTGACCTTTTGCATGTTATATATTCTCAGAGGCATTTCAAGAGTTGTCATCTGTTTTATGAAATATGTCTGTTAAGATAGATCTGCAATATATTATACGAATGATTGATTTTGTGGGCTGGTTCTTTTTTAAGCCATCTGCCCAAGCTTTTAACAAATGTATTTCTAAGCACATTAATTCACTGTGTAGAACAGGGGTAGCCAACAAGTCGACCGCCCCAAGTGTCAGTTGGTTGATTGTGCCTGATTTTGCATTGAATTTACAAGATACCTGAAAAGAACACTTTTCAATAAATATTCCAGAAAGTACACAAAAATTATCCATCAACTGGTTGGTCACTTAGATTCTTTGGTGCCTCTTGCAATGGCTGACCACAGGCTAGCGCAACAGATGCTGTGAAGGTGTTGTAATATGTTGTCCTATTATTGCATGACAACCATGATTTAGGTGTAATAGACACTTTTCTTCCATATGTGCATCATTTACTAAGGCAGGGTTGGTTTCTCGACCTGTGGGGCACGGAAGAATCTTTGATAGGCCACGGCCTTGTATTATTTAAATTGACTACACTTTGCAAGATGGCTCTCGAAAACAGGGGCTCTGGTTGCCATGAAAACGAAATCTAGGAGGCTTAATGTGGAAGATAACTTGATCTGTTCATTATCATGTATTGAGCATCTAATTATCTTTGCCTTCTAACAAAAAACAGGCTCAGCCTTCGCATTGATTGTAGCGCATGTTGTGTTACTACATTTTTTTTTTCTGTGCATGTGCAACAGTTGCCGCATAGAAGTTATACAGTTGGTGGACCATGGACCCTCTGTTGCAGAGGCAAATTTTCATTTTTGGGACCCTAGGCTATCTTAAATTGGGTTCCTTCTGGAAGGCAGTGGAGGCCATAGTCACATTTTCAGACTCCGACTCCTGTTCCAAAATTTTTGAACCTGGATCTATCTGGGCCCGGGTGCGAAATATTTTCAAATTTGAGATTCCAACTGCTGTTCAAACTCTGGCTACCATCCATGCAATCGAAATTCAGCAATGTTTTCACTTAGGAAATGACATATATGAAAAAACAAGACAGACTCATGCTGGTGCTGAAAATGAAAAGTTACTCTGAATCCAGGTCCAGTTTTTCACAAATTTTGGACTCTGGTTCCGGGTCCGAAAGAAAAACGTAAAATCCTGCCAGAGTCCACTCCGACACTACAGATCCGTGGCCATGTCTGGTGTACACCATTCTGGCACACTAAAAACAGGCTTATTGGTTTTGTCTTTTCTATAACAGTTCGTGGTTCATCTGCTTTGACAGTGGCTTTCTTTTGCTTGCAAGAATCACTCTCATATGTACGTTTCAAGACATTTCACAATACAATCTTTGACATTCTCAAGTTAATGCAAGTAAGTCTACTGTAGATCCACCGTTATCCTGATTACGTTGAAAAAAAGGAAACAACTTGCACATGAAACTCACTTTGCTAACTAAGCTAATAAGCTCAAGCTACAAATTGGCCTTAATAATACATCAACATATGTGTCTAGTTCAATGATAGTTATCTTTTTTTATGCATTGAGCTGTAGAATGGAATGGCCCAAGATTACTACAAAACAATTGAAGTAAAGAACATCCCAGCTTAACATGTGCAGTATTACAAACAGTTGACATTTTGCTCCACTAAATATCTGCAGTCTTACCTACAGTGCAGGCTAGTCTTGTCTTTACCCCGTTTCTCACCCATTAACAGCAATAAGAGAGAGATCCGGGCTGAACGAAAGTGCCTCACTGGCCTCGTGTAATCTGAAAATAGGATTCAGGCATTTTGTTCCATACATTATATGTAACAATGACCAATTCTCAACGCCATAAAAAGAGTGCTGATCATCATTCACTTCAATCCTTTGTGCCCATTCTTCTATAGAGATATTTGTTAACGTGCATTTAACTAAAACAAAAATACAAATATAATTGCTTACAAAAATCATGGAAATTGTCCTTACTCCCAAAATTATGGGGCCCCCCAAAATTGAGAGCCCTAGGCTGAAGCCTTTTTAGCCTAATGGTAAATACACACCTGCTCTGTTGTTTGTTAACTAGGCCATATGCTTGAAAAGGTTGAGAACCCATGTACTAAGGCGATGGTACACTATATTTGCATGTGCGATATTAAACTTTGGCATTTTGTACTTGTGAAGTTAGCAAGAAATTTTCTAGTCGATTGCGGTCGAAGACAAGTTGGCTACCCCTGGTGTACAAAGTTAAGTTTGGTGTGTTTTGATAGACCAGCATTCAACTACATTTTTACTGTATTGCACATCCATGCAGTATAATTAACTGTTTCGCGGCCGGTAGGTTACAAGGATTTTACACCAAAAAAAACAGATTGTACATGGCTTTGCGCCAGCATAACTCTGGCGCTGAAAGCGGTAGAGAGCTGTTCAAAGGCTCAAAAGACTCGACAAGTCTTCTAGTCTGCACTCGAAAAATTGTTTGGTTGGGTGGTATGGATTTTTTTGTGAATGATATCATAAGTGGAGGACTTTTAGGCCACCTTGGTGCACTTCACCTGGCTCTGAGCCCAAACTGTTAGATGGTAGTATTTCGCTGAAGTTTCTACTGGAAACTAAGCTACACTCCAAGTCTTTTGATACTTTGGATGACCTGCTAAGGTTTGAAGTTCAAAAGTTACATCTGAAGTAATAAAAATATTTGATCTATTAGTTAATTAGATAATTAATTAATTTGTTTATTTTAAATCATAACTTTTGAACCAGAAACGCTAGAGAGTCGATCAAAGGCTCAAAAACTCAGACTCGAGCCTCGTTTCCAATAAAAACTTCAGCGAAATACTTTGGCCTAGCAGTTGAGCCTTAGGCCAGGTAGCATGAGCCAAAATGGACCAAAAACTACTTCACTTATGACGTCACTCACAAAAATTCCACGACCCCCAGCCAAAAAAATTTTTTTCGAGTGCAGACTAGAAGACTTGCCGAATCTTTTGAGGGTTTGAACAGCACTCTAGCGCAATCAGCAGAGGAGCTAGGGCATTGGTAAGGCAACCAAAAACTGCTGGTTTTAGGTCAATTTCCAGGTATGATATATTTGTAGACCGGCCGTCAATGTCTTACAAACCTGTTAACAGATGCTTCCAGCAAGTTTAACCACTCAGCTCCATGTTAGATTTTTTTGGAATATTTTGTTGGATATGCTACAACAAGCCAATTGCTGAGTAAACCTTTGTATTATGATTGCTATGAAACAGAGCTCTTTCACAAAGTTTTGTGTTAAAAATTGACTTTTTTGTATAAACCGTTGAAATGCTATTTGCCAGTTGATCATAATAAATCAACTCTACTGCTCAGGATTTTTAATCAATACAAGGAAATTTATTAAACGTTTGCATATGTTTACTGATACAACACATTCTTTTAAATTGTTGGCCATGTTAGGATTCCATGTTGGCTGTTGCTAAGCATTTCTTTGCGCAAATGCATCATTGTTACATGTCTTAGTCTGACAGATGAGAAAAAGTTCTTCGTTCATAACTTTGGAAGCAAGAACATAGTGTCTGTTAGATAATGTTGAATAGATAGTTGATTATCTACAAAGTACTAATGATTTCAAAGGATGTTGAAAATGACTGATTGTGTATAATTTGCTTTTAAAGGTAAAGTTGATAGTTGTCTCTGCAGAAGTATGTGCCTGTGTGCTGTGCAGCAGTAGTACAGTTTAAATCCATTTTTGTTCCCGTTAAACTGAAGTGGCCGGACTTACCTCCTTTCTGCAATGAATTCTACATCTTGCTCGATTAAGGGATTTGTTTAAATGTATTTTTTAAATATCTTGGTGTGGCAGGTGTGTGTGTGAATAGTATTGATGCATTGTGCATGACAACTCAGTTTCCCTACATACTGAGTGATAATTATAGTTTCATGACTCTTTACTAGAGGCAAGTAAATTAAGCATATTTTTACATACTTGGGTAATACTAATATGAGAGTATTTTATGTAGGCTATGGTCTGGTCAGCATTTAAGGGTTTTTTTGCCATGTTTTTTTACCCTTTGTTTGGAAAAACAAAATTATAATTTTAGTTATGTGGCATTGTAAGATCAACATTACACCCTAATATTACTGTTAACACCTTTGGCACTGAAATATTTGAGCTTTCATGCCATCACTTCAGTGCCGGCACATGAAAATCATTGTGACCGACGTTCGTACTTATGTTACAATCGTGAAAACAGGCTTGTGCCAAGCAATTGGTGCATGGCAAACAGGCAGACAGCAATGGTCTTAATAAGTGAGCAGAGTTGCATTCCTTTCTAAGTATGAAGAAAATAGCTCATCAAGTTTAATGTATGTTCAAAAATAAAACATCATTTTCACCACATTGTACTGCATTGGCTATTTTTTGTGATAATAATATCACATTGGATAAAAAGCACTGGTATATCACTATAAAAATTGTGGAAAACTTTTGATTTTAACTAAACATAAATGGTAAAGCTAAGTACCCATTAGTGAATGACTGTGACAGTTACAATAATATTCCTAATTTAGTCATGTGATGCAGCAGCATGTATACACTGTACACTCAATGTCATGGTGGGTGCCATTTTGAAAAAGTGTAGAAATTAATCAAGATGTGGAACAATTAGTTTAATGAAATAGATCGCAAAGTTACAATTTGTAAGCTAAGCATATAGATACAGAGCAGATGTCAAATGTCATTTAATACGGAGCGTTTTCTGCTATTGCAAGATTGTGTGATCAAAACAACTTGACAATACTGTCGTAGCCACCACATGGTGGAACAGTGACAACATCTGAATCTTTTTTACATTTGCCATAAATATTTTACGGACTACACATAAAAACACTGATAAACCAGATGAATGAGTGGTTATTTAGTTTTTTCTGTGTGTCAACCTTTCACACTAACACTCTGCATGGATTTCAGCTATTTGGATTATTATTTTTCTTCTATTGATTACAATCAGAGCAAGAAATGTCACATCACTTTGCACACCTTTGATAGCAGGTGGAATAATAATTTTTTCTGACAAAGTTATTGATGCATAGCCAATTGCCTTATGTTTTCAAAACAGTAATTTCTCCACAATTTCGGGTTAAGGCTGCCCCAATTTGCTATGTATGTTGGCGCTTAACACTTGTGCTCGCTGGTGAATAAATTTACAAGTGTCTAGAGATATTTTTAAACTAGTGTTGAAAGCTCTGGATATCCTCATTTACACCTGTAACAGACAAATGATACTCTTGACTTTGGCTCATTCAAGTATGTGGTGGTGCTCATTCAAGTATGTGGCCACCACCATCTGTTCATCTTTGGCATATGGATCTTCTGCTGCTTGACATGAATTGTCATCTCAGCAACTGCTTTCCTGATCGAAAAATTCAAACTATATAGCCTTAGTCAAGCCACTGTTTGTTTTTATTATTTTCTTCCAACTGTTTTGCTTACATGTCTTTCTTCCACAGAATCTTCTTTTGCATTTATCCTTGCTTGTTTTTTTGAATGCAACATGCTGAACCAGATTTCAACATTGTTACCTTCTCACGAATGGCCTATAGCAGTATGTTGATGTGATAAAGTTGTAATGTAACTGCCTGTAAGAACATAGGTTTCTGACTTAGCTTTTTTAACCTTACTTCTAACAATTGCACTATGAAAAAGTCACAGCAACAAATATGTTTTTACTTGCACAGTGGAAGTGAAACCTGAATAACCGGTACCCAAGCATTGCACAGTACTATTTTTGGATTACAGATATCAATAGCAAACAGATGCAAAAAAATGTAGATTCGTTATTTAAAATACAATGCCACTGCCACCGCTACCTGTTCAAGCTTAAACACTGGCTTTATTTAGGTTTTGCTGCTTACTTGATCCTCTTGCAAGCTTAGTGACTACTTTCATTGCATGAACTTCTAGCTCTCCTAGCATCACAAAAGAATATTTCTTAAAACCTTTCAAAGAATTTTGCTGTAACTTAAAAGAAACACCAACAACCTTTTAACTGGTCCCCACAGAAGAAACTGCTCAGTTGCCATGAAGAAACAAACTGCAAAGCATGGAAAAGCGACCATGAATTGGCATTACATTGTCTTCTGACATGGTAGGCCTTAATCCCATTTTGTAATGTAAGTGGAAATACACTGGTGTAAAATGTGACTCCTGTCATCATGATTCAAAACTCATCCAACTCATTCTGCCAGCCTTTTTCAGATTTACTAATTTGTGCTGCAGAAATTTTCTTGCTTGATTGTTTTTGCTGGTTTATCTAGCTGCTTGTCTACCTGTTGTCATGCAAACATCTAGCTAGATGTTACAAAGTATCAGGGCAATCAGTTGTTATACCACTATTAGTGCGGTGAGATGTGTGGCATAGGTGCTATCCCATTTCTGATGCCGTGACATTCGCAAAAGAGCAAATACAGCTGGTAAGGATGTAAATGTTTGCATCAAATAGAAAAAGCAAAATTGCTCGAGTTTTGTTGATGACTATATTCTAACAATCAGGCACTGATTCAATTTTTGCAATATAGTGTTTGTAAAAGGAAAGGAACAATGCTCTTGCAATCATTAGGTAACTTCTAGAGATCGGCCGATATTTGGGTTTTACCGATATATCGGTATCGGCCATGACGGCCGATATTATTGGCCTCAATAGGAGTCAACAAAACGCTGTTACATTCCTCACGCATCCATACAACTTGCACAAGAGAGCACAACGAAGCAAGTCGAGACAGTTATCTTACAACAACGCTATCAGGTGCGGTTTCATAAACAAACAAACAAGATTAACCATGGAGCGTGCATCGGCCGTCACAACCGAAACAAAAGCATCATCGGGAAGTTTTGCAATGCTCGAAGCCACCACGTGCAGGTGTTGTGTACGAATAAACTCCCGTTGTACTTCCGGAAGTTTTCACAGCACGAAAAGTTTGACTGGTACTTAGGTGCAGAAGTCCAAGCGATGCCTGGTTTAGCCCAGATTTATTTGAGAAAGGTTGCATGAAAAATGAATTGCATTATGTTAAGCAACATTTATGGCGTTATAAATATGATTACAAATGCAATTGTTACTCGTTAGTGATGACAACTGTCGCTATGAAGCAGTTGCACATAACATCTTAAAACGATTTTGCTTTTCTTAACAAGATGTATTAAGGCTGATTTCCACTGGGGCACGGCTCGGCACAGTCGTGCACATTTTTTTGTTTGTTCTATTGTAATTTTGGATTCGTGCTGAAGCGTGCTCATACTCGCATGTGCTGTGTCGTGCCACTTTTAGATGGCCGTGCGAGGGAAAATGAGATAGCTCTGAAGACATTTTCGTGCCGGTGTGTGCGCATGACTTCTCACGTGACCTTGTGTTGCCTGCTTCAGAAAAGGCGACGTCCAGGTCTCGCTCTTGTTATGTAGAATGGGTTCACGCAGTTTTTGAGTAGAGGCTGGTAGAAAATTCTGAGTGAGTTGCCCAGAGGACACTAGCTGCTAAAATATCGTTAGATTGTTCTC